>Ga0209795_10000996_pt1 | contig 18812 bp, 19 predicted proteins | sample AgamicOrMarz_FD_187166 | JGI IMG/M metagenome (GOLD analysis project Ga0209795, IMG submission 187166) | Agave microbial communities from Guanajuato, Mexico - Or.Ma.rz (SPAdes) (version 2) | ecosystem: Host-associated > Plants > Phyllosphere > Phylloplane/Leaf | place: Guanajuato, Mexico...
AGAAGTACATCTCGATTTTATTAACGCTGGTTCAGAAGTGATTACCACCAATAACTACGCTGTTGTACCGTTTCATATTGGTCAAGAACGCTTTGAAACTGACGGCGTGCGTTTAATTCAAGTTGCTATTGAACAAGCAAAAAATGCAGTTAAAGAAAGCGGCAAAAATGTCAAAATTGCTGGCTGCTTACCACCGTTATTTGGTTCTTACCGTGCGGACTTGTTCCAACCTGAACAAGCTAAAAATCTTGCTGAACCCATCATTAACACCTTGGCGCCAGAAGTAGATTTTTGGTTAGCAGAAACCCAATCATGCTTAAAAGAAGTTGAAACAGTCCATGCATTATTACCTCAAGATGGTAAGGACTACTGGGTATCATTCACGCTGCAAGATGAAATTAAACAAGAACAAGCACTACTTCGTTCAGGCGAAAACATGCAACAAGTGGCTGATTTCATTAAACAATCAAATGCCAAAGCTGTATTGTTTAACTGCTGCCAACCTGAAGTGATCTTGCAAGCAATTAATGAAATTAAAGGACTTATTCCAGAGTCTGTACAAATTGGCGCCTATGCCAACGCTTTCCCTCCACAAGATGAAAGTGCTACTGCCAACGATGGTCTGGATGAAATTCGTAAAGACTTAGATGCGCCTGCTTATCTTGGTTTTGCTAAGCAATGGCAGCAAGCAGGCGCAAGCCTAGTCGGCGGTTGCTGCGGTATTGGCCCAGAACACATTGCTGAACTTTCTCAATTTTTTAAAGAATAAATACCATGTCTGCTGCCAAAATTGGATTGTTGTCGCTTACAGCGCTGGTATTTAGCTCTATGGTGGGGTCAGGCGTTTTTAGCCTTCCCCAAAACATGGCTCAGGTTGCCAACGGCTCTGCCCTTCTTGTTGCATGGCTCATTACCGGAGTCGGCATTATTTTCTTAGCCCTCACGCTATTACATTTAACCCGCCAACGACCAGATCTAGATGGCGGTATTTATAACTATGCGCGTGAAGGTTTTGGAGACCTGATTGGTTTTTGCTCGGCTTGGGGCTATTGGTTGTGTACCACCATTGGTATTGTCGGCTATGTCGTCATCGCCTTTTCTGGCGTCGGCATGTTTACCGACAGCAAAGACCATATTATTTTTGGTGAAGGTAATACACTTTACTCGCTGATTGGTTCAAGCATTTTTGTATGGCTGGTACACTGGTTAGTAAGCCGAGGCATTAAAGAAGCTGCGATTGTGAATTTACTAGCAACGATTGCCAAAATCATTCCAATGGTGGTTTTTATCTTCTTTACCTTTATTGCCTTTAAATTTGATTTGTTCAAACTCAATTTACATGACTTTTCTTTGCAAGTTCCGCTTTGGCAGCAAGTAAAAGACCTGATGCTGATCACCCTTTGGGTATTTACCGGTATTGAAGGTGCGGTGGTTTTATCATCGCGTGCAAAAAAACGTCATGACATTGGTAAAGCGACCATTTTAGGTGTGTTACTGGCGTTAAGTTTTTACGTCATGGTGACGGTATTGGCTTACGGCGTAGTCAGTCGTGAAGCGCTTGCTGGCATGCACAACCCTTCTATGGCTACTATTTTGCAGCAACTGATCGGCTTGCCGGGTACCATCATTATTACTATCGGGCTGATTATTTCGGTTGCATCGTCTTATTTAAGCTGGACGTTATTTGCTACTGAAATTCCATTTTTGGCTGCAAAAAATGGTGCATTCCCTAAATTATTTTTAAAGAATAATCAGAACAATGTACCTATTTCATCCCTTTGGCTGACAACGCTTGTCGTACAAGGCTCACTCATTGCCGTGTATTTTTTCAATAAAAACTACACCCAGCTTTTATTGATTTCATCGGTGATGATTTTACTGCCTTATTTTCTGGTGTCGGCTTTTTATCTTAAAGAATCCATTCGCCACAAACGCACGCCACATATTGCGATTGCAAGTGTCGCTTCAATTTATGCACTTTGGTTGCTCTATGCAGCAGGATTAGATTTATTACTTCTGTCTGTAGTGTTGTATTTGGTCGGTCTGGTTATTTTTTCAATCAGCTATTTTGAGCATAAAAAATCGCTCAAACAAAACCAGCTTAATTAATTATTTCAACCACTGTTGAACCATTTCAGCAGTGGTTTTCTAAAAACAAAAATTTCTATTTTGAAGCCTGCGACTGCTTTAAGTGCAATCGTAAAATACGGCGTAATTCTAAAATTGCCTCAGGGCTAGTTTGAATCGAATGTCCACCTTTAATCATTAGTTCCGACTGTTCACCACCTAAATGCGAACTTTGATAAGGCACAATCCCATCGCTGCTTTTTAACTTATCAGTAGTGCCATCAATATTGCCCATAATCGAGTGGTAGACCACTTGTGGCGTTGGCTGAATGGCTTGGGTAAGCTGCATAAAGTTAGAAGAACGACTTAAATTACTTGCCCCATTTTCAATTAAGCCTTTTCTGAGTTTTGTATTTTTCTCATCTCGCATTTCGACCGCAATGAAGAAATCAGCAGGTAACCGAATAATACGGCGTGCAATTTGGGTAAACCATCGGTCAGCATAGTCGGTGCCATGATGCGGTGCCGAAACAAAAACAACCCGCTTAAAATAAGGCAAAGCTTTGAACTGAAAGCGCTCACGAATAACTGGATTTTCTTTTAAACGATTTAACTGCGCTTCATTCATTTTTTGCATGGCTAAATCTGAAACATCGGCATCGCTTACCAATAGACGGCTAATCACTCCGCCCATACTATGCCCGACTAGAACTGCATCGTGCGCAGCGTAGCTGTCTTTAGCAACATTTTGAAAAGCTTGATTCAGCAAAGAGTAAATCTGAAAACGACTTTCAAAAATCGGCATATTGGTTGAATAAAACACCTGCCAAACTTGATAATTATTCCTTAATTCGGCATCACCCATAATGTCGTTGGTTAAACTTACCCACGCCTCTGGACTACTTGCCAAGCCATGAATAAATACAATGATTTTCTTATTGGGGTTAAAAGGTTCCAGCATATATAAATGCGGCATGATCAAATTGGTTTCTTTATTAATTAAAGACCAATAACCTGCTGCCCCTAAATTATATTTTGACAGCCATAGCCCATAAGGTGCCGAATAGTTTGCAGTGAGCGGATAGTCCACGCCTTCAACCTTTACACGGTCTTGTCGATATGGATCGAACATGGCAATTTCTAAATCTGCTCCAGCAATGACCTGATCTGCTGTAGCTTTTTGTTTTGGGTAAGCAATAGCAGTGACGGGAAAGAAGCGTGGTAAATGGATGTTCGGATTATTTTGGTGAGCATAAAAAGCATCGGGGTCTAAAATGAAGCCGTGATTTACATCATTTTCTTTACGCCCAACAATAAACTCTGCCCCTAAACCATCCTTGCGGTTGACGGTATTAAAGCCAGAAAAGTTCATGTTATAGCTTGAGCGAAAAGTATCGACTTCAATTTTTTGTACATCTACGGCATGGTCAAAATTGATGTGGTACTCATGCCCATCTGCTTTAAGCAGCGGTGGAAAACGATGTGTATTTAAATGATTAAAATACGTGGTCATGAGCTTCGATAAAGCCACGTTATAAAAAATACGCACCTGATTTTGACGATGGTCGAACACCCGATCGAACGGCGACTCTTCAGAGTCAAATAAATAGACATAACTATAGCGTAAGCTTTTATCAAACAACGCTAACTCTTGCTCAAGGCAACTGCTACTTTTATTAATGACATTACACTGGCTACTACGTCCGACGTCTAAAGCTTTTGCCAAATAAATTTCACTGAGCGCAGCATAGCGTTCTTCTCGGCTGCTATTTTCAGACAAGCCCTGAATTTTATTTAAACAATCATCAAAATTTTGCAGACAAGATTTTTCATTTTTTTTAACTAAATACAGCAAGTTTTGGGTTTGATGGCTTAAGGTGCCGTCGGTCAGAATACTTTCATTCTTACTTTTTAAAGCATTGCTTAAATTACTTTCTTTTAAATGAATGACCTGACAACCGCTAAGCAGCCCCATTATTGTTATCATTAAATAATGGTAAGACTTTGTCATTGTGCATTCCTTTAGCGAATGTATTTCCCCATCGAGTCATTATGCCTGCAAAGTCATAGCTGAACAATTTGAATACGCACTTTTAGTTGGCAAACTTAACTCCATAAAAAAGCCCGAACTCAATTTAATTCGGGCCAATTTATGAATTACTTTAATTAAGCTTGATTAAACTTTTGCCGCGAAGCTAAATAAGAAAAATATAAAATGGGTAAAATAAACGGCGCAACACTCCAGAAATCAAAATACACATATAAAATCGCACCCAAAAAAGCACCAATGATAAAACCGACAACAATACTGGCACTTTTGAGTAAACTTGCCCAATTGGCTGCATTATTGTTTTTCAGCAAGTTGGCAATATCAATACCAAGTTGTGTGGTGTTGCCTGTCATCATCGTACTTGGGCTAATATTTTTAATCAGCGTTTTGCTTGAAGTATTACGAATAGCTAAAGCAATTAAACCCAGCCCGCCTGTTACTGCAACTGTTAGCGCATCCGGATTTTTAAATGGCTCGAAGTAAAGTCCTGCAACCATAAAGGCACATAGAAAAATAGCTTCAAATAAAAATAAATATGAGAGTGTTTTATGCTTCACCTGACTACGGTCAATCAAAAGCTTGGTAATCACCACCGTCAAAATAAATAGCGGAATAGCAGCTAGTTTAATCCATATGCCGGCGCCGCCCTTCACCCATGCAGCGCCTGCCAACACTAAGTTTCCCGTCACATGCGCGGTAAAAAAACCAAACAAGGCAATAAAACCAATGGTATCAATTGCCCCACCAACCATAGTTAGCAAAACTGGATCTCGACATATGGCCCATGTACTTTCTGTCTCTTTTTTAACTGGGGTTTCTGGCATATGAAGTGTCCTATTAAAGTAAAATTTTAAAGTGATCTAATTGCATTAGAAAAATGATTTAAAATAAAAAATGAATAAAGTTAAAAGGATTATAAGAACAAAAAACTTTGTAAAAACATAGAGTGCGTAATGTCGTAACACTGTCTTTAAAATGGCAACAATGAAAATTGTCTATTTTTAAAACAATAAACAGTTATCGTCTCTAAATCAATTTGACCTCTAAAACCGTTCTAACTATGATGAAACCGCAAATTGATGCCAACAGATTTTGAACACGAAAGAGTTATGCCAAGATATGGATAATGAAAAACAACAACCAAGAGTAGATATATGTCACTTTATAATTATTCAGTTTTTCTAGGCGGATTACTATTTGTATCCGTTGCTTTCGCTGGTCAAAAAAATAATGCTCAACGTGATTTTTACTTAAAATGTATGGCAGCGGGTCATAGCCGTGCAAGTTGTACATGCATTTATCTTCGCTTAGAACGTCAATATTCTCCTAAACTCATGCATAAGCTTGGCAATTTAAGCCTACAAAGCCCCGAAGTACCGCGTGATTTTGTGAAAACCATGATGCGTACTATGCAACAGTGCCGATCATAAATTTATTCATTACTTCTATTTATTATTTTCTTAATACAAATCGGCAAGATTTTTTAATTTACTCTAGCACCCGCATATTCACTCATTACGGTTATACATTTTAAGCTTAAGCTAAGCGTTTAGTTTAACTTTATTATCTTTATTAATTCACCCCTTTAAATAGATAAACTTTTGAGTTTAATTAAAATATAAAATTATATTTTAATTTTTTATAATATTTTATTTGAATTGAATTGACCTGTTAAAAACTTATGATTATTATGGTCTCGCTGGCACACATTGCCAGTCGGTTTTGACAGACCGTTTTACATACAGCACATCAGATTTATCCTTCTGAGGGAGAAATTTGTGTGAAAACCACCGTCCCCCTCATGTTGCGGTAGGGCGGAAGGGGGACACCTTCGGGTGTGCTGGTTCTGTATGTCCGGTCTGTCAACCCCCTTTCGTTCTACCACCATAATCAATTGACGGTGATCTTTGGTGGTAGAGCTCCATAAATTTTAGGAGTTGACCATGACCTTTTTTGTATTAATCCCCTATCCTCTCTCGTGATTTTATTTATTTAAAATTTAGGCTTTCTCTCACCTAAAATATTTTAAATTCATAAATACTTTTAATTTAAAAAGTTTAATCATTTTATTTTCCTGTATTACAGGCGGGTTAATTATTGCCTTTAAAATGATTTTAATACTTTAAATATAAGCGGCTTATTTTTTATAAATAACTTAGTGAAAATTATCACGAGAATAATATGAAACTTTATAAACCTATTTTGGCTTTAAGCCTTTTAATAGGCGATTACGGTGTTTCTGGTTGTGACCTCCACACTCAGCAGGATTTTGAAGAAATTTGCCTATCTGGTGGGCACACCCAAGCCAGTTGCGACTGTATTTACCAACGGCTTGAACAAGTGTATTCGCATAAGCTTATGCAACGTCTAGAACATGTCAGTTTGCAAAGTCCTGCTCTCCCACAGGACTTTGCCCCTACTTTTTTTAGCGTGATGCGGCGGTGCGATAAAGAAGACATGGGCTAAGCATTTGGCTTAGCTCCCTTATCTCTGTGTCGCAATGGTGGATTACTTTAAATCAGCGCAAAAAATTAAAGTTCTGTTGTGGCACGGGGGCCTTGGGAAATAAGTTAACTCTACTGAACAATAAAAATATACAGTATTGTCTACCCCCTATTTGGTATGCTTTTGGCACTTCATAAAGATAAGAAGGAATAAGTTTGGCAACACCATATATAACAATAGGCTGCCCCACTAGTGGCGGTGGTCAAGTAATTTCTGGGAACAGTATGTTCCTAATTGACGGTATTCCCGTTGCTTGCGTCGGTGACAAAGCGACCTGCCCTACTCATAAAGTTGTTGCGACCATTGTGTCTGGCGACCCGTATATGCAAATCTTTGGTAAAGCTGCTGCGCGTGTTAATGACTCTCTTTCCTGTGGCTGTAAATTACTACCTCAACAAAACTTAGTAGTTCAAGATAATGGTGGCGGTTCTGCACAAAGTTCACCAGCGAGTAAAGCTCAAACTCAAGATAACTTTGTAGAAGACAAGTCAAAAGACATTCATAAGGTTCAGTTCAAACTGATCGATGTTGATACGGACCAACCTCTTTCTGCAATGCTCTATGAAATTCATAGCAAAGAAACAGGAAAATTATTAGTACAGGGCTATACAGATAAAAGCGGTTTAACCGCTATTTATGAGAGTGAACATACTCCTGAATCTGTAGAGCTAATAACTGTCGATTTATCTAAGCCATTAGATCCATTATGAGAAATATTTTATGGGTAGCACTGACAAAGTAAGTAATAACCAAGGTCGTTTAATATTTCATTCAAATTATGATAAAACACCTGTAAATGCGGATGCAGCAGACCGAATAAATTTAAAAGAAACCGTCAATCTCTGTAGAGCAGATGACGGCTATTTAACAGCATGTAATGGATGGGAAAATTTAATTAAAGTAAAGAAAATTGTTCCTTATACGTTTTGTATTCCTCAACACCTTTGGGACCATATCAAAAATAGACAACCTTTTGAATATGATATGGCTTTACGGTTTGGGCTAGAATTTGATTTAAGAGAAATTGAAAAAAGTACTCCTGGTCTAATTTATACTGAATATTTTCATACAATGATGTACCTAAGATTTGCTACTTATCTATATAGAATCTCAACTGATAAAGCCCTTATAGCTGCAACAGAGCTTTTGAAAGATAGCTTCAAAATTAGGGTGGCAGCTCACTATAAAAACTTAGAAGATATTATAGAATTAGCCCCAGCAGGGCATGGAATTTTTGATCAAGCTAGGTACACAGCTTTAGCGGCGAATAATAGGGATAATCGAGGACCTATAATGATTGGGCACAGGTTGTACCAAATGATTTTTAAGAAAAAATGGAATAGGCAAGCCTATGAACTTTGCAGAACTGAGTATGGTTATCAAGTGCCTAAAAATGAAGAGTATGAAAATTTCGATACACGTAATTGGTAAAAATTAATGAAACGTTTAGCTATATTATTGTTTAGTGTTGCACTGGTTGGTTGCAGTCATGCAGATAACACAAGTACAAAAGACAAAGAAGAAGCTATAGGAAATGAGCTTACTTCAAGAACTATCACCCTTGCAGATGATATCAGTAAATCACGAAAATTTTATGCAACAGCTTACACTGATATAAATAGTAAATCGGAAATGAACAACGAATTATTTATCAATACTGTCAATAAAATTGATTCATTCATTGGAAGTTATGAAATGAATCAGGATAGTTTTGAGCAAGATATTCAAGTAAATAAAAAAATGTCTCTAGAAACAGTAGATGGACTTTGTATTATGAACAAGTTTATTCAAAAATATTCAACACTTGTTGATATGAAAAAAGCTCCACCTAGCCTGCAAGAAGACACAAAGCGTGCCTTATCTTATCAGCCAATTTATCTTAAAAGACTCAGCTCAGACAAAGATTACTTAAGTCAATTACAGTGTGTCAATTTAAAATAATGTATATTGATAAAATGTTAGTAAACAGAACTTATGTTAAATTTATCTGTGCCCTTCTGTTTATGCTTTTCATGAATGGTTGTGCAAATTCCCAGATAAATAGCGATAGAGAAGCTTTAGTTAATGCAGGGCGTGGCGCCGTCAATGTAATAATTACAAATTACCGAGTGTATAGATATGCCCTTCAAGAAAAAAATAGTGATGTCACAAAATCATTAGTTTATGCAACATTAACAAATGCAAATATATTAAAGGCTTTTGAAGAAGAAGCTGGAAATGGTTATGTTATTGAAGAAAGTTTGAATACTCGTAAGTTGAATGAAATCTGCTGGATGGCGAAATTTGTACGTGAAACTAAAGATGTAATCTCACCCAAAGAACAAGATCACTATAAAGATATTTATGCTTGGTTAAATAACAAAGAACAAGCTTGGGTGAAAAAAATAAATGCTACTTATACCAAAGATGAGCTAGGACCTGACGATTGCCGTAAATAATGAGTCATAAAAAAGCCACTTATGATAAGTGGCTTTTTTATTGAGAATTTTGGTGGGATGGTTACCCTTCTAAAGATAAAGTAAGAGTAGCTGTAATAATGTTTTACTTTAAATCATCGAAAAAAATTAAAGTTCTGTTGTGGCACAGTACCTTAGAGCAAATATTTTAAGAAATAAATGCATTTTTCCTGAAATTCAATTAAAAAATATCAATTATTACTTAAATATAAGAGATCAACTATTAGATAATAATTGATCTAACTTAAATAGTAATTAATTATGATTATGTTCGATAACTTTACGTATAGCAAATTTCAATCCATTTAATGATGTTACACCATCAAGAATTGCAAATCGTATAGGTAAATTTAACTTTTTATAATCTCTAAATGTCATACGAATAGTAATGACTACTGTTTCTTCATCAGATAATTCATAAGCTTTAATAATTCCATAATAGTCAGCTTCCTTATCTTTTATTCCATCAGCATGAAAATCATCTTTTCGGACATCCTGTTTATTTGTAATACTATTACCAGCATGGTTATAACCACCTTCTGCTGTCATAAATGCATGGTTAAGAACAATTCCTGATTCTTCCAACTCTAAGTTCTCAACACAATTACGTAAATTTCTATTCTTCAATTCTTGAAGACCAGCAAGCTTTCTTACTGCTATTTGTAATCTATCAATCGCTTTTTCTGTTTCTGGTTTAGGGAATAATTTATTTAAATCTGCACCAATAATTAATTTTTCATTTTTAAAGTCAAAAGCAATAAAATCAAAAGCATTCATTTCATATTGAACTTTAATTCGTACTTCAACCACTTTGCCATGCTCTTGCTCAAATAAATCGGCACCATCAGCAATAAACCTTGTTTCAACGCGATTACGTCCTGTTTTTAAATAAACAACTTTAAAATCATTATCATCAAAAATAAGACTAGTCTCTATTTTTTCATGATCGATTTCATCATAGTTAAAGTTTTTATGAGATTCACCAAGTAAGAAGAATTGATTTTCCTTTTGAAGATTTTCATAAATTTTTGTCAAATTATTTATTGAGACATCGTAGAAGTACGCACGTTTATTATTAAATGCTACATGTTTTAAAAGTAATTTATCAACGGCCTGCTTTGCACCAAGTAATGTCTTTTTAACATCGCCTGAATCAGTTTTTCTTACTCTTGCAATCAAATGTTTAAAAGCATTAGTACTCTCAAAGCCCAATTTTATAAATTCAGAATTTAACTCACCACAAGAGGCTTCCCTCTTTTGTAAATTTTCTATTTTTTTAACAACCTCTAAACGTAATTCATCTAAGTTTTGCTCTTGATTCATAAAAAAGTCTTCAAAATTAATATAATGTTTTTTTATAACACCCCTACATAAAAACTCAAACACTACAAATTGTAACAAATTAAATAATTAAGAATAACTTTAAAATAACATTGAAACATTTTGCATTAACTTTAAAATGTATGATTAAACATCTTTTATTAATTTATTTATATTTTAGTATTACTTAAAAATTAATTTTAAATAATTTTTAGTCTACTAAATTTAAAATCCCTTATAAAACTTCATAAAAAATTATTTTATTAAAGTAACTATTTAGGTTTAGTTCACCTATCAGTCTTCTGAGTTCGCTCTACAGTAATATATTCATTAGGAATAACCAACTGCTTTTCTATATCTTTCACTTTGTAAGAAACTAAAGTGCTTTTACCAATTCCTTGAAATAATACTTTAACATCCTAAAAAATAAAGGTTTTATAAAGCCTTATCTCTTTAGTGGTCCTTTTAGGTAATTCAATTAAATTAGCATATAGTTCTTTGATATATAAAGACGCTTTTTCTATTCTTACACCAGTTTTTTGCATGACATAATTTAGAAATATGTCACCAATATCTTTTATAAAAAACATAGGTGCAAGCGGTATTAAAATTAGAAAAATAGAAATTTTTAAGCTGTCTTTAATATGCTTTTTTAATTGCCAGCGCAACTTCATGCCACTGCCCTAGATTAACTAAAAATCTCGTTATCAAGCTATTCATCAACTTTAGGTCTTATCTACGTTTGCTTTAAGTAAATTTACATTTTTAACCATTTCAGCACTTGCCTTAATTAACTCCGTGCCAGCAGTGAGCTGATCTTTCATCAAATTTCCTACTTTATCATTCTGAGTTTGATCAAGATCTTTTCCGAAATACTTAAGTGCCAACTCTTTAATTAATTCGTCTTTATCCGCTTTTTCCAAAGAACGCACATGAATTGGAAAAGCTGTAATTTCAACATGAGTTTGATAAGCCTGATCTTTTAGTTTTTTTGCATGCGAAGCCCTTCTCAAAAATATGCTACATAATGTAATCGTTAATGAGATTGTTAAAATTTTTATTGCTATAAACATATAAATAGTATTTTTAGTTGCAGAATCTAAATCAATCTTTGAACTAGTATATAATGTAAAGCTAATAGCTAGAGCCAAAATTGAGAAAAAATATATATTATTTAAAAAATACTCTTTTCCATATTTTTCACTAAGATTCAAATATATTTTATCAGTTTCCTTAAAATTTAATGCTTGTATTGCAGAGTCAACACCTTTGATTTTTTCGTCTAGATCACCAATCATTTGGGATATAACTATCTGATTTCTTTCATCAACATTTTTATAAATAGTTATATATTGATTAGCTTCCTGATATATTCCATTGGTTTCCTCTATAAAATCTAGAAGCGTAGTAATCTTGCTCTCAATTGAAATCTCATCATCATTAAGAACATCATAAAATGAGCCTAAATTAATTGATCTTGTGAGTAATGGAATGTATATCCCCTGATGACTAAGATACTCCTTATCTTTTTCATCTGATTTACTTATGAAAAAGTCTAAGTCACTCCCAAGTTTTAGAAGTTTTTCTAATACAACTTTATGATGATTTTCTAAGTACTCTTGATGTAAACTAATAAAACTATAGATAAATTCTGAAGCTTCAATTAAATAATGAAAGATTAGTTGTGACTTTTGCTCTGACATACTTGCCCCTTTTTTATTCCTGCTTATAAGATTTAAAAGTATCTAACATATCAATTTAATCAATTTTTATACATCGCCTCAACACGACCTAAACCCTTAGCCTTGGGACCAAAGCACCCTATAAAACTTTCTACTCTTACTTTTAAACATCACCCAGATGATTTAATAATTTGAATCTTAAAAAGAAAAAACCCCGAAACTTACGTTTCAGGGCTTTTCACGAATTTTGGTGGGATGGCGTCTACTTACCAACAAATATAAACAATTGATTTAAAACAATTATAATTAGTTAAAATTTAGCAACTATACACCAGACTATACATAAATATTCTTATTAAAGCCCAGTTCAATTCCACCTACCCACTGACGAAATAAAATTTAAACCATTAATTTTTAGAATAAATTAAATATAAAACTGATGATATACCATGTGATACAAGACAGAATCTCTTAAAAGGATAAATTTATTGATCTTTTACTATTGCCAAGACAAGTTGTAGACCAACATGAGGATCAATCTTTAGAGCTGTACAGTACCAAATATATTCTACGACATCTAAACGCCGTTCGCCTTGCTCAACTTTTTGTACATATGAATGAGGCTTATCTAGGCGTTCTGATAATTCCCGCATAGTTAATTTTTGTGTGATACGTTGCTCTTTAAGCCAGTCACACAAAGCACTCATTTCAGGGGTATGGATACTGTTTGTCATTGTACCTTTTTATGGTACAAATTAAATTTACCCAAAATAGGTACAAGTATATTAAAATACTATTCTTTATGTTTAATTCTTAGGCTATCTACTAATTTTTCCAAATGATCAATACAGTTAGATAGATAATGAACACTTTCATAAACATAGCTATACCTAAACTATTACGGGGAAAATTATGACTTTAATATTGTGCCCAGAATGCAAACGAGAAATAAGTGATAAAGCAAAAACATGCCCTCAATGCGGTTTCCCTATAGAGAGAAGCTTTAAACTTAAATCTTCAAATTGGCCTCCAACTGTTACGCCTCCCCCTCTGCCAGACCTAAATCATGATAATAAAAACTTTACTAGTGCAAGTTCAAAAATTGAAAAGAGCTTTAACTTTTTTAATTTGTTTTGGATTTTTCTTTTAATATTTATTATCTCAGTCTTTTTCTTTAATAGTAGTTTCGAAGATAACACAACTTCTGAATCGTATAGTATGAATAACAATTCAAATGAAAAAACAAAGACTTCTATTTCGAATACCAATGAGGATATTCACGGGGATAAAAAGATAACAAAAGAAGAGAATAGTGAAAATGAACATTTAATTGAAAAAGATGCACTAATTGACGATCAACTGAATGAAGATCAAGTAAAAGTTGTAATTGCATTTATAAGACTTAATGACTACAAGTGTGACAGTGTCAGCTCAATGGCACAAACTAGAGATGAAAAGACAATTCGAGTAAATTGCAATAATTACAAATACAAATACTATATAAATGATGAAGGTGGTAAATGGGTTATTTCTTTAAATAACTGAGTTAAAAAGTGATGAGATAATTTTACTTTTAATATTAAGTAATCTCATCACTAAATTCATCTATTAAATTTACGTCTCTGTTTTTGAATCATTTTTATTTTTAACAAGATCAAAAATTGAAAAATCTGGTTTAGCTTTATCTGAATGATCAGCAGGATTAACTTTAAATGCGTCAAGATTAATCTCTAATAACTTTAATTTTAACTCTTCTGAACCAGACACACCTAGTTTCTCAAGCTCATTAATCTCCGTTTTATACCTCTCATATGATTTTGCTAAAGCTTCTTTATGAGAATATTCTTGTTCTAATCTTGAGAATCTATTTAAGTTTATATTAGCAATTGTAGCAATCCAAATTAAAGGCACATTAATTAAGAATTTAAAAATTAATGAATCCCATTTCATATTTACAAAATCTTTTTTATCAAAAAAAGATAAATTAAAGAAAAATAGAATTAATACAACAATTATAAAAATGATAAGACTAGTAATTTGTCCTATTTTAGCTTCTCTCCCTTTTGCTACAAATCCTCCTGCTAGTCCTGCCTCACTTGATAAACCTATTACGGCTTTTGCTCTTTCTTCAACTTTAGAAAGATTTTCTAGTCGAGTGTCTAAAGTATCTTTTAAGGCTTCTATATTTTTTTCATTATTGCCATAAATTTTATCATAGAAGCTTTGTATTCTATTTAATTGAAAATCTATTTTATCTTTTTTGCTTTCTGAATCAGGATCTGGCTTTTCAAAAAGATCATTATAATAATCTTTTAAATCATAAATATTTCCATATAGCTCAGTAAACTTATTCTCACCCTTATCATTCAACTCTTCAAATAAATTATTATATTCTTTAGAAATTTCACTAATTTCTTTTTTTATTTTCTCTACTTTAGATAACTCATCTTCGGATAATTCATCTTCTTTTTCTTCAAATAATTCGAAATAAAATTGCTTAATCTGCTGTGTTTCTAATTGTAAGATTCTAATATTTTCTTTTTTTGTTATATCTAATATTTCTTGATACCTAGATTTCCCGTTTTCATCTTCTAAAAGTACTTGCTCAAGGTTTTCTATAGATGATAAAGCAATATCTAATTTATCTTTTAACTTAATTAGCTCCTGAGTTTTATCATTTAATTGTTTTTGATGCTGAGTAATTTTATTTATTTCATCTTGCAACAATACTCGTACTGTAAATCGGTTATCTACTAAATCTTTTAGATCAGATCTTAACGAGTAGGTTGAAGATAAATAATCATGTAGAGTTCTTAGTTGAGCAAGTCCCTCGCGAAGTTTTTTTTCATCACTTTCTTTTAATCCTAACAATTTCATGAAGAATCCTTTATGTTTATTTATATATTCAGGTACTTACCCCATGATAGAACACCTTAAAGAATTCTAAAATAGTAAAAATGAATTTTATAAAATAATTTACTCCCTATCTTCCTAAGAAGTAGGGAATTTTTATTTCTTATTAAATTTTATTTGATAATTTGACTTCCTCGACTTTAAGCTGCCACCAATATTCAATTTGTTTGGTATCAAAATAAACTGCTGCTTGTCTTGTTGTACCTTCTTTAATTGGGATAGGAAAAGAAGGATCATTTTTTATTAACTTCCCCAACTTATCTCTTTTTATCGATAAAAGTTCACAAACTTCATTTATTGTTATGCGTAACTTACGATCTAATATACTACCTAATTGTCCTCCATTGATTACTACTTGATTCATTTTGTATCTTTTCCTCCTTAATTTTTCGTTAATAAATTATGTGTCAATGCGCTTAAAAGATTATTCTTCATAGTTAGCCACTTCTTTTTTAATACCATGCAAGCTAATTTTATCTACAATTTCTTTAGTACAAGTATTAATTAACTCCTCAATCTTACTAATCTCATCTACTTCTGAAATTCTAATTTCTCGAGTTATCAAACCATGCACCAAACTTGATAAATTTGAGTAATACCCAAGGTTTGTATATTTGACTTTACCTACATTACAAGCATCAGGTGATCTTGTAGCTGGTTTTTTACTCCCAATAATTCTTTTCTCTTGTAAAATAAAGTTGTACTCATCAGTTACCACACGATATTTCTCATTTAAATCTAATTCCACTTTTACCTCTATTGTTTATTTTACCCATAAAAATAGCCATAGTTCTTACCTGTCTGGTAGGTAACTATAGCTTCATTCAAAAACGCTCTATAACATGCTGAAATCATGCTTAGAATTAAAGTTTGGATGTTATTCCCAAGACTTTATTTTCAATTAATTAAAAAGACATATTTTTAACTCCTTTTTCCTCTAGTGATATTAAAGCTATTCCCTTTTTTAAATCGTTCAGGTAATAAAAGCTTCTGCTCTGTTTTGCACAAATAAGATGCCCTAATTATTGCATCTTCAAATTCTTTTTTTAGATCATGCCAATAATAGTCAATAAACTCAGTCTCAACTTTGACTTTACTATTGCTATCTCTTAACTTAAGAAACCCTAATGACACTACTCGATAATTTTTGATACATACACAATCTTCATATTCAACCTCTTCTAAACCAGAGATTCTTGAGATTGCTTTATTAACACAAATTTTTATCTCATTACGTCCATAATCATTATGACCAATATCTACTATTATCATGATATGAATATGATGATATATACGCTCACTATTCCCCTCTTCATGCAAATACCTTTCGTATTCACTAACTTTGATGATTTTTGTTTCAATACTATAAAGTAACTCGACTTTAGGAATTTTCCTTCTCTGATAATATTTAACTTTATCAGTCGGTATCCATTCCTTTTTATGTTCTTTATTTCTTAACTTTAATTCACTAATAAATTTTTCTTTAAATGATTGAATAAATTTATTTGGAAATGCATCTATATCTATAATTTCTGATACAAAATGAAGCATCCGAGGATTAATCATTGTATCTTTAGCTCTTGATAAAACTTTAATCATTGAGTCTAAATTATCATTATTCATTTCTTTATTAAGTATTATAAAGTCTTTATATTCTGTATTACCTAGCATACTCCTCCTCTAATAAGTTTAGTTTGTAGTTAGTGATCAACACCAACTCTCTTATCAACACTAAAAAGGCAATAGCTATCGCATAGATTTATTCTTTAAAAGAATATCTAGGATGATAGTAATAATGAATATAGCTACAGAAGAAGATGCGGTAAGTTTAGTGCACTTATTGCTGAGTAAATTTCGATTAGATGTATTGCGATTATTAGTGTTGGTTTAAATAATCAATTATGTTTTTTATTAAAAAAACGTCTGCCAAATCAGACAGGCGCAAAAATATACATTTATCAAAAAGGTTTGTCAACATTTTTATGAAAAATATTTATCTGCTGTCCTTAATACCTCAATCAATTTAAAGGATTTCAAACACTTATCTATAGAAGATACTAAATAAAAAAACATACCTCTTCACTAGCACTATTCATTATTAAAAATCAATTATTTACGCAAATAATATATATACTCATCAATCATACATTTAATCTTTTCTTACTGTGTAACAATCTAATTACAAACAAGAATTTATCTCTTCATAGGTTAAGCACAAAAAGAGAGGGGTAAAATAATTTCAATGCTATTTTTTAAAATATCATCACAACTTGTAGCTTAAGCAACTTCTCTTTTCATCTCTGAATCAACCAGATTATCCAAGTAATCAGCCCATTTTTGTATCATTGCTTTTCTTGGCTCAACATAAAGCGCTTTGTTATAAACGCCCTCAACACCTCCAACTTTATGAGCTAAAGCAGCTTCTACATGATCACGAGCAAAACCTTGTTCTCTTAATTCTGTTGAAAAGATATGTCTGAAACCATGAGGGGTTTGTTTACCTTGATAGCCCATACTCTTTAAGGCTTTGTTAAATGTATTATTAGATACAGGTCTGTTTGAATCACTACGACTCTTAAATAGATAGGCGCTGTTGCCAGAATATAATTTTAATTCATTCAGTAGAATGAGGGCTTGAGTTGGTAATGGGATTGTATGCTCTATTCTTTTTTTCATTCGATTGGATGGAATAGTCCATAATCCTTTCTCGAGATTAAACTCATCCCATGTAGCTTCTCTTAACTCTGTTGGTCTGCAAGCTAGCATACTTAAAAGTTGTAATCCTATCGAGGTTACACGACTTGGGTATGCTCTAATATCAACAAGCAATTTTGGCAACTCATCAATCTTCACAGAATCCATATTCTGCTGTTCATGCTTCTCTATAAACTTTTCAAGACCTGATAATGGATTAAATTCAATTCGCTCTGTTACTTCTGCTAGATCATAAATGTCTCTACACAATCCTCTAATACGATTGCCCATTTCTAGAATTGGCTTACCTGTTCTAGGGTGTAGCTTTTTTTGAATGGCTCTAATTAGGTCTAACCATTCTTTTTTAGTGATCTTTCTATAATCACGACCACCCATTACTGGATAAACATGATTATTCAATGCTCCCTCATTTCGAGTTCTTGTACCGTCTGTCCACTTTTTGTTTTTACAATACTCAACTGCCAAACTCTTAAAGCTGAATTGATCACCGTTTAAGAATTCTAGTTTTTCTTGATCACGTTGTTCTTTTGGGTCAATGCCATTGGCAAGCAATTGCCTTACTTCTGATGCTTTCTGCCTTGCTAGTTTTCCGCTGACTTCAGGATAAGCACCTAAACCTAACCATGTCCATTTGCCTGTTACTGGTTTTTTATATCTAAAATCCCAACGCTTATTGCCTTTTTGATGTACGGCAAAATAAAGGTTATCTCCGTCATTGATTCGGTATTCTTTTGATTCAGGCTCTAATGCTACAAGAACTGTATCGCTCATGGGAAAGCGTTTAACGGCGGTTCTTTTCATATTAATTCTTGTATAGTGAAAAAAATTGAACTCAAACTATACATCACACTATACAATCATACAAACTATAAGTTACCCCATATAACGGCATATATAGGCATAAAAAAAGCCTAAATCATTGAGATTTAAGCTTAATTTACTTATATATCGTCATGTGTCGGTATATAAATTTAAGTATTTGGTGGAGATGGCGGGAGTTGAACCCGCGTCCGCCAGCATTACGCTCGAGAATACTACATGCTTAGATATCGTCTATTGTTTTAACACCAAGTGACCCGACGAACAGGGTACAAGTTGCGATCC
>Ga0209795_10000997_pt1 | contig 18809 bp, 18 predicted proteins | sample AgamicOrMarz_FD_187166 | JGI IMG/M metagenome (GOLD analysis project Ga0209795, IMG submission 187166) | Agave microbial communities from Guanajuato, Mexico - Or.Ma.rz (SPAdes) (version 2) | ecosystem: Host-associated > Plants > Phyllosphere > Phylloplane/Leaf | place: Guanajuato, Mexico...
TACACAACTCGCCCAAAGCACCCTGCCCGTCGGGTCGCTGAGGGTTAACTTAATAGACACGGCTACGCATGTAGTACCGACAGCGGAGTACTGGCGGACGGGGGTTCAAATCCCCCCGGCTCCACCATTTCATCATCTAAAGACGTCCACGGACGTCTTTTTTTGTGCCTGAAGCCCAGTAAATACGAGGGTTTCAGCTCTTTTGGGGGCTTTGGAGGATTTCTGAGTTCCAAGCGCTTTGGTATCCCAGGTGGTATCCCGAGTTACCAAATGCTATTTTCAGGATACCAAAACGGTGCTGGAGGTAGCCCCCATGCCTACTAACGCAACCCGCCTCTCCGATCGCCAGCTCAAGGCAGTCAAGGCAACTGGTAAAGACTTCGTCCTCAGCGACGGCGACGGCCTGCAGCTTCGAGTACGCGCCAGCGGCTCGATGATGTGGAATTTCAATTACCGCGAGCCGTTGACCAGAAGCCGTCTTAATATGGCGCTCGGTCCATACCCCGACCTCTCGCTAGCCAACGCCCGGAAGAAAGCAGCAGAGGCGCGTGAGCTGCTCGCTTTGGGCATTGATCCCAAAACCCAGCGTGATGAGGTAAGGCAAGCCAAACTTGCTGAGACTGAACACACGTTCGAGAAGGTGGCCACCGCCTGGTTCGAGCTGAAGAAAGACTCCGTAACCAAAGCCTACGCCGAAGACATTTGGAGATCGCTGACGCTCCATGTGTTCCCAAGCATGAAAACAACGCCGCTTTCTCAAATCACTGCTCCGATGGTTATCAAGATCCTTCGCCCAATCGAGGCCAAAGGGAGTCTCGAAACCGTGAAGCGATTGAGTCAACGACTCAACGAGATCATGACCTACGGGGTCAACTCCGGGCTGATATTTGCGAACCCCCTCAATGGAATTCGGGCGGTCTTCAAGAAACCCAAGAAAGAGAACATGGCTGCGCTACCACCTGAGGAGCTTCCCGAGCTCATGATGGAAATCGCGAATGCCAGCATCAAGCGCACGACCCGCTGCCTGATCGAATGGCAGTTGCACACGATGACCCGCCCCGCCGAAGCAGCCACCACACGATGGGCAGATATCGACTTCGACAAGCGCATTTGGACCATTCCGCCAGAGCGCATGAAAAAGCGGCGCCCGCACACAATCCCCCTCACCGATCAGGCACTTTCGTTACTCGAAACGCTCAAGCAACTCAGTGGTAACAGAGAGTACGTGTTCCCCTCAGATAGAAACCCCCGCACCCATGCCAATAGCCAGACCGCCAACATGGCGTTGAAGCGCATGGGCTTTCAGGACCGTCTAGTCAGCCACGGCTTGCGCTCGATGGCGAGCACCATCCTGAATGAGCATGGCTGGGATCCGGAGCTGATTGAGGTCGCACTTGCGCATGTCGACAAGGACGAAGTTCGTAGCGCCTACAACCGGACGGATTACATCGAACGCCGGCGTCCGATGATGGCTTGGTGGAGTGAACATATCCAGAAGGCGGCCACCGGCAGCCTGTCCGCATCGGCCATCAATCAAACTAGAGATCGCAACGTCGTACCGATTCGCTGAACATCCAAAAGGTACGCGGCACCGGCTACGATTCGTGTCGTGTAGTAGGTGAAAGGAGTGACGACAGTTGCCAGATCTCTGGTATGCCTGCGCTTTTTCAGCCAAGCCCCTGAGTATGGGAAGGCTCCGCATTCCCATACTCAGGGGCTCACGCTTAAAGATCTATCAGGCAACCTCAATTTTGCCTTCCTACGGCGGATCAACCCTGCTGTTAACTCGTAGTAGTAGACGGTACCTGGAGCTGAGCATCGTAAATAGTGCTCCAGAAACCATCTCTCGTGCTTTTCTTTCCAGGACCAGGGCGAAGCGCATCCCCAGCGCTCACGAATAGCCTCGTGCATCCTTTCTGCCTGTCTGATGTGCCGCTGCCGCGTGGCATGTGCACCTTTGAGCACGGGGCGCAAGAACAACGCTATGTCGAACTCGGCCGTCATCCCCGACCTCCGATGTAGGCACTCACCACATCGATGCGGTTATGTCCCAACTCATAGCTGATCTGCTTACGGGCTCGCTGATCGAGAGCTCGATCCTCTTGATGAACACGACCACCATTAACGGGTGCCGGAAAGCCGATTAGTTGCTCATAGCGCTCGCAGGCGTAAGCCGCCCGCAGTTCATGAAAGCCTTTCAATCCATGCTCATGCAGGATGTCCCGCGCCGGTCGTACGATTGTCTGTAAGAAATCTTTGTAGCTTTCATCAGGTGTTAACAGATTCCGACTGCCCTTGGGTGAGGCCTCACTGGCCCTGTCGAGGGCGCCACGAACTTGATCCGTGACCGCAATCCAACGCGGTGCCGATGCGCCTGATCGACCGCCTTTGGTGCCGTCCTGGATATTGATCTTGCCCAGTTGCCGAGCCTCACGTCGCAGCCGGGGCAAGTCCGCCAAGATCGCTTCACGAAGACGCATGCCGGTCTCCCGAGCAAGGAGCACAATGGCACTCACCCTCGATTGCTGACGATCTGACAGAGCCCGCGCGATCAACTCGACCTGCGCACGGTCTTGGCCTTGCGGAGCCTCACTACGCACGCTTGAGCGCTGCAAGCCAAGCGCCTTACTCGGACTTGGGATTTTGACGTACTGATCACCGCGCAGCGCGGCCATCGTTCGGTTCACGCTGGACAGTCGGTTCTGCGCGGTGGCAACGCCGACATTGCCCTGATCAACCTGTTTCCGCACGTGGACGGCGTACCGCATGAGGATCTCGCGGTCAATCTGGCGCGCGTCGTTGACCCTCGGTCCTTCATCGGATCGACACCAGTGCACGAACGCCTGCCAGCGATCACTATGGGCTTTGACGGTAGCAAAATGGCCGTCGCCAAACAGGTCTTTCAGTGCTTGCGGTCCAGCATAGCTAAGCTGGCGACCGAAGCCAAAATTGCGCCCGGCTCGCTTACCGACCCGAGCCATTTTTCTGTTCCTGGTCGACTGCCGCGAGATCATGCAAAAGGGCTCGCCAGTGCGCACTTACAATCGCGAACTGAGCCCAATCAGTCGGGCGAAAACACAGCGTGTTGTCGGTGACGTAAAGATGCGCACCCTCCTCTTTCAACCATTGAATAATGGCTGTCGTAGAGGCGATAGCTTTATGGGTGGTGGCGACACTGGCGACAGCGGCGACAACCCTTGTCCTGCCTGGTTTTGAGCGTGGCGACAAAGTGGCGACAGTAGCGGCGACAAATCGCGCTTTGGGCTCCTTTTGACGCTGAGCCAGATGGTTGCGCAGCGCTTCATCAAGATTAAACATGGCGCACCTCGAAGGTGTGGCCATCAGTGATCAACCACTGATGATCAATCAACTCGACCAGCAGCTTGGCGGCATGACGACTGCTCTTGCGGGCAAAGCGGGGACCGTTGCGATTCAATTCACGAATACTGAAACGCTTCCAATCTTTGACCTGTAGCCATCGCAGCAGCCGGTCTGCCTCCTCTTTTACTCGACACACTGGCTCCTGCTCAGTCAGGCGCTGGATCTCGTTGAGGTAGTAGCCGACTAAAGCGGAGGCCCGTTGGATGTGGTCGACCTCCACGACGCTGCTCTCCTCCACAACTGCAAGAATGCCGGCGACGCGCAGCAGATTATCTGCGGCCTTTGATCCGCTGGGCCGTACGCTGGCCAGCTCGCCAAACTCCCCCAGCTGAGCTTCGATAGCATCATGCAAATCAATCCAGCGACGACGCGCCAGCGGACTGAGACTCAGCGTTGACAGCTGCAAGGCTCCGTCAGGGGAAAGTGACCAAGGCTGATAAAACAGAGCAGAAAGGCGGTGATGATAGCGCTTGAGGGCGGCGTCTATGGACAAGTCGACAGCTTGGTAGCTACGTTGCCCGGCTAGACTGGTGGGCCAGGTCATCAGGCAGCGGGCGAGAATGCCTTGGCCCTGCAGCAACGGGTCACTGAGTAACTGCATGGCCAAATAAGGTTGCAGCATCAGGTGCAGGCTCAGGCGTCGGTCATAGGCTCGTAGGCTTTCGCCTGCCAAAGAGCGAGCACGATCAATCGGGCTACCGTCCCAGAGTGACGACAAGGTCGTGACCGCTTTCAAACGGTTGTCCCGACTCATAGTGCTGCTGCCGAGGAATTGTCCGCCCTCGTCACAGAACAGCCCCATGCTCGGCAAGTCATGGCAGAGCCCCTTGATCAGGGCCTCGATCGTCGGGTCTGTGGTTATCAGCCGAGGGGCCGAAGGCTCCGCTTCGAGCGGTACGCTATTTGTGGGAGCGGGATCGGCAGGATTGATACGCTGCGCTTGTCGCTGTGCGGCACGGTACCGAAAGAGCTGCTCACGATAGTGTTGCCACTGCTCACGCTCCCATTGCCGGGCTGGGAGCAATGCACATCGATCCGCCGCAGTTTTACGATCCCCTGACGCGGCCACCGTGATCAGGTATAGCGACAAGGGATAACTTCTCCCGTCGAGCTGTAAGCCCGCATGTCCTTGGGTGGCCAGCGCCGAGGCAGCCAACACCGATTGCGCGGCTAACGCCTGGGGCACGCCGATGACCTCGGCCATGCGCTCAACAGCTGGCCCAAGAATCCCACCCAATGCCTGCACCGGATAAGACTGGGCCACGGGATTCGACTCAATCAGCGGTCGAGGTGGTCGTGGTAGTTCAAGCTTCGGATCTAACTGCTGCATGGCCCTCTCCTCGTTCATTGCTGGTTGTCCTCACGTAGTCCCGCCACGGCTGTTGAGTGTTATCAGGGATCAAGGCCCCTGCGGCCTGTGAGGTGTTCACTGACGCGGAACGAACGGCTCCTTACGACCGGGTGCAAGGGCAAAAACCCATGAATCTGGCCTCCGTAGACGCAGCTGAAGACGCGGGCGGGTGGAGGCTGTGCCGACTGACGAGTTCGGCACCTGGAGATCCTGAGTGGGAGAAGGCAGCAACATTGACACCTGGGGCATGCCTGACTGTCAGTCAGGTGCAGCCTTTCCTTAGGCTGCGGCACCGGTGCCTGTGTTATTGCGGATGGTAACGAATCGGAGTTGTCAGGCCGATTGTCACGAGGAGAGTTGCGGCAATGCCTTGTACGACGTGGCTTGCAGCAGTGGTACGAGGGCCCGTCTCTTTCCAGGATAAAGAGACGGGCGCAGTCTGGCGCAGCGAAGTGTGCCGAAAGGTGAGGTTGCTGCAGCGCAGCGAGGAAGGTCCATCGTCTGCCGCAGTGGGCAGATCAGTCGAGTAGGCATCCATCACTCTTGGGGAGTGACCGTGCGAGCCGCCGGATGCTAATCGCACTTTGGGAGAACCACCACGCAAGTGGCATAGCCTTAAAGGTTCTGGCTATCTGGGCTGGAGCTGTCAACGACAGCGATCCGTGCGCCAATTGTTATACCCACTCGAAAAGGCGGTCAAGCGTCACGGCCAAAGCGTACAAAAAGTGGCGACTGTCGCCACTTTTGTCGCCGTGCTCCAGGCCAGACAGGACAGGGGTTGTCGCCGGTGTCGCCGGTGTCGCCTGCTCCCTAGCTTTAGGCATGCGAGATGAAGATCGAACAGGCCGTTGGCGAGCCTGCAGGGAAGATGCACCGAACCGGATACGACAGACAAAACTGACGGACGGATTGGATGGGGACTGGAAAACCGAAGGAGCTGTAGGAACAGGTCAACCCTCCGACCGGCGCGATCATAGATCGCTGGGTCGGAGGGTTTGGCGATTAAAACCAACGTGAGACGGCAAAGAAAAACGACTCCCACATTAAAGCAGCTGGATCCGAAAGCCGTACGCAGAATGGTCAGCGTCTGCTGCAAAGGAAGGAAAACGGGACTGATCGACCTCCTGTAAATCGCCCAGGTGATGCCGCATGCCATTTCAGCGATCGGGCACGCCTCTGTAGCTATACAGGCCTGTCAGGAGTTCGTCGCCCACGTTCCCTAAGTCCGAACACGATATGAGATCTCAGGCTTCGCGACGGCGTCCATACATTCAATCTCGCATTGATGAATGCGCCTGCAGAACTCGTCTGCCCCGATGTTGAGGCTTGCGAAATGACCTCGCTGGGGTGAGGATAGCGCCACCTGTGTTATTTGAGATGTCGACATGATCAACATATCCAGTGTGGGGAAAGATGACAAGTTTCAAACCAGCCTATACGGATTCGTTTAAGCATCCGAAATTTCCAAGAGTCATCGTAGTCTAGCTGCCCAAAGTATTATAACAATAATCTTTAGGAGAGGGCTGCCGAGATCACCAATATATTGAAGGGCTAATGGAGGGCTAAAAATGAGCAGTGCAGAATCAGTTAACGTAGGTTTCGACGCGATCCGCGTTTGTGAGGCGATCGCAAAAATAGGCTATGAGCCATACACCGCTATAATGGATATTATAGACAACTCAGTTACCGCAGAGGCGTCAACTATTTCCATTTCGGTAGAATTGAGACCAGGAAAAACGCTAAAGAATAGGAATAGTGTATCAAGCTATAAAATAATGGACGACGGCAAAGGCATGTCTCACGACGAGATAGTCAATGCCTTCACCTTAGGTTCGAAAAGAAACTACGGTAAAAACAGCCTTTCGAAGTATGGCATGGGCCTTAAGTCGGCAGGCCTTTCTCTCGGAAGCAAAATAACGATCACAAGTAAAAAAGACGGAGTAATTTCCGACAAGTACACTTTCGACCTCGAGGAGATTGAGAAGGAGAACAAGCTTGCTTTGATAAGACAGCCGCTCACGGAAGCTGAAAAGTTAGATTTCTCAAGCGATGTAAACGGCTCAACTGGAACCATTGTAGAGATTGCGGGATGTGAAAATGTTAATCAATCCTCGCCTGGAACCACTTTATCAAAGTTGAGGGAACGCCTTGGCGTTGTCTACTATACTTTTCTCAAAGACGAAGAAAACCCACTAAGCATTAGAATCCGAACTGCGCTAAGTGATAAAAAAGGGGAATATGAGGAAATAAAAGCAAAAGATCTGCTATTTACTGAAATGGCAAGTAAAAATACCGGTTGGTCGCTTGATAGCTACGACTTCTTTAGTCCATACCTAATTCTAGATGAAGACTGGGATTCGCTGCGGGATAAAGATAATAATCCATTACCGGCTATAAAAATTCAAGCCGTGGCGTTCCCTCAAGCGAGGATGGCAGATGAAAAATCCCCACTACCTATTGACAAAAAACTAATTGTAAAAAGCTATGGAGTATCACGCGAGAATAGTGGATTTTTCATATACAGAAATGGACGCCTTATACGATGGGGAGATGGATTAGAGCGCGCAACGGGCAAGCCGCTGATAACCAAAGACGATATCAACATTCGGATCAGATTCGAAATTCAAGATGTGCACGACGACGTTTTACATGTCGACGTTTCAAAGCAGCGCCTAGAAATTGATGACGAACAAATATATAACCTTGAGACCATTATATCCAAAGCAATTCGGATAGCCAAAGAGATCCGCACAGCTTGTCATGAAAAAATTAATCTTAAAAAAGGCGAGGGAGAAACGTTTAGCCAGTCGGTGAGAGATGTACCAGAGGATGACCCTCAACAGATGGGCAAAGGGGAAGTAGAGCCCGAAACACTTTCACGACAAGAAAAGAAAAACGAGGAAGCTCAGTTAGCTCTTGATAAAATAGCAGCTGAGAAAAAAGAAAATGGCGACATTCTTGACTTAGAAGCTGACTTTCAAAAAATCAGATACTCAAATAAGATACCCTTTGGACAAGTATGGAAACCTTACTTTGATTCAAAGGAAGGAGTTTTTGTTTGCATAAACAAAAACCACCCTTTTTATGACGTATATTTGAATCGATTTGAAGACGGGTCAAAAGAAAGACTAACAGCAGAAGCCTTAATCTTCGCTTCAGCATTAGCTGAAAGTAATGTTTTTTCTTATGAGACCACCGTTACGCAAAGCGATCTAGAACGGATATTTCGTCGTTTCCATAGCAACATACATCAATTTCTGCAGGATTGGACATGGGAAAACACCTCGGAGGATTAATTACGCATTGCGGAACCGTTTGGGGAAGTCGCGGTAGATCATATCTTTATATGATCCTCACAACTGACCACGCCTACATCGGCGAAACTGGCAACCTCCCTACCTCTAGGTGGGGAAGCCATCTCAGCAAGGCTAACAGTTCGTTCTCTGAAAAACTTAGGATAGAGCTGGAAAATACCTCTTGCCCAGACTACGATGAGGATTTTGTTTATATCGGCCTTTATTGCGGCGTAATTGAGGAAGAGGAGAATGAAAAAAGAAAATACGCTCGAGTTGCTATTGAGGAAGCGATTCACCGGGAGTACGTGCTAAATGGAAATAGATTCGGCGGGATAAAAAAGCTTCTATCTCGACCGAGCTCCCGATCCTTGCGGATTACGCTAGGATTCGACGTAGACTCATATGCAAAGCATGCAATTGAGCTATTAGTAGGCGAATACAATAGATATCGAGAAAGTGCTGACAAGGCTGCCTCCCTGTAGAGGCGGCCTCAAGCCGTCGACAGTTTAAATGGTTTATCTTCTGCTCATCTCTATTGGGAGCCCACCATATAAAGTAGTAGCTGTAATAGAATATGGCAACGAATGTCCTTCGTCCAGAGCTGTATTACAACCCAGATTATCTACCTACCACCTCACAAAAGGTGGCGAGCCTACTCGAGCATGAATTCGAGGCGCTCAGATCGCCCAGACAGAAATGAAAGCCCTCTGTGGACATGTAGAGTTATATATCTCTTAATACTCTCATCATCAACATGCTGAGCATTGTTTTCGGACCAAGCTTTTACTAGATTAATATAAAAGTCTTCATTTCCAGTCGTGAACGTTTTCCAGTCAATTTCAAGTCCACCCAGGAATGACAATTCTTCTTGGATCAACTCTCCTGGAGTAGCAAGAGACATACAGAGCGCATATCTACAAATAGTATTATTATGCTCTAGACCATAGCGCCGCTTCAGCGTTGATAGCTGTACCTTCGCGGCGGCAGTTAAGCGAATTCGATCAATAATCATAGGGTATCTAACTGGAACTGTTGAGTATTTATACTAACGACGCTACGGCGACTTTCATCATCGAACATCAATGAATATTCACGACTCATATGTTGTTCAAGTGCCATATGTACAGTACCCTCGACCTCTTCGTCTGTAGAGAGAACCATTACCTGATGCGATATCTTGGCAAAAAAATTGTGAACCAATGCTTCGCGATGACTGCGATCCAGCCGAGCTAAAGGCGTATCGACTATCACAGGGAACCGCCCCTTGCGCTCCCGAATCAACGCGCTAAGCACAGCAATAGCCAAAATTTGCCTTTCCCCTGCCGATAGGCGCGCCATGGGTAATGTATATCCATTAACATCTTCGATGGAAACGGCATAGGTCTCTGCCTCTACCAATACTCGAGAAATAAGATTTCGCTTTCGCAATAGCTGTTTAAATTCTGTGGTAATCATCTCAGATAACCACTGAGCCTTAGATGCCAGCAACCTCTCGCGGAACAGGCCTAAGACAACTTTTGCCCGGTCAGCGGCCTCCAAAGCTTTAAGATGGAACGCATTCTCTTTTAGCTCCGCCCTTGCCCGCGCCGATGCTGCTTGGTACCGAAGCTCGAAATGAGCCTGTTTATTGCGCGCCTCTTCCAGCTCACGGCTCAACTCATGCAGCTGCAATTCTGCTGCCGACACACCTCGCGTGTGCTGCTGCATTGCCTCGAATACGGTACTAAGCTGCTCATGTGCAGGAATCTGATGCACCGCATCTTGAGCTTTTTCCATTGTTCGTTGAGCTGTGGCAACGATTTCCTTTGCGTCTCTTAGACGCCGCTTAGCTTGCTGGAACTGCGCCTCAATTTCAGTAGGATCCCCTCCCGAAAGCAGTATCGGAATATGAGACTTGTCGACTCGCAAGCCTTTTAGGTCAGCGGCGAATAGCTCAGCAGCTATCGATATAACATGCGGCGCATCGAGCGCAAGCCGCTCAAGAATACGCTGGTCCCGCTTTGCGAACTCTTCGACGATCAGATCGTTGTGCTTCGACTGGTGATCCTTCTGCCAATATGCTTTATAGGATTCCCAAAGCGGCCCGAGCCAGGTCAAAGGTAAAATCGGGTCTTCAAGTGCAGTTACTAACAAAGCGCGTGCTCGTCCGTATTCCTGCTCACACAGCGCTAGGCGGGCGCGTAGCTGTGCTGCCTGTTGGTAGGCATCCAAACCGCTTCTCTGCGCTTCGATTGAAAAGCTTTCGAGCTTACGCTGTGCTTCGTCGAGGTTTGTCCTAGCGTGTGCTTGTCGCTGTGAGAGCATTTCAATACGTTGTTCAAGCTGTTTGAGCTCTAACTCATATTCAGATGTCTGGCTATGGTTGCCGGCGCAATCGGTGGGCAACACTTTCTTATTGGCACGCCGCTCGACCGCTTTGAGATCTCCTGCCAAGGCGTCAATACCACCTAAGCCAAGGAAGACCTCAGTAGCCCGGCGCAGAAGCGCAGGCAAACGCTCCGGATTAGCCAACGCTTCAATCTTTTCACCATCGAAAAAGAATAGATGCACTAACTCTACCGGCAGAATTCCATTAATGAATTCATCCCAGTCTTCCGCAAGAGCCAAATCTTCCATGTGCCCTGCAAACACGCGGAACTGCTCTCGGAATCCCTTTTCCTTTGGATGCCACTCTCGACGTAAGGTCAGCTCTTGAATATAGTGCCCCACTTCAACACTCAGATGCATCTCGATTCGAGCTGGCCCAGTAGCATCTGTCCGCTGCAATCCAGCTATTAGCTGCTCGTACTCGGTACGGCGCGCTATGTTGATCGCTTTATAGCCATACAGTCCTATTTGGAGCGCTGTAAGCAACGTAGTTTTTCCACTGCCATTTAATGCTTTAAGCAAAATGACAGGTCGGCCAGGCATGACACTTAGGTCAAAGTTTTGCCGCTCACGAAACGGACCTAGGTTCTCAATCGATATCTGATTGATGGATAACTTTGCCATACTTAGTCTTCTTCTGCCTCTACCGCTGTGAGCGGGATAAGCTCTAGCTCTTCTCCGCCATTTATTTCTTCCTGACCATCCTCAAGATTGCTTCTCGCAAACTCCAAAGCTTCATTTTCGGTACGAAACGCATTAGCCTTGAGAACTTCTTCCAACCTATCTAAATGATGTGAACGCTTTTGACTTTGCATGGACTGATATTGTACCGCCAACAGATTCCTCGCCAGCTGATAAAGTCGCCCACCAGCCTCGGAATCGACCTCATTAGCTACATCGTTAAGTAGTGCAAGGTCTTCAGGCTCAAGCGGGTGTTGCTCCATTGCCTGACCTGGATAGGATTGCTGAAGGACGCGTTCGTAGATTTTCGGAACTAGATCCTCAATTTCTCCCTTCTCCTCAACCCAGATACGGCGTATGGCATCAATTTCTTCAATAGAAATCAGTTCTATCTGATCATGCCCAGGTATTTTAGCGTTTCGTAAAGTGAGCTGTGTACGCAATAATTCTTCGAGCAACTTAGCACGATAACTCTGTAAGTATGGGCCATGAATCAGCTCTGAGGTTTCCCCCTTACCCATAATTTTTACCCGACCATTCATGCGTTTAAAGTCGCGCTTGTCCCAGTCTTGGATGCTTAAATAGGTATTACGGTAATCTAGGATAGGTTTCATCCATGATTTCTGGTCGTCGTTCTGAATCATCGCATGCATCGACTTATCTTGCGAAACCATAGTGCAGACATAACAGCCAAAGCGGCTGTCCCCGCAACTTGGAGTCGACTTATCCACAACGACTGGGCACTCGGCGTCTGGAGTCGCCCCCTTATAAATATCAAACAAATCTTGGTTATCAATACCCCATGGGTTCTCATCGGTGAGAACATACATCCAGACGTCGTCACTCGTCCAAGTTTCAATAGGCAGATAGACCCAAACACGCGATAATTTAGGGTCGCTGTTACGGCTCAAACGATCACGCGTGCTTCCACTATAATGATCTAAGACCTTGTCACGTGCTTGGCTTTCACCGCGCCGCTGCCCCAACACTAGAATAGCTTCGCTATTGGCCTCCGAAAGCTCTTGGATAAATTTAGTAGAAGCGCTGATTTTTAGTCGATCAGTGCACCAACGAAACCTATTTCGTGGGGCAGGATATCCTTTCCCAATCAAATTGACCCAGAACCGATGTTCAATGCTTGGAGTCAACCGATGGGGACGGATTGGTAGGCCTTGACGATCAGCCTCTACTTTCATGCGCGCCAGCGACGACTGAACCCATGCTGCGATCACTGGGTTTTCCACTAGAGTATCCGTACTTATTACGTGAATTTCTTTAGTGCGCTGTTCCGAGGGTAGCGCTGCAACGGCCTTCCAAATCAATTGCAACGAAGCTGTCGAGTCCTTGCCTCCGCTATAACCGACAATCCAAGGCAAGGAGTCGGAACTATAGAGGGTTTGTATTTCTGCAATAATGGCCGCGGGAGGAGTGGTCATGGTATATTCCGATAATTAGCTTGTGGCCTGACGTGCGGCAAGGAATGCGTCTTCTATAACTTGTTCTTCAGGCGTCAAACCCAAACCAAGCGAGAATTTTATTTGATTGCATGTTAACGTAATATTCTGACTATTCTTAGCCATCCGTCCGCCTATCATGGCGCGCCCCTCCCAAGTAGCACTATTAGTTCGCGACCAATCGATATCGCGTAGATTTTTTAGCGCCGACTTAAGATCCGGGCGACCATCAGCGGTTCGATAAACAAATTTTCCAACGCGGCCTAGCGCTTGCAGCACAATCGCATGTGAATGGATGAAATCTTGCCGCACCTCTCCCGCAGTCATGCGACTCTCACGTACATGAGTCCATTCGGGTATTTGCTCTCCAACCACCTCCCAGAACTCATTGCATCTCTTCGAAGCCCAGGTAAAGTCTTCTAGGTCCTTCGCGCTAAGCATCTCAAGAATGGCAAAGTGTAAAGCACTTAGAGTGAAAAGCTTGCGAGATCTCTTGGAAAGTGAAGATCGCTCCGATTCGACCAAGTTTCGGAAAACCCGCGAAGTAAGCCCAAGGTGCTTAGCTACGCTCGCGGCCGCATTACGATGATCATAAAGAACACTAAGGGAAGGTGAAGGCTTCACTGCGTGTCTATTGAGGTCCGCAAACATTTGCTGACACCGCTCAAGACCACGATCATGAAAAAATACAACCGCGATGGTTTCGTCACCTAACTCGGGACGCTCCTCAAGTGCCTGTTCTATCGCGGCTCGACGATGCTGTCCGTCATTCACGACAAACTTGGCATCCATATCGACAGTCAACGTTCCCATACGAAAGTGAGTAGTATCGTTGGTGCCGACAGGCTCAAAGCCAACTTTGCCATCTATAGATGCTGTGATTGCCGAAAACGTATAACTATCAGTATTAGAGAGGATATAGCGAGCAATTTCAGGAACGCGCGTGCGGTTGATGGATCTCTGAGCCCGCAGCTCAGGCATAAGCTCTTCGTTGTCGAAAACGAAAAGCTTCGCGAGGAGACGTAACGGGCACATGGAGACGTAAAATTCCCGCCCGGCTTGCACGCCGCGGATGGCTGGAAACGTGTAGGAAAATGGACTAGTCATGCCGGAGGATTTTAGCATGTTTATGTGCAAATAAACAAACAAGCCCTCTCGATAACACAAACAATATATCGCTTTCTTTGGGGGGATTTTGATGTGTCGAAACGCCAGTAGCAGCCGTGTCTAGCAGCCGATGGCTCAACGCAGCAGTTTGGACAAGAACGCTAATGAAACAGAGTCATACGGCGTACCTTATGATGGAACCAGCAAGCCAGTTGCGTCATGTGGCGAGAGCTAGCAGTGAGGGTCAAGGCTCTGGAACGCCTAGAAAGGTTCAGCTCTCCGCCCTCCATAAAACTCAGCTACCTACCGTGCCATTTCGACGGTTCAGGCGGCTTGCCCTAGGCGACGGTCGGCTGGAAGTACGATCAGCATGGGAGGCGTAGAGCAATTCTACAGGTTGCGAAGTCATGAGTGTGCGATCGACGATGAACCGCACACTCATCTGCAGCCGGACGCAATCCAACTCGCAGGCCGTCTAGGGACTCCCGACAGTACTCCTTAGAAAAAACGGTTACGATCATCCTGTTTCCCGACCAGTACGCTTTCAACCACCGTCTATACGGCTTGGATGCCAGCTACTAAGACTAGAAGACCAACCCCTCCTAACGCCGTGAATTGACCGACGGCCTGCACAGCTTGCTTCGTTGCCCCACCCCAACGAGTATTCTTGCAACAGCGTCGCCCTCACTTGCCCCCCGTCGCGCACGCCCCAGACCTACAGTCCCGCAGCCCCCCGGTCCCGCAGTCCCGCAGTCACCTGCCACATCCTAACTTGCGCCAACAGCAGCTAGGCCATGCTCATCAGCGTCGGGCCATCTGCAAAAGGTACTCGTTGCTTGACCTCTAGCGCTGAACGAGCTCCCGGTCCGCATCGACAGTTAGCGTTTGGCTGGCCCCAAAATACGCTTTCGGACACCATTCGAATCGGAAGCGAAGACATCTTCTATTGCTCATTCCGCCCTATGTGGTGGCCTGGCTGATACCCGTCCCTCAATCCGCATTGCTGTCCACGTACCGATTCCAGTTAGACTGGAGCTAATCATTGCCAACCAGACTGTGAAGTCGATGAACGAAAAAAACTACGAAGCACTAAAGCATAAAAATTCTAAAGATCTCGAGCTCTTGAAATGGCAATTCAAAAAAGAAGAGCTCAGCTACGTTGAAGCTGGGCAACACTTAAGATCACTAAACCAGCAGCTGTGGCAGGTACCTAGTATGGTTATTGCCATAACTGGAGGCATCTGGTTTGGAGCAGCTTCCATAACTAGCGACATGCCAAAAGTACTTGCGTTATCTTTCGCGGCGGCTGTGAACATTCTGACGATCCCGATCATCATTCGGCTCAGACACCTAATTCAAAAATATATAAAACTGCAGCTTGCATTCATGAACAAGGAAGACGGCAAAGGAGGTCGAACAGTTATCACTTGCTGGATTTTACTACTATCGATTGCGGCTTGTTTGAGCATCGCGGGCGCTAGTCATACCGACAAGATCAATATTGAAACCAAAAAAACAGAACCTTCTGCAACAGAAGTCCATCTTCACCTTCAAAAGATAGAAGTATTTATCCAATGACGACAAAAAATATTAACTCCTGGGCAAACTATGACGCCGAAAGCTCTCTGTACTTCGAAAATTACAACAAGGTATACTTCTCCAATGTTCATAGACAATTTGTAAGCTTTCTACCTAAAAACAGCAAGGCAGAAGTGCTGGACATTGGCTGTGGCTCTGGACGCGACGCACTGTCGCTTGCACGTCGAGGATATCAAGTGACCGCTATTGACCCCAGCATTAAAATGCTAGAACTCGCACAAAAAAAGAACAAGCATAGGAATATACGCTGGCTGAATGACAGCCTTCCAGAGCTCTCAAAACTCACCCATAATACTTATGATTTTGTGCTGATGAGTGCCGTATGGATGCACATAGCGCCTTGGAATAGAAACATATCAATCCAAAGAGTAAGCGAACTACTTAAAGCTGGCAGTCGATTAGCAATAACCCTAAGAATAGGAGATCCCGACCCTAAGAGACTGATGTACTCCGCAAATCTGGAGGAACTTTTGCAACAGGCTGCCGACGCCGATCTTTCACCAATATATATAAGCCGCGAAAACAAAGACTCCTTAAATCGAAAAGAAGTAACCTGGAGAAAAATTGTATTTCAGAAAAAAGAGAGATCGACCTCTCTTTAACTATAACCGTTATTTATCCTGTAGGATACGCTAGCAGATCAGCCCAAGAATCATGATTCAGCAATCGATCGTCAGGCGGCATATGGCGTGCTACGGGCACGCATGCGAGGCCGAACACCGGTCCGCCGCCGATGGTATGCCAGATGGTAGCCCACTCCAATCTCAAGAAACATATTTATCAATACAATTAGATAGATATCACGATGATTCAAATTACCCCGGCCCACCAACTCCAGCGAGACGACACCTTACTGCGTCTTCTTTTGGGACTTAGCTTGACTGAATTTAGGGTTTCTCTGGTTTGAGATCTTCGGCATACAACAATTTCCAAAGCGGTCGGGAAAGGGTGAGACGCAACCCACGTCTGTGCGCTCAGACGAAATGAATCCGCAATGCCCTGATCCACCGCGACTACTTCGTCAGCGCCTCGATCCGGATCATGATCTTCGCTGATCGCATCGAATTGATCAGCCCCGGGCACCTGCCTGACGTACTCGATACCGAGAAAATTCGATTCGGCCTGTCCAATCGTCGTAACCCGACGCTCACGTCCCATGCTGTGCACATCCTGCCCTATCGCGGTTTGGGTACAGGCATTCCGCGTGCTATCGACGCTTGGCCAATGATTACCCTTGACGACGACCGGCAAAGTAACCAATTCAGGGTGGTGATTAAGAGGACCGTTGAGAAAGGGCCTCTTTCGGGCCCAAGCGGGGACCAAGTAGGGACTAAGTCGGGACCAAGTCGGGACCAAGCAGGGACTGAGTCCGTTGTCGACGGAGAACAAGCCGTAAACCGCCTGTATTTGCAGCCAGAGCAGATAACGCTGCTAAGCAGGACGACAGGTGAGCACACTGTGCTCGAGCTGATGACCTTCGTCGGGCGCAGCAACCGCAGCAAGTTTCGCGAGCAGGTTTTGGCCCCACTACTGGCGAGTGGCGTGGTCGAGATGACCGTTCCAGACAAGCCCAACAGCAGCAAGCAACGCTATCGCCTGACAGCGGTCGGCCGAGCGCTGAAAGCTGAACACCGCCCCTCGGACGACTGACCCCGGGCAAACGAATTTTCACGCCAGCGCAATCTGGCGCTTTGTACACTTCGCCACAGGTAAGCGCGGCCGTCGGGCGGCTATAGTGGGCTGAGTCTTTATCAGGATTAGAAAGAACCATGTCCGTCCCGACCTACGACCAGTTCATCGAGCCCATCCTGCGGTTTCTCTCGGTTCATCCGGAAGGTGCCACCGCATCCGAGGCCCACGAAGCGGCCGCACAGGCATTGGGCCTAAGCGAAGCACAGCGGCAGGAGACCATCGCCAGTGGCCAGGCCACCTATAAGAACCGTTCAGGCTGGGCGCATGACCGGCTGAAGCGCGCCGGCTATTCCAGCAGCGCCAAGCGTGGCTATTGGCAGTTGACCGACACCGGCCGTGTATTCGCTCAGGCCAACCCTGCCCCGTTGAGCGCAGAACTGGTCGAGCATCTGGCTGTGAATTTCATGAGCGTGAAGCTGAAGACAGCACCGGATGCGGCCTCACTGGATGAGAGCACCGATGCGTCCATGTCGATTGCCACGACCGAGCTTGCTACGAGCAGCCCACAGGAGCGTCTCAACCAAGCCATCCTCGAGCTGCGCACGAGCGTAGCGGGCGACTTGCTGGACAGCCTGCTGCAAGCAAGCCCGACCCGCTTCGAACATATTGTGCTCGACGTGCTGCACAGCTTGGGCTACGGCGCGAACCGTCAGGCGCTGCAGCAAGTCGGTGGTAGTGGCGACGGAGGTATCGACGGCGTGATTTCGCTGGACGCACTCGGGCTGGAGAAGGTTTACGTGCAGGCCAAGCGCTGGCAGAACACCGTCGGCCGTCCCGACCTGCAGGCGTTTTATGGCGCCCTCGCCGGACAAAAAGCCAAACGTGGCGTATTCATCACCACTTCCGGCTTCACCGCTCAAGCCGTTGACTTTGCGCGCTCGGTTGAGGGGCTGGTGCTGGTCGATGGCAAACGCTTGGTCAACCTGATGCTTGACCACGACGTGGGCATCAGCTCGCAGCTTTACAAGGTTCCCAGGCTCGACAGCGATTACTTTGACGAATCGCTCGGATGAGTAAAAATCAGTGCCTGCCACAGCAGCCACTCCGGACTTATCGCCCGTAAACAATGAATTTTTCTTCACCACGCTGAATCCGCTCACGCTGTAAAGTCCATCCCGCTCATTCAAGAAACTACGGTTCGCCCGCGCTCCTAGCGGGCTTTTTTTCGTCTGCCATCCAGCACACCTTGCCGCTCCCCACCATATGCGCGACTCTGCCTGCAGATCCCTCGCCAAGGAGCGCTCGATGCCGCTGTTATCCCTCCCCTGCCCGCGCCTGACCCTTGCCATCCTCTCCCCCGATCAGGCCGAGCTCGAAAGCGCTTTCTACCAGCGCAACCAGCGGCACCTGGCTCGCTGGTCGCCCATCCGCACCACCGACTACTTCTCCACTGCCAACATCCGTCGTCGCTTGGAGATCCAGGCCAGCGCCTTCGAAGCAGGCCTGGCGATGCATTTCGCTCTGCTGTCGTCGGACGGTCAGCAGATGATTGGTGCGTGCAATTTCAGCGGGATTATTCGTGGGGCATTTCAGGCGTGTTATTTGGGTTATCACATCGATGAGGCGCATCAGGGGCAGGGTTTGATGCAGGAGGGGCTGGAGGCGGGGATTGGTTATATGTTCGATGTGCAGAATCTGCATCGGATCATGGCCAATTACATTCCCGGAAATGAGCGCAGTGCGCGGTTGCTTGAGCGTTTGGGTTTTGAGCGTGAGGGCTACGCGAAGGCGTATCTGAACATTGCCGGGCGTTGGCAGGATCATGTGCTGACGGCGCTGGTCAATCCGGGGTTCGAGGCGCCGGATCAGCGCTGGTCGCGGCGCCTGGGTTGAGTTGCGCTAAATCTGTCAGACAAAAATCCTTTCAGCTCTCGGGTTTGC
>Ga0209795_10000998_pt1 | contig 18805 bp, 16 predicted proteins | sample AgamicOrMarz_FD_187166 | JGI IMG/M metagenome (GOLD analysis project Ga0209795, IMG submission 187166) | Agave microbial communities from Guanajuato, Mexico - Or.Ma.rz (SPAdes) (version 2) | ecosystem: Host-associated > Plants > Phyllosphere > Phylloplane/Leaf | place: Guanajuato, Mexico...
GAACTCGCTCTGGTCGTGAACGATAACGGCAGTCGGCAGATGCTTCGGGTCGGTGTTGATCGCGAAACCGAACAACGCGAGCTGAACGATCGGTATGCCGACGATCATCGCGAACGTCACGCGGTCGCGCCGCAATTGAAGAAACTCCTTCAGCACCACGCTCCACCAGCGCATCAACGAAAAGCCAGTACCTGTGCTCACGATCGCGCTCCGAAGTTATCCCGCGAATGACTCATCAGATAGATGAACACGTCTTCGAGTCCGGTTTCGATCGGCTCCATGCGCAAACGCGTGTCCGCGGTGGCCTGTTTGAGCGCGTGTCCCAATGCCGCGTGATCGCGCCCGCTGGCATGCAGCGCGGCGCCGAATACGACGGTTTGATCGACACCAGGCATCTCGCGCAGCTTCTCGGACAATTCGCTGAGATGCTCGCCTTGAATCGACCATGTAGCGAGATTCTGCGACTCGATCACCTCTCGCGACGTGCCTTGCGCGAGCAGCTTTCCATACGCGATATAAGCGAGTTTGTGACAGCGTTCGGCTTCGTCCATGTAATGCGTGCTGACGAGGACGGAAATGCCGCGCGCCGCGAGCCGGTGGAGTTCTTCCCAGAAATCGCGGCGCGCAGTTGGGTCGACGCCGGCAGTTGGCTCGTCGAGCAGCAGCAATCTGGGTTCGTGCAGCATGCACGCTGCGAGCGCGAGGCGTTGCTTCCAGCCTCCGGATAGCGACCCTGTGAGCTGATTCGCGCGGCTTTGCAGGCCGAGTGCTTCGAGCGATTTGTCGACGGCATCGCGACGGTTGCGCATCTGGTAGATACGCGCGACGAAGTCGAGGTTCTCGCGAATGGTCAGATCTTCCCAATACGAGAAGCGCTGCGTCATATAGCCGACATTGCGCTTGATCTGCGCACTCTCGCTGCGGATGTCGTAGCCGAGGCATGTGCCGGTGCCCGAGTCCGGCGTCAGCAGTCCGCACATCAAGCGGATCGACGTCGTCTTGCCGCTGCCGTTAGGGCCGAGAAAGCCGAAGATCTCGCCGCGCGCGACCTGCAACGAAACGTCGTTGACCACGTGCTTGTCGCCGAAATGCTTGTTCAGGCCGTGCACGTCGATCACATACTCTAGCGCGGGTGTACTCATTTGAGCGCCACCGTCACCGGCTGACCCGGATGAAGCTTCGTTGCATCTGCAACCGACGTGTGTGCTTCGATCATGAAAACGAGCTTCGCGCGGCTCTCGTTGCTATAGATAACCGGCGGCGTGTACTCGGCTTTATTCGCAACGTAGGTGATCTTCGCGGTCAAATCCGCTGCGCATCCGTCGCAATGGATCGACACTTCGCGACCCGGCGCCAGTGCGCCGACTCGCGTTTCCGGCACAAAAAAACGCACCTTGATGTTCTGCGGCGGCAGCAATTGCACAACGGGACTGCCGGCCGGCACCCACTCGCCGAGGCGATAGAGCGTGTCGTAGACGAGCCCGTCGGCGGGCGCGTTCGCGCGCTTCTGATCGAGCTTCCACTGAGCCTGTGCGACGACCGCTTCGGCCGCCGCGACCTGAGCCTGCTGCGCAGCGATTTGTTGCGAGCGGCCCGGCAAACGCGCTACTTCCACCTGATTCGTAAGCTGCCGCACTTGCGCCGACGTCGCCTCTGCATTCGCGCGCGAATCGTCGAGTTGCGCTTTTGCAATGCCGCCCGCGCTGTACTGCGCTTCGTCGCGTGTGAGTTGCAGCGCCGCCTTGCGCGCGTTCGCCGCGGCCTCGGCGAGTTGCGCGCGATTGACGTTGACTTCGGGCACGCGCTTGCCGGTTTGAATGTCGGCGAGTTGCGAGCGGGCCGCCGCGAGTTGCTGCTGCGCCTGCCGCAGCGCGGCCGTTTCGTCCACTGAATCCAGTGCGAAAAGAGACGCGCCCGCTTTTACGGTTTGACCGCGTGCGACCTGCAACTGCGTGAGCGTGCCGGCCTGCGATGAGCCCAGGTACACATATTCGCCCTCTGCATAGCCCTGGTAGGCGTTCTCGTCGCGATGCTCGCATCCTGCAAGCAGTACGCCGATAAAGAGTGCCAATGCGGGCCGCCAGAGCCGGGTAATGAAGTTCCTCATGGGGTGTCGTCCGCACGGATGAAGTACAATGAATATATGCGAATTTGAATTCGAATTCAAACTATTTCCGGAGCCTGCACTTTCCCATGCCGACGAAACGAGCGACGACTCCTGCAAAGCAGAAAGAGCGGACCAAGCAGGCAGGCGCAACGAAAACACCCACGACGGCGGCGCGAAAATCCCGCACGGAACAGGGAAAGCAGCCTCGGCCGGTCAATCGCGCGAGCCGTCCCGACGGTGCGGCGACACGCCAGCATCTGCTCGATATTGCGGGGCAGGTATTCGCCGCGCGCGGTTTCGCCGATGCCACCAGCAAGGAAATATGCGAGCGCGCGGGCACGCCGATGGCGTCCGTGAACTATCACTTCGGCAGTCGGGAAGCGCTATACGAAGCGGCGCTCGTCGAAGCGCATCGCCAGGTCGTGAGTCTCGATGAATTGTCTGCGCTGACAGAAGGGCCGGGCGATGCGCGGGACAAGTTGCGAGCGGTAATCTCGCGATTCGTGGGTCTGTCGACCAGCAGCGGCGCGCCGTGGGGATTCATGCTGATGCTGCGCGAAGTACTGTCTCCGTCGCCCGCCATTCCTGCGCTGATTGAAAAGGCGGTGCGGCCAAAGGCAACGGTTCTACTCGGATTGATCGGCGAGGTATTGCAATTGAATCCGCAAGAGCCGGCCGTGCAGCGCGCGCTGATGTTCGCCGTGCTGCCCTGCATCGCGCTGATGATCGCGCCCAGGCAAATGCAGGCAGCGTTGCTGCCCGCCGTTGCAAAAGACAAAAATGCGCTGGTGGAGGACTTTATTCGCTTCGTGATGGCGGGACTCGATGCAGTCGCCGCGGCGCATCGAACGCGCAAATAGTTCTATTGATCGAATGCGATGCCGCGCCTGCGCAATTCGCGGATTGCGCTTTGCAAATGCGCGTGCGCGCTTTCCTTGTCGCCGGCGCGCATCTGTTCATAAGTACGCTGCGCCACTTCGTGCGGTATGGGTTTCAGCGGACGATTACTGCTCATTGCCTTTAACTGGACTTCAGCCGCACGCTCCAGGTAATAGAGATCATCCCACGCTTCGGCAATACTCTCGCCCGCCACCATCACGCCGTGATTTTTGAGGAACAGGATATCCGCGTCGCCGATGGTCGCGGCAATGCGGTCGCCTTCCGAGTCGTCGAGCGCGAGGCCGTTGTAGTTCTCATCGACGGCGGTGCGGCCGTAGAACTTCAGTGCCGTTTGCCCGAGCCACAACAGCGGTGGACCGTCGAGCAAACATAACGCGGTGGCGTTCGGCATATGCGTATGAAAAGCGGCTTTCACGCGGGGCTTTAACCGATGCAATCGTGCGTGGATATAAAACGCCGTTGCTTCAGGTTTGCCTTCGCCCGACACGACGTGCCCGTCGAAATCGCAGATTAGAAGCCGCGATGCGGTGATCTCCGAGAACGCATAGCCATACGGATTGACGAAGAACAGATGGTCGTGTCCGGGCACGACCGCCGAGAAATGGTTGCAGATTCCCTCTTCAAAACCGTATTGCGCCGCTAGTTGAAAGCATGCCGCGAGTTCGATGCGCGCCTCCATGACGGCGTCGGAATCGAGTCGCAATGTCGGCGACGATTTCGCCGAGCCAATGGATGAAAGCGTATGCGCCATGTTCGTCGTTCCTCAAAGTCACCAGCCGAGCGATGAAAAAAGCACCGGCACCTGGTCGAGCGTGGAGAGTGTTGCATCGGGCGTGTAATCGGGCAGTAGCGTGCGGCCCGTTGCACGATCGATCCATACGCAACGAAAGCCGATGTCGCGCGCGGCCGCGTGATCGAGATGCGGACTCGCGCAAATATGCACGACTTCATCGCGCGTCACGCCGAGTTGTTCATGCGCGTAATCGAATAGCCGCCGGTTCGGTTTGTACGCGCCCGCTTGCTGTGCAGTGATCACACGGTCGATAAAGCCGCCCAGTTGCGCGACGTTGCCGGCAATGATGTCGTCGTCGGTATTCGACACGATGCACAGGCTATAACCATCCCGCTTGAGTTGCCGCAATGTGTCGACTACTTCCGGAAACGGCGGCATCGCGGAAATGCGGTCCGTCAAAGTACGTATGTCGCGCTCGTCGCGCTCGTCGCTTTCGTCGCCGGGCAAGCCGAATTCGGCGAGCGCAATACGCAGCGCCGTGCCCGCGACTTCGCGAAACGTGCGATAAGGCGGAGTCTGCTCGAGTGCGTGTTCGTGCCGGTCGTAGACGGCGAGCAGCTTCGCGGGGTCCACGTCGTGGCCGCGCTTGCTCTGAAGAATCTCGCGTACTGCGGCTTGCAAACCTTCGTCCCACTGGATCAGTGTGCCGTAGCAGTCGAACGTCAGCCAGCGCGGGCGTGCGGTGTTTTGCAGTGACATGGAATGTGTTCCCGAAGTGATGGACCTGTGAATGGCGTTTAGCTTAGGCGCATTGACACTTATTGGAAAATTAAATTAACCTCTCGACGTCAGTTGCATCGCAAATAACGAAGCGAGTCCATCATGCTTGATCTCGACCTGTTGAATACGCTCATCTGCGTTGTCGATGAAGGCAGCTTCACGCGTGCCGGCGAGCGCGTGCATCGCACGCAATCCACGGTGAGCCAACAGGTTCGGCGGCTCGAAGAACTGGTCGGCCGCACGCTGCTGATGCGTGACCGCACCGGCAATCAGGTGACGCCAACCGAGCATGGCGAACTGCTCGCGCAATATGCGCGACGGCTGCTCGCGCTGGCGCAGGAAGCACAAGATGCGTTGACGAGCGACGTTGCGGTCACGCCGCTTCGCATAGGCGTTCCAGAAGATTTCGACGCGCGCCGCATGTCGGCCATGCTGTCGGGCTTTGTCAAAACGAGGCCAGGCGTCAGGCTCGAAACAGTGGCGGGCATGAGTGCCGACCTGCAGCGCAGGCTCGCGAATGGCGAAATAGAAATCGCGCTGATCAAGCGCGAGCCGGCAAGCGGCGAGTGTCTCGCGTCGTGGCCGGAGTCGCTCGTGTGGGTGCAGGGCGCGAATGCACAAGCGCTGGAACCTTCTTCCGACGAACCCATTCCTCTCGCGCTATTTCCGCAAGGCTGCGTGTACCGGCAGCGCGCGATTCGCGGTCTCGACAAGGCGCATCGGCGCTGGCGCATTGCATTCGGAAGCCATAGTCTCACTGGCATTCAGGCCGCGGTGTCGTCGGGATTGGGCATTTCGGTTCTGCCCACTACAGCAGTACTGCCGGAGCATCGCTTATGCAACGGCTTACCGCCTTTACCGCCGACAGAGCTTGCGCTCGTCAGCTCCGGCGGCGTGCTCAATGCGCATCAACGCGCGCTGGTCGACTTTCTTCTCACGGAAATGAGTGCATAGAGAAAGTGCATAGACCGGCCGGCTCGAAGCAAAAGCCGGCCGCCATGCTTTCACATCTACGAAAGATGATGCACTTCCTGCAATCCGAACACGGGTGTCGGAATGCCTTCCATGCGAGCCTTGAGTTGCAGTGACAGATACTGCGAGTAATGCCGCGACTGATGCAGATTGCCGCCATGAAACCAGAGTGCTTCTTGCTGAGTGGGCTTCCACATGTTGCGCTGTTCGCCTTCCCACGGCCCTGGATCTTTTGTCGTGTTCGAGCCGAGGCCCCACACTTTGCCGACTTTATCGGCCACTTCGCGTGAGATGAGATCCGCGGCCCAACCGTTCATCGAACCATAGCCCGTTGCGTACACGACGAGATCCGCTTCGAGTTCGCTGCCGTCGCTCAGCAGCACAGAGTGCTCTTTCAGTTCGACTACATCGACGCCGCTTTTCAGCTTGATCTTGCCGTCGGCGACGAGTTGCGATGCGCCGACGTCGATGTAATAGCCGGAACCTCGCCGCAGGTACTTCATGAAAAGGCCGGAGTCGTCGTCGCCGAAATCGAGCATGAAGCCGCTCTTTTCCAGACGCGCATAGAACTCCGCATCGCGCTCGCGAATCGCGTTGAAAACCGGGATCTGAAACTCGTGAAGCATCGCATATGGTATCGATGCGAAGGTCAGATCCGCTTTCGCGGTCGTCATGCCGGAGGCCACCGCGCGTTCCGAATAGAGATCGCCGAGCGCCAACTCCATTAGCGAATCGGACTTCACGATATGCGTGGACGACCGCTGCACCATCGTCACGTCGACGCCTGCTTCCCACAGCGCCGCGCAGATGTCGTGAGCCGAATTGTTCGCGCCGATCACGACGACCTTCTTGCCGTGATACGCGTCCGGCCCCGGATGCTGCGACGAATGATGCTGCTCGCCCTTGAATACATCCATGCCTTTGAAACTCGGAATATTCGGCTTGCCGGACATGCCGGTCGCGAGCACGAGTTGCTTCGGGCGCAATGTGATGGGCTCTCCGCCTCGCTCGACTTCGACGATCCATTCGCCTTTCGCTTCGTCGTAGCGCGCCGATTTGCAGACGGTCGATCCCCAGTAGTTCAGCTCCATGACCTTCGTGTACATCTCGAGCCAGTCGCCGATCTTGTCCTTCGGCGTGAAGACGGGCCAGTTGTCGGGGAAGGGCAAGTAGGGCATATGGTCGTACCAGACCGGGTCATGCAGACACAGCGTTTTATAGCGCTTGCGCCATGCATCGCCAGGCCTTTCGTTCTTATCGACGATGATGGTCGGCACGCCGAGTTGCCGCAGCCGCGCACCGAGTCCGATGCCGCCTTGCCCGCCGCCGACAATCAGGCAATACGGTTGCTCCGCCGTGCCGAGCGTGTCGAGCTCGGCCTCGCGCCGCTCTTTCCAGCTCGTGCGATCGCGGCGTGCGCCGTGCTCGGCGCCCATCGGCCGAAGCGGCCCTTTGGGCTCTTCATGGCCCTTCAATTCGGCCATCGTGGTGAGCAGCGTCCAGATGCGGCCTTGCTTAAGTCGAATGAAGCCGGTGCCGCGCGCGACGCCGGTTTCGAACGCGATCCAGCCTTGCGCGACGCCGTCCGCTTCCGTTGCGGGCTCGTTATCCGCAAGCCGCAGCCTGGACGGTTTGATTGCGGCCAACTGCGTATTCAGCATCTCCGCGATCTGCTCACGGCCTTCGAGCGTCTTGATGTTCCAAGTGAATGCGACGAGATCGCGCCAGTAGCAGTCGGGCTGAAACAGGTCGACGGCGGCTTGTGTGTCGCCGCGTTTGAGCGCGGCTTCGAGGCTTTCCAGAACAGCGGATATAGCCTGATTTGCAGTGTTTTCGGACATGGTTGCTCCTCCATATGAAACGGATAGTCGAACTTCAGAGAGAACGCGGGTTCTATGCCCGCTAAGGGAATCTGTGCAGCGTCGCTAACACTTGTGCGGCGGCAGAATATGCAGCTTCGCGATGCGTCGATACAAAGTCGCGCGCGATATGCCGAGTGCTTGCGCGGCCAGATCCGTGCGCCACTTGGCGTCGTTCATCGCGTCGACGATGCGCCTGCGCTCGAGCGCTTCGCTCTCCGACATGAGCGGCATATCGTGCGGCGCGGTGTTTGCGTTGTTTGTGCTTGCTTCTGGCGATGCGGCGTGCGTGCGTCGGGAGATTCGCGCGGCGGCCGGTGCGCGCACACGCGCATAGAGCGGCGAGCCGGTATCGTTGAGCCTCAACGAAACGAGACCGCGGCTTGTCTTGGCGTCGAACAGACGCTCGGGCGGAACGTCGAAGATCTCCGACACATGGCGCGGCAACTGATTGAGCGCCGGCAGACATTCGCGTGCGCGCCGGTTCGCGGCGACTGCGTGGCCGCGTGCGTCGATGGCAATCAGAATCTCGGGCTGCGCCTCGACGTAATGGCGGTTCCGGTGTGCGAGCAATACCCAGCAATCCGTTGCGGCATTCAGGAAGTAAGCGTCCTCGATCAGCAGCGCGCTTTGCCGCACGATGTGATTGACGAGCCGCTGGCTTTCGCGATCGTCGGGCGAACGTACGGCCGATGCATCGAGCACGCCGAGCAGTTCGCCGTGCAAACCGAAAATCGGCGACGCGCTGCACGTGAGCGTGGTGAAGGCCGCGCGAAAATGATCGCTGCGATGAACGGTAATCGGCTCCGCGTCGAGCAGCACGGTCGCGACGCCGCACGTGCCTTCCTCGCTTTCGGACCAGCATGAGCCGAGATAGAGTCCCGCGCGCTTGAAGTCGTGGCGGCGGTCCTTGTCGACGCGATAGTCGATCGTCACGCCTTTCGCGTCGGTGAGCATCACGCAGTAGTCCGCTTCGCGCACCATCTCGTGCAGCCGCGACAGACACTGGCCCGACGCGCGCAGAAACGATTCCTCGCGATGCTGCACGTCGCGCAATTCGGGCACCGTCAGAATGCGCGGCCCGGCGGTCGCGCCGGGATCGAGATGGTATTGCTCGAGCGAGCGCCTATACGACGAGGCAAGCCGTTTGCCGTCTGCGCCCGGACGCTGGGTTCGTCCTTCTATGACGTTGCATATGCGGTCGATATGTCTCGTGGACGGAACGTAGGGCATGACGAGCCTCCGGGCGAACTCAGCGCGAACTGGGTGCTGGAGACATTCTGCGCTACACCGCACCGCGTGTCTCCGAAGCCTGAAACGTACGGTACGTTTGTAGCACGCGCGAATCGGGAGATCACACTGCAGTGCACCATCGGGGGCGGTGAGAATTTTTTCTCAAGGGCGAAGACGCACGCGACATGGCGCGTGCGCTGGCTTGCTGCAAGAAAAAAACCGGCGCTCGTGCGCCGGTTCTTGCGGGAAGGGACGGACTTAGAACGTTTCCCAGTTTTCCGCGCCGGCGGTCTGGAGTTCGCGTTCCTTGAAGTGCGAGGACGATGAAGACGACGAGGAAGACGACGGCAACGCCTTGCGCGCCGTGGCGCTAATAGCATTCGACTTCGCCCCCGGCACAGCCGCCTTTTTCGGCGGCGTGGCGCCGCGCGCGGACCTCGCGACAGCGCTGCGCATTGCCCCTTGCCCACTATGCCCGGCCGCATCCACCCGGAAAACCGATACCGCCGAGCGCAGGCTTTCGGCCTGATCCGCCATGGCCTGCGCGGCGGCGGTTGCCTGCTCGACGAGCGCCGCGTTTTGCTGAGTGACTTCGTCCATCTGCGTGACGGCCACGTTGACCTGCTCGATGCCCTTCGTTTGCTCCGACGACGCCGACGCGATCTCGCCCATGATGTCGGTCACCTGCTGCACCGAGCGCACGACTTCGCTCATCGTCTGACCTGCGTTTTCGACGAGTTGCGAGCCGCTCGCCACATGCGACGCCGATGCTTCGATCAGTTCCTTGATCTCCTTCGCCGCTGTCGCGCTGCGCTGGGCGAGCGTGCGGACTTCGCCCGCGACGACCGCGAAGCCGCGGCCGTCTTCGCCTGCCCGAGCGGCTTCGACCGCTGCGTTCAGTGCGAGGATATTGGTCTGAAATGCAATTGCTTCGATCACCGAAATGATTTCGGTCACCTTCGTCGAACTCGATGAAATGTCGCGCATGGTCGACACGACCTGGTGAACCACTTCGCCACCGGATGCCGCGGTCGTGGAAGCCGCCGCCGCGAGCGTGCTGCCCTGACGCGCGTTGTCGGTGTTATTGCGCACCGTCGACGTCAACTCTTCCATGCTCGCCGCGGTCTGCTGGAGCGACGCGGCCTGTTCCTCGGTGCGTTGCGAGAGGTCCTGGTTGCCTTGTGCGATCTCGCCGGCCGCCACCGAGATCGATTCCGCCGACGTCTTGATGCCCGACACGATCGTGGTGAGCTTCTCGCGCATTGCTTCGAGCGACGCCATCAGACTGCTCCGGTCGCCGGCTGCAACCTGCACGCGCACGGTCAGGTTGCCTTCTGCGATCTGCGCGGCCATTTGCTGCGCGGCGCGAGGCTCGCCGCCCAACTGCCGCAGAATGCTGCGCGAGATGAGCGCGGCAGTCGCCACGCCCAGCAGGAATGCGATCGCGGCAATGACCGAGATCATGGTGCGGACCGTCGAGTAAGTCGCGAAGGCGCTGAGCTGCGCTTCCTTGTTCTGCTCATCTTCGACGCGCGCGAGTTCCGTCGCGCGGGCAAGCCATGCTCGCTGCGGCGGCCGCGCGTTTTGCAGCAGCTCCTGCGTCGCGAGCGCGGCGTTCTGCGACAGTGCGAGATCCATCGCCTTGCGCAGCGGCGGCATCGCCGCTGCTTCGTCCTGCTTGAGCTGTTCGATCAGCGAGCGCTCCACCGAAGTCGTGGCCGGCTCCTGCGCGAACAGGCGAGTGAGTTGCTGGTAGGCCTCCGCATAATTCTGATCCTGCTTCTTGATGCGGTCCGCTTCCTGGGCAAGGTCGCGCGGCTCGGTGATCAACGCCAGGTTGCGTATCGCGATGGCGCGATCCTGAATCGACGCGCGCAATTCGTTCGCGAGACGGGTCTCCTCGTTATTCACGCGGGCAATACCGTCGAGACTATCGTTCAGCTCGGACAAGCCGAACAGCGCGATGCCGGCCAGCACGAGAAGCAACGCCGTCAGCAGGCCGAAGCCGGTTTGCAGGCGCGTGGAGACCTTCATGTTTTTCATTTCCGTTCCTGTATCCAGAAGAGGCGTACATCTGGTTTACGTCTGCCTGCCGGAATACTGAAGGGTGTTTGTAATTGAGGGTCTCACTGCGCGGGGCAAGGTGGCGCGGCTTGCCCACGCACGAGGCGATGGGCACGCGCTGCGGCGTCGAGGGCGCGAATGCCGTCGGCGACATTGGCGGCAATCTGCTGAAGCGCCTGCCGATGACCGGCCACGAGCGCGTCGTTGCCCGCGCCGACCGGCTCGCTGACGACGCTGCGGCACGTCAGCACCGCTTCTTCGGACAACGCCCGCACGCTCCACACCGCGTCGATCAGCGTATGCGAGCCCGGCCACGATTCGAAGCGCTGCACACTCAATTTCACGCGATAAACCGACACGCCGGCCGGGCGCGGAGAACGCGAGACGTCGATCGCATCGAGCCGTTGCGCGAGTTCCTGCGAGAGCGCGAGACGGATTTCGTCGGCGGGCAACGACGCCCAACGGGCTTGCTCGAGCACGTCCACGCGAGTCGCGCTGGTCTGCACGACGAGCGCTGACCGCGCGACTTGCGCGGGCACGTCGACGGCCGCGACGTCGATCATCAGCAGAGGCGGCGCGGCGCTGCGCACTTCGCTCGATGCGAGCCCGCCGGCGAGCGTATAAAAGCGGCTCGGCGGCGACGAACAGGCACTGAGCGCGACGAGTGCGACGAATGCCACCGATGCCATCAACGCCGCGCATGGCGCGAGCGCGGCCAACCCGGCGAGCGGACGACACGAATAGCGGCTCATGGCTTGTCCTCCGATTTGCCGCGCACGAGCGATTCCGGATGACGCTCCAGATAATCGGCCAACGCGTTCAGCGATTGCAGCGTGCGCGTCAGTTCCTGCAACGCCTGATGCATGTCGGCCTGCACCGGCGAATCCTGCCTGAGCGTGGCCTCCGCGGAACCGAAAGTCTGCTTCGCCGCCGCGAGCGTGTCGCGCGCCTGCGGCATGATCTCGGTGCTCAACTGCGTGAATAGCTTGTCGGCGTTTTTCAGCGAGTTGTTCAGATTCGTGCCGATCTGATCGAAGGGCATGCGCTCCAGCTTCTTCGCGATCTCGGCGACCTGCGTTTGCAATGCGTCGAGCGAGTTCGGAATGGTCGGCAGTTCGAGCGGATCGCGCGCGGGATCGAAGCTCACGGGCGCGGCCTTCGGGAAAATATCGAGCGCCACATATAACTGACCCGTCAGCAGGTTGCCGGTGCGCAATTGTCCGCGCAGCCCGCGCTCGACGAGATGTTGCAGCAGCCGCTGATTTTCCACCGTCCCGGCTTTGGGGACCTCCGTGCCGTGCACCCGGCGCCTCAGCCGGTCGGGATACAGTTCCAGCGTGACGGGCATCGTGAAGCTGCGCGTCTTGGGATCGTAGTCGACGCCGATGTCCGTGACCTGGCCGAGCACGATGCCGCGGAAGTCGACCACCGCGCCCACCGACAATCCGCGCAGCGACTGGTTGAACTTCATCACGGTACGCACGGGCGTCGTGTCCGGCGCGCGCATTGCATCGGCTTCGTCGGACGCGAGATGGAAGCTCGAGTAGTCCGCGGCCTGCGGCCCCGGCGTCTGGCCCGGCGGCGCGCGGAACGACAGACCGCCGATCAGGATCGACGTAAGCGACTGCGTGTTCACGACAAAGCCGTTCGAATCGAGCCGCACATTGACGCCGCTTGCATGCCACCAGCGCGAATTCGTGCCGACGTACTGATCGTACGGCGCCGCCACGAATACCTGCATCGTCACGCCCGTGCCGTCCTTGTCGAGCGAAAGGGCGTACACCTGGCCGACCTGCACGCGCCGGTAAAAAATCGGCGAGCCGATGTCGATCGAGCCGAGCGAATCGCCGTGCAGCGTGAAGCGCCGGCCTTTCTGATCGCCGGTGACGGGCGGAGGCGCCTCAAGCCCGACGAACTCGCTGCGCGCCTCTTTCGAGCGGCCCGCGTCCACGCCGATATATGCCCCAGAGAGCAGCGTGCCGATGCCGGTTACGCCGCTCGCGCCGATTCGCGGACGCACCACCCAGAAGCGCGTGTCCTTCACCGCGAAGTCGTCGGCCTGGTTGCTCAATTGCACTGCCACCTGCACCTGCGAATGATCCTTCGACAGCGTGATGCTCTTCACCGAGCCGATCACGACGTCCTTGTACTTGACCTGCGTCTTGCCCGGCTCGAGACCTTCCGCGTTGTTGAAACTGATGGTGACCGCGGGGCCGCGTTCGGTGATCGACTTCACGACGAGCGCGATGCCGATGAGCGCCGCGATCAGCGGCACCACCCAGACGAGAGAGGGCAGCCAGCCGCGGCGCGGCTCGATGCCGGGATCGGGCGCGTCCGGCAGATCGGGCGGCGTGGCGGGGCCTTGCGGGCTATTCATGAGGCGGCTCCGTAACGGGGCGGGACATCGGCGGGCTGCCGCCTTCGAGGTTGTCCCAGATCAGTCGCGGGTCGAATTGCATCGACGCCAACATTGTCAGGATCACTACGCAACCGAACGCGAGCGCGCCGGGACCGGCCGTGATGACGGCAAACGATTCGAAGCGCACGAGTGCGACGGTCAGCGTGATCACGAACACGTCGAGCATCGACCAGCGGCCGATGCGCTCGACAAGCCGGAACAGCTTCACGCGCTCCATCGGACGCCATGCCGAGCGGCGTTGCGCAGTTGCGGCGAGCAGCACGAGCACGCCGAGCTTGAGCATCGGCACGAGAATGCTCGCGACGAATACGACGATGGCTAGCGGCCACGACCCCGAGGTCCAGAAATAGATGACGCCGCTGATGATCGTGTCGTCTTCCGAGCCGACCAGCGACGACGTATGCATGACCGGCAGCAGATTGGCCGGGATATACAGAATCGCGGCCGAAATCAGCAGCGCCCACGTGCGTGCGAGGCTGTTCGGATTGCGCCGATGCAGGGCCGCGCCGCAACGCGGGCAAGACTGAGCAATGTGAGCGGCACGAGCGGCATGAGCGGTTGCGCGCCGCGCGACGCGTCCGCATGCGTGGCACGTGAGCAGGCCGGCTTTCGATGCGGTGAGTGTGTTCATCGCGTGACCCGGTGTTTATGCCACGGACCGCGCGGAGCCGCGACCGGCAGCCAGTTGCCGCGCGTGCGTCCTGGCTGCGCTGCGCGGCGCGCGCGGATGTCGTCTGCGAAGTCCCAGAGCGTGCGCGGATCGAACATGACGACGAGCACCAGCATCAACGTGAGCGCGCCGAAGGCGAACAGCGCCGCGCCCGGAACCACGCGCGCGAGGCTCACCATCTTCACGATCGTGACCAGCACGCCGAGCATGAATACTTCGATCATGCCCCACGGCCGCACGAACTGAATGGCGCGCAGCACGCGATTAAAGCCCGGCGGCACGTAGCCCTGGCGAATGGAAGTCAGCACATATAGCAGCGCGGCCAGTTCGGTCAGCGGGAACAGCACCGTCGAGCAGAAAACCATTGCCGCGACCAGTTGCATGTCCTCGTTCCATAGCGCGACGAGTGCGCCGAACAGGCTCGTGTGCGAAGTAATGCCGCCCGTTTCGAGTTCGAGGAGCGGCGTGCCGAGCGCGATCACGAACGTGAACAGCGACGCGAGCGTCAGCGCGCAAATGCCGTCGAGGTTCGTCGACAAGCCGCGATACAGGATCGCGCCGCAGCGCAGGCAATGCGCGGACGACTTTCCGCGCAACCGGCGCTTGCGGAACAGCGCGTCGCACTCGTGGCAGGCAACCAGGTTTTCTTCGTTCATACGGGCATCGGCGTCGGTATCGGCATTCACGGCGCTACCGGTTCCCACGACGCATCGGGATCGAACGATCGGAGCGCCGCCGCTTTTCTTGCCGACTGCGGCCCGAGGTTCTTCTGATAAACCTGGCCATCCTGATTAACGATGAAGCTCATCACGCCGGTCTTGCCATATTCGGCGGGCCACGCAACGAGGCCATAGCCCTTCGTCAGCGTGCCGTTCTCCGCATAGTCGAGCGCGCCGCCCTTCGCGTGCGAACCCTGCGCGCTCAGAATGCGAAAGCGATAACCGTGATAGCCCTCCTTGCTCACCGATCCCGTGTTCGGCATCGCGGCTGCGAGTGGACCGAGCGGACTTTCCGCTTCGCCGGGAGCGGTGGGCCAGTACAGGCCGTCGTGCTGACCCGGTGTGCTGAGGAGGCGCTGCGCGTAATGGCCGGCCGATGCACGATAGTCGCGCTGCGCATCGAGATAGGCAAGCGACGTCATGATCGCCGCGCGTTCGTTGCGGCCGATTCTGCGCGTGAGGATTTCATCGCTGCCCGCCGCGGGATCGAAACGCCAGCCGCTTGATGCCTGCACGAGCGGAATCGGCAGCGTCCAGCCGCCGGTGCCGACCGACAGATGCTTGCTTGGGCGGCCATGAAGCGGCGCGGCGTCGTCGACGATGCGATGGCCCGCGGCCCACGCGCCGAGGAATTCGTAGATGTCCTCGTCACCGACGTCCTTCGACGGAATGAAGCGGTCGTAGTGCTGGCCGAGCACGTGCTGCATGGCCGCGTGGTCGTTGATGGCGAGCGCGTCGGCGAATGCATCGGCGGCGGCTTCCGGTGTCGGATAGACGGCTTGCGCATGCGCCGGTGCCGCGCAGACGAGTAGCGACGAGATCGCAATCGTCGTGTGAGCAAGATGGCGCGACAGCGGCACTGCGGTGAATCTCGCGAGGCAAGCGCGAATCGATTGAATGTGGTTCATGAGCGGCTCCTGGGTATCGTTCAACGTTGCCGGCCGAGGTGGCGTTGTCCACCGCCGCCCGCGCCGAAGCCGCCGCGTTCATGTGCACCGCCGCCTGCACCGAAGCCGCCGCGTTCGTGTCCACCGCGGCCTGCACCCGAGCCGCCGCGTTCCTGTCCACCGCCGCCTGCGCCGAGTCCGCCGCGTTCCTGTCCACCACCGCCTGCACCGAGGCCGTTGTGCGCGCCGGCTTGCGCCTGGCGGCTTGCTTGGCCGCGCTCGATGTCCTGCCGTGCGGCCGGGCCGTTGCCCGCGCCGCGCAGCGCGTTGTCGCGATTGACGTTCTGCGCGCTCGCCCGAATGTTGCCGGCGTTCGTGCCGCCATGCTGAATGCCTTGCAGACGCTCGCTCGCGCTGCCGCCGAGATTTTGACCGGTGCGGTTCTGCAGCGCCTGCTGCGCTTGCGCGCGTGACGTGGAGACGTCGCGCCCGCGGTAAGCGTCGCGCTGCACGCCGCCGCCGAGATTCGCCGATGCGTTCCGGTTGAACGTCGTGTCGCGATTCCATCGCGTGGTGTTGCTGTTCACGTCGAGGCGCCGGTTCACGTTGATGTTGTTGTATCGGTTCACATTGATGTTGACGTTGTGGTTGTTCCAGTTGACGTCGCTCCACAACGCGCTCGTGATCGCGATGCCCACGCCGAACGCGAGACCCGCGGCGAGCCCGCTCGCGACCGCATAGCCGGGCGGCGGCGGCACATACACGGGCGGATAGGCAGGGTAGGGCCACACGCCGTACACCACCGTCGGGTTATACGTCGGCACATAAACGACCTGCGGATTGACCGGCACGATCTGAATCGTGCTCTGTTCGACGATGACCTTCTGCTGTTCGGTCGTCTTCAGATTGCCGGCTGTTTGCGCCTGTTTGCGCAGACGTTGCACGGAGTCCATCACGTCGTTCGGCTGCGCGAGAAACGCGTTGCCGAGTTGCGCGACCCAGTCGGGCTTCGACGCCATCGTGGCGAGCACCTGTGGAAACGCCACCAGCGATTGCACGCTCGGGTCCCACGGTTCTGCGGCGACGGCTCTGACCGCGTCGTCGCCCTTGCTGTTCGGATTCGCCTTCGACCACGCCGCCGCGGACGTGACTTCCTGCGGAAAGGTCGTGGCCATCAGCACCTGGGCGAGCAATGCGTCGGGATAGAGCGCGATCGGCGCAGTCAGCGAATCGAGTTGCTGACTGGATATCTTCGCCGAGGTTTGCGCGTGGGCCGCGGGAGTCGCGACATCGAGCATGACCGGCAAGCCGGCCAGTATGGCAATCGCGATTAGCGTTGCCCCCTGGATTGCGCTTGAGCGTTTCACGATGGAATCTCCGTGTGTCGAAGTTGCATGTCTCGTTGTGATGTGGATGAGGGCGGGCTCGTGGTGCGCGCTCGTGCTTGCACATGAATCGACGGGCGCGGCGTGACGAACATTGGACTGCGAAATGCGGGAATGGAATGGGCGTGTGCGGCAAGCGTGTCAGGCATTCGTGTCTGTATATCCCCGTTTCAATGGCGAGATTATTAGCTCTATTCCATATGGAATTGCAATGCTCGAGCCAAATAAATTCGGGTTGAACTTGGCGAAAGGATGATCTATGACACGCCGTGTTCAATTAGCACTTGGACAGGTTAATGCAGGTCCGAAAAAACGTAGGCATATCTAAGCATAGCCTTGCATTTGCTAATGGACTTTTCTATCTTCCAAGCAGGAAGAATCATTCGGTGAAGAGAATCGTAGCGCATGAATCGGTGCGCACGGTGTTAAGCAAAGCTGTTCACGTTTAGCTGCATTGCTCTCGGCTGCCGCGAGCCTGCCAGGTAAGATGCGTTGAGCTGTGCGCCTCGCAGACTGCCCTTGTTCAGCAGATGCATGAGCCGTCAGTGTTCCTCACTAGAAGGTTTCAAATGAAGCGATTCGCCGCATTGATTCTGGCAAGCGCGAGCGCGCTTGCTTATGCCCAGAAACCGGCAACCTATCCCGCGCATGGACAAAGCCAACAGCAGCAGATGTCGGATGACGGCGCGTGCTATGCCTGGGCGAAGCAAAGCACCGGCATCGATCCGGCTGTCGTCGCGCAGACGCCCGCGCCACCAGCGGGCCCGACCGGCGCGCGCGTCAGAGGGGCGGCGCGAGGCGCGGCCGCGGGTGCGATCGTCGGGGACGTGAGCGGCAATGATGCGGGACACGGCGCCGCGGTGGGCGGGACCGCGGGCGTGCTCGCCGGCGGAGTGCGCAGCCGTCAGCAGCATGCGGCGCAGGCGCAGTCCGCTACAGCGTCGCAGCAATCTTCGATGACGACTTATTGGCATGCATACGGCGCGTGCATGCAAGGCAAGGGCTACACCGTTCAATAGCGATAGCGGGCAACGGGCAACAGGCTCGCATCGCATTTCATCGCATCTCATCCGCGCGGCCTGACGCCGATCATTCTCCCGCAGCGGCGAGCAGCGATACGGGCACGCCGCGGCAGCTCACTGTCGCTAGTACCGCGACGCCTTCTTTACCATTGAGCTTCACGCCTGTCTCGTCCCGAGATAACTGCCTGTCGACCCGCACGAGGTTAAGCGGCCACGATGCACGCGACAACCGTTCATGCGCGATCGACCCGATCCACAGCGGCACGGCGGACGTGCCGTTATCGACCGCATAGCCGCTCGGCCAGAAGCGCAGCACGTCGCGTCGATTGCGCGTGTCGCCGGGACGCATGAACACGAGCGACGACGGCACGCCGTTGTTCAGCTTCGGCAACACGGGCAACGCGGTCGCGGGCACATCGGGCGAGGCGAGCGAAAGCAGGCTATGCACGGAGAGCGTCGTGCCCTCGATCCATCCCTGCTCGCGCAATTGCCGGCGCAGCGTATCGCCGTCGGACACCCATTGCAGCGTGAGCGGCTCCTTGCGGTCGCCGCCCATATCCGAGCGATAACAAGGCAGTTGCTTCCACACCGAATCCGTCCATTGCTGCTGCGTCACGTGCGTGAGCGGCAGCGGCACCAGCGTCAGGCCGCCCGCCGGCGCGCCGCTCATGCCGACGCCGGACTGGACGCCCACGCTCGCGAGCACCGTCACGAGCATGACGGCCGGCATCCAGCGGCGCGCGGGCGGCGGCTGCGGATGCCGCAATATCGCGGTGAGCGCGACAATCGCCACCCACACATAGGCGAGCGCCGCGCCGCCGATCGCGTCCGACACCCAGTAGCGGCCGAAGTACACGCCCGCCAGCGCGACGACGATGACGACAAGCGTGCTCGCGGTGACGACGAGCAGACCCTCGAGCATGCCGACCCGCCGCGCGAGCAGGAACGCAAGAAAGCCATACACGATGACGGTCGCCGCCACGTGATTGCTCGGGAATACGTAGGCGTCGGTCATCAGCGCGTTCGGCGCGGCGCGTTGCATCGCGAGTTGCAAC
>Ga0209795_10001003_pt1 | contig 18706 bp, 17 predicted proteins | sample AgamicOrMarz_FD_187166 | JGI IMG/M metagenome (GOLD analysis project Ga0209795, IMG submission 187166) | Agave microbial communities from Guanajuato, Mexico - Or.Ma.rz (SPAdes) (version 2) | ecosystem: Host-associated > Plants > Phyllosphere > Phylloplane/Leaf | place: Guanajuato, Mexico...
GCTATTCCTCGCTCAGCTACCTCAAACGCCTGCCACTGGACATCCTCAAGATCGACCAGTCCTTCGTCCGCGGACTGCCTGACGACCCCCACGACGCGGCGATTGTGCGCGCCATCATCGCGCTCGGCCGCAGCATGCAGTTCACGGTAATTGCCGAAGGCGTGGAAACCCAGGCGCAACAACAATTCCTCGCCGCAGAAGGTTGTGAACAGATCCAAGGCTACATCGTCAGCCTGCCCCTGCCACCGGACGAATTCGCCGCGACGTTTCTGCATGTAACCGTATCGGATTTTTCGGATAGCACAGCCGCGAAACCGTCGCTATAATCCGCCGCCTACTGAGGGCCTATAGCTCAGTTGGTTAGAGCAGAGGACTCATAATCCTTTGGTCCACGGTTCGAGTCCGTGTGGGCCCACCAACTCCAAAGCCGCGCATTGCGCGGCTTTCGCGTTTCTGGCGGAACCATCGCGGATACAGTCCTATGGTCAAAAGGTACAAATTAGGTACAGTGCGGCTTCGCTTGCACGCCTTTGGAGTCCTTCAGATGGCCACAATCGTTAAAACCCCTGCCGGCACCTGGAAGGCCGTCATCCGCAAAACCGGATGGCCGACCAACGCCAAAACCTTCCGCACCAAACGCGACGCCGAGGACTGGTCACGACGCACCGAAGACGAAATGGTGCGCGGCGTGTACATCCAGCGCAGCGGATCCGAGCGACTTACGCTCGAAAAGGCGCTCCAGCGCTATCTCCGTGAAGTGAGCCCTACCAAGAAGCCGACTACACAGCGAGCAGAGGCCACCAAGGCGCAGCAGTTGATACAGCATCTGGGCAAGTATTCCCTCGCAGCGTTATCGTCCGAAGTGATCGCCAATTATCGCGACACCCGACTGGGCTCACTCACCAACCGCGGCAATCCCACGAGTAACAATACGGTGCGGCTGGAGCTGGCTTTGCTTAGCCATCTGTTCACGGTTGCGATTCAAGAGTGGGGGCTCGGATTAACCTTTAACCCAGTGCTCAATATTCGTAAGCCGAGCCCAGGCGAAGGTCGAAATAGACGCCTCATGGCTGATGAGGAAAAACGCCTATTGGCAGCAGTGAACAAGCACAGCAACCCCATGCTGGCGTGGATTGTCCAGATTGCCTTGGCAACGGGCATGCGCGCTTCTGAGATCGCGAGCCTACGTCGCTCACAGATTGATATCCAAAAACGGATAGTGCGGCTCTCAGACACGAAAAACGATAGCGCTCGTACCGTCCCTCTGAGCAAATTAGCTACCGAGGTATTTCGTACCGCCCTGGCGAACCCGGTACGTCCTATAGATTGTGATTTGGTCTTCTTCGGCGAACCAGGAAAGGACCAAAAGCGTCGCCCTTATGCGTTCACGAAAATCTGGGGCACGATCAAGAAAAAGGCTAACGTACCCGATTTCCGATTCCACGATCTTCGACACGAGGCTGTCAGCAGGCTTGTCGAGGGAGGACTTTCTGATCAGGAGGTTTCCGCGATCAGCGGTCATAAATCAATGCAGATGCTCAAGCGCTATACGCATTTACGTGCCGAGGATCTGGTGCGTAAGCTCGATCAGTTTGGCTGAGTGCGTAATTGCATGGACTTGACCACCCATTTGCATCGGATTTGACCAGCGCACTGGGTGGCCTTGACCGGCAAAAAACGGCCAGAAGCAGGCGTTTACGCTCAAGACGCATGGCACCTCGCTAAATAATAAATGACACTGGTATCATTGCCCGCCATACGTTTAATAGAACTCGAAAACTAAACTTTTTAGAGAGAAAAGGGAATTTCCATGCTCGAGAACGAACGATTGATAAAGGAGATACTCACTGGATTCTCTACATACCAGCATTACGTCCAGAACTGCGGTAAAACTGGAAATCTAGATACAAACAAAGCTGCAGAAGGGTTTGTGGCACCGCTTCTGAATACGATCTTTGGCTGGAATCTTGAGCTAGTTGGTTCAGCAAACTACCCTGGTATAGATTTGGTCGATCGAACACAAAAAATTGGCATTCAAATTTCATCCGACCAATCTTCAGGCAAGATAAATAAAACTCTTGAAGTCATCGCAACATCAAACTTAAAGCAGTCCATTAATAGTTTGTATTTCTTCTTTCTGCAGCCGAAGCAGAAAACCTATACCGTGAAGCTTTGCTGCGTGGGTGTGGTCTTTGATGTCGGTCAGCACGTTATGGATTTTGATTTGTTAATCCAGAAACTTAATACTTGCAATTTGGGTGTATTGCGAAAAACTGCAAGTGTCGTGAAGAGTTTTTTACCCCATTTATTTCAAGAAAAAACCGCCTTCCTAAAACAATCTCAAAAAGAACTAGCGGCGAATCTGACTTTCCTAGATCGGGCAGTTTTTTATCAGCTTGAACGGCACGAAGAACCTTTTGACATGTTGACAGCTATTCGAGAAGTTCGCATTAGCCTACAGAAGAGTGGTTCCAAGCTAATTTCCAACGCTGTAGCCGCTGAGGAATTCTCCAACATTTGTAGAACTCTACAAAACTGCGAAAATAGCGTACGGGAAAAATTTCCAATCTTGTGGGACAGCGTTAGTCGGAACTGCCGGCCTACGGCCGAAGACGCTCAAAAAGGTGAGTTCTGGAAATCTTTCGCTATCATGATGGGAATTCGCGACCCTATCGCTGCAAGCGCAGACCAAATCAAAGACGAACTACTAAGAATTAACGCGAATCTAAGTCAGTGAGATTTTTTATATTATATTTAGATCAGGGTCTTTTACACAGCGCTGCCTTATCGTCGCGCAATTAGGAATAATGGGTTCGGATTTAAATTATACGGTAAAAAATAGATCAGACCCGCGAAGACCAATCGAGGCCAGCACTTCAGATGCTTATTTCCAAAATAAAAGCAGGAAACAAAACTATACTAATGAGGGATAGCGCCACATCTAATATTTTCGATGTGTGTTCATTATCATTACTGATCGGACCCAACGGTTCAGGCAAAAGTATGTTACTCAAACAGATCGCCGAGTACTTTTCCGGACAGTTCAATAGTGTGATTGCAAGTGAAATCCAAGTCCATATGGTGAACGATGGCCCTTTGCACAGTTCCTCCGCTGTCGAGGATTGGGGCGTGATCTACTATTCAGCCGTTCCTTATGGGCCGACTTTCAAGAGGCTAGACAATTTGCTCGATGCTTCCGCTCGCCGCTCGAATAATCTCGATATGTTCGAAATCGCGAAGCAAGCCCGGGTGATGGAGTTTTTTGGATTTAAGCCAATTATCGAATTCAATGCCAACTGGAATATCTCGGAAACTATCCAAAATGTAATAGATGTTCTTTATGATCATGAAGTGCCTCCAAAACTAAGCTTGTTTCCAGGCACCCCTATTTTCGATCGGCTGTATGATATGGCCCTTGACCCGGAAGGGGTAAATGTGGTCAATTTTTGGGACCAAAAAGAGGCAGCCCGCTCAGCGCTGCATGCCTACCTTTCCTATGAGGTTGATCGCGGGTTAGCCATGGCAACACTACTGGTACTTCAGAAAGCAGTCAGACAAAAAAATAGTCGCGACATAATTCTAAGTATTTTAGATATATGCCTATCAACTCCTTTGAGCGGAAGACTTGCAAAACCTGAAAAATCGACCCAACGATACGTTGATGATATTTATAATGCGTACTATATATTGGGACACACTAATTTATTTCGTCGAGCTCAATCAAAATTAGCGTCGAAATTATCAAAGCGCTTTACACTTCCTATTGAACACTTCGCTCCATCCTCTCCAGAGGCCGCGAGCGTTGGATATTTTACTACTCGTCTAGATGGCATGAGCTCCGGTCAGGCAGCGCTGATGTCACAATTCTGCCGAATAGCGAAAGCGTTGAGTGCGATGGCAAAACGGCGAAAAAACATCTTGCTATTGATAGACGAGGGAGATGCCTTTCTACATCTAGAGTGGCAGCGAATTTATATACATCAGTTAAACCAATTCTTAGCGATGGAAAGAGATAAGCGCGGTTTGGAGACATTGCAAGTCGTAATGAGCACACATTCGCCTCTGCTGGCTACCGATGTGCCCAAGCAATTCGTATGCCGCCTGGATGACGGCGCTCATGGCAAAACACCCATTGCGTTTGCGGCCACGTTGCATGCCTTGCTTAATCAGTCTTTTCAGTCCAGAACGATCGGCGAATTTGCGTCTCAGCGTATTAATGAGCTCATCAATAATCTAAAAGAGGGTATTGAGGGTAAAAGGGATAAGATCGTCACGGACAGCATTGACAATCCGATCATCTTAGCAGAACTCGACAGGCTGGTGAGCTTTGAGGGGAACGAATGATCATTTCGATTTCTAGTAATTGGGATGATGCTAGAGCAGAACATCGGGCATTTCTCAAGAGCGTTATAGAACGCTATTTTAGAGCAGCAATGAAACAGGGTGGTCCTCATACAATCACATTTGGATTTATACGCCAGGTCGAAGCATTACTGCACTCTTCTGACTTACAAGATGTTACTAAAAGCATCATTACTTTTGAAGCTTACAAGAAGAAAGCAGGCGACTTTCGAGAGCAGTTCGTGATTGAACTTCAGAAAATTTTTAGCTACGATAACTTTATTAAGAAAAAAGTTGGCTGGGACGCCTACAAGCTCTGTGAAAAATCAAGAATTAAAGTATGCCCATATTGCCACCAGGTCGATGCCAAGACGGTACTTGATTCTAAACGGAAACGCGGTTATCGCCCTCCTCTGGATCACTTCTACTACAAGGATGCGTATCCCCATCTAGCGCTCACGCTTAGTAATCTCATTCCCGCCTGCACTAATTGCAACACCTCTCTGAAAGGTTCGGCGGACTTCCACAAATATCAACACTTACACCCTCTGTTTGACTCCGAACAGATATCGTTCCATCTCTACCATCCTCTTAAAAATAGCTACCTGCTGGATATGCTTGAAAGCGATCCGAATGGTATTAAAATTGGCGTGAGTGCACGGCGGTCAGGTTGCGATACCACAAAGCGCTCGCTAGAAACGTTCATGATAGTCGAACGATATGCTCAATCTCTATGTGACGCTGTGGAGTACGCCAATGCAAAACTTGCATGGGAAAATTTACAGGCCAATCCACAGCTGAATCTTACCACTAATGAAAAAACATTGACTAGATTTGACCGAGGAGATTATCGCAGCCGCACGTTAGGAAAGTTGTTTGCTGATATTCACGACCTTCTGGCACCGTAGCTGCCTGCAGTATTTGCGATTTAAGCGTGTTTATTGGCTGGGGCTAAACTCGCAATCGTCTAATAAAATCGTACTCCCAATCGCTCCTTGTGTAGAAAGGAGCTACAGCAGACTGTCTGCTTCTGGCCGATTCTGTTGAAAAAGTCGGTTTCGAATTCCCCGCGAGAAAGTACGCGCCTGAGATTGAAATCTGAATTTTTTGCAGAACTTTCAGGACTCGGAGTTCACGTAGCCGCGTGCAACTGAGGTGTTTTCATCCATCAATATTCTAGTATTTCGGGAAAGCCGGCTTTTTTCAACACAATCGGTCGACTTCAGCCAGTCAGGGCCACCCAGTGTGCTGGTCAAACCCGACGCAAACGACTGGTCAAGTCGAATGCAAATGTGTGGTCAGGTGGAGTGCAATTACCCAGCTGAGTTCCCGACCTTAAAAAGAATGTAGCAGCTATCCGGCTGCTGCCTTCTATTGTTTTCCTTCTGTTATATTTTGTTTTCTTTAGTTTTCCTGTGTTTTTTAGTTGTTACCAATTTGTTTTTCAACACAGCCACACTACTGTTGGCGACGACTTCCCAGCAACCCCCTACCTTTACTGTCACCAAACTTAATTGATAGCTTTCTCCGAACATTACAAATGATACGTAAGCCAACGTAACTACGGAGAAATATATGACTTCCGAACAATACCTTTTGGACCGGTTTGGCCCGTTGATGAGCATGGCTCAAGTCGCAAACTTGTTGGACCGTTCTGCAGACGGATTCAGAGTAGCGATGTACAGCGACTCAGAGCTCTCCAGAAAGCTGAAGCCTGCGGTTGTTCGCGTTGGGCGTCGAGTCTATTTCCGAACTCTGCAAGTCAACCAGGCACTGTCTCTTGATACCCCAGCTCTTCAGGCCTGAACATGAGCTACAGGACTATAGACTGGGTTTATAACCAGCAGCTACCTGCGCAAGACAAGCTCATTCTCGTTTATATCGCTAAATGCGAAAACGAACAGGAGCCCTGTTTTGCCAGCGTAAAACTGTTAGCTGCTAAATGCGGTGTTTCGGCCCGAACAGTACAAAGGATCTTGAAGAAGCTCTGTGAAGCCGGACTTGTCTCCTCTACCCCACGGTTTAGAACTGACGGCTCACAAACCAGTAACTTCTACACTATTAACGTTGAGCAGGATGTCACAGCTATGTCACCCCCCCATGACATTCAACTGACAGGGGGGGATGTCAGCCGGGTGTCACCGCCCGACGCCACGCAGATGTCACGCCTTGAACTACCAAATAAAATCAAATCAAAGCCACTACTACCTTCGGACACGTCACCCAGGCATCTGGTTTATCCACAAGGGTTGACGAAGCACTCCAAGGATTCAGTTGGCAGGATCCTGCAAGGAATCCCCACCGATGCCGCCCAGACGCTTCTGGATGAACTGGCCGGGGCTATGGCCGCAGGTTTCATCAAAAAGGGACCTGAATACTGGCTCTCTGGGGTAGCGATGAAATATCGGGCCGGGCAATTCAAACCGAACCTTGGTTTGGAGATAGCAAAAAACAGAAGACCTCAGGCGAGCCTTCCCTCACCAAACAAGCCGCCTGCAAGCGACGTGAAGGTGGACCGAGGAGTGGGGAACAGATTCCTCGCCCAGTTACGACCACAGCGAACGCCATGATGACGTTTTTTAAGAACTCTAGGCCTCTCCGCGCTCCGCTTGGGCAACCCCTTCGGTTGCACCCCGCATCCTATCCTTGCCGGACTGGCGGCAGGGGCAGGTCCTGCGGCTTCGCCTGGTTCCTACCCCTGGCGCTAGGCTTGGACGCTTGCAGCTGTATCAAGGGTAAAGGCTGCGCCCATCATCCTCGCCCGTTCGGTGCTCGCCCTGAAGGGCTCCGCTCCGCTGCGGCCTCCGGTGATGCCCTTGACACATCTTCCAGCTCAGACGGCGCTGTAGAGCGTACAAAATCACTCAAATCCAGATCACCGTCTACAAAAGCCTGAGCGCGAGCTTCATCCTCGGTGCTTAGGCTGTAACCCGAAAGCTCGGTCGATGCTCGAGCATAATCGACCGCTTCCTGCCTGCGCTTACGCTCTTCGTCGGTAATGGTATTGCGTAGCTTCATTGATCACTCCGAAACACCGACAGATTAATAACAAGACAAATTCAGCGCGGACTCAGTGGGTCAAGGGCGGCACCACAAGCCGCAGCCCGCGAAGCGGGACCGGGTGAGGATGCCGGCGAAGCGAACCCTTGACGCGCTTTTCACGATGACCCTATTGGCTGGGTTGCGGGAGGCGTTATCCCCGCAGCCCTGCCACCCGGCGAGGGGCAGGAAGTCCAGAGGGGCAGAGCCCCTTTGGGTGAGCCCGCCAGGGCGCGCAGGGCAAACATACATGCAGCCAGAAGAGGTCGATGGAGGACGATTAGCCTTGTCCAATCCTTCCACCTTTCGCATGGCCCCAATTCTTGCCTAAGTTTTGCACTACGTGTTGCCGGTAAGCTGGATTCCAGAGGGTATTACCCGCCACCAAATGATTTGTACGTCCAGCTGTCACCATCATGCCGGACTCCATATCACGCCGCGTACTCGGAGCATTCATCAACCGAGCAGCAGTTCGAATAGGCGAGGCAGCGCCCTGAGCCATCGCGCGCAGCGTGACTGCCGCACTACTGATCCCACCGGCAAGCTGCCCTGCAACTGAGTTCGCCTCACCCAGCAGCCAGAACATGACAATGGTGAAGGTGATCAGAACCAGAGACGTGAACAGTGGATTTTGCTCGCTATCCAGGTCAACGCTGTTTATCAGCGCATCGAACCCTTTGAATGCCAGCCCTACAACAGCCGCCATGAGGGCGATACGCAATACATAGGTCATAACCTGGCCAAACCAGCTATCGAAGAAACGAGCAGTGGCAGGCCACATCAAAGCGATGAGAAAGAAAGGGCCTATACCGAGCATGATCGTTAACCCCGCCTTAGCAACAACGATCATTCCGCCAGCCGGAATACCCAGCAAGCCGGTTGCTACCGCAATGATGCCGGCATTGAAATACTCACCAAATGCCATGCCGATTTCCGACCAATCACGATTGGCCGCCCGCTCCCAAAGGTCACCAGCGATTCCCCATCCTCGACCTAAGGCGTGATCTACTACTTGATACACGGATGTGGCCTCCCCGCCAGAGGAACCCGTGCCGGCAAAGGCCGAAGTGAAGCCCACCTCCAAGGACCGAATGCCCCCGACAATCCATTCCATATACATGTCAGCATTCAGCGCAAATGCTGCGATCAAAATGAGCTTGGCGCAGGTTTTCAGAAAGGTGGACATCGGCGCTTCGATATACCCCCAGCCGATCATGTAACCCATGACAGTCAGGTAAAGCGTGGTGCCCCCAAGCGCGAACAGCGTAAACATCGTAATGACGTTGCCGGCGGTTTGGCTCACGAATGCATTCAATGCAGTATCGAGAAAAGCCCCGATGAACTGAAAAATCATTGGCCCTTCCATGTTCAGTCTCCCTTCTTGCCGAGATCGACCGCACCTGGGGTTAGCCATCCGCGTCGGGCATTGGCTTTTTCGTTGTCGGCCTGCTGCGCATTAACGCAGTTCGGCGAAGCGGCCAATTCGCCAGAACTGGCTTTACATTTGGCAACCATCGCCTTTCTTTCCGAGTCGTGCTGTTTGTACCAGTCGACAGTTTGCACGGGGGTGTTTTCGCCACATCCAGCCAGTCCTACGGCGATCAGCAGAGTTAGAAAAAAACCTCTCATTTCCGCACCTCCTGCTTTTCTACATCGATCACAACACCTCGACTCGACCCATGACGAGCCTCATGTTGCTGCGCGAAATTCAAAGCGTAAGCAAGCTCAGCAGCATCGATGATGCAAAGCGTCGCGACAGTTCGCAGGGCGCTTTCCCGAGTGCCAGCCCAATGCCCAGCGAAGCGACTTCCAGAATCGCGTAACGCCAGCGCTGCACCACCTAAACACCCAACTGAAAGAAAAGCGGCAAGCACCGGTGAAACCGGTCCTTCCTGGTACGGCAATGGAATCCCGAACCAATCGACCGCTGCGATTACGAAGGGCAAAAATGCGAGCGATGCAACGAGGATGTCAGTGTGAACCAACGCAGGTGCGCGACGGCCCACCTCCCGAAGGAAGCCCATCTTGTGGATGCAGATCCAGAAACGGCGCATGGCTAGCAAGAGGAAAAAACAGACTGCCAGAATGGGAAGTTGAATGAACGAAATCATGACGTCCCCCCTCAGTTTAGGTTGTTCGATGCATTCGGCTGTATCCAACCACGTCGGGCATTGGCCTGGGCGTTGAGCTCCCGCTGCCGTTGTTGCTGCAAACGGTCCTCAGCCTGCGCCACCATCTGAAACATCTGAAGCTTGGTTTGCTCGTTCTGGATCTTCGCTTGTTCAATCGCAATCCGGCCTTGCAACTCCGCGATGGCCTTCGGATCTTGCGTCGTATTGATACGCGACATCAGCCCATCGATTTGCGAAAGTCGGCTTTTAGCCGCGTCATAGGCATCAAGGGCAACCGCTTTGTCTTGCGACGGTTTGACCGCCCGCGCTTCACACGCCCGTTGCGCGTCGCGGGAGTTGATGAAGCTGCAGCTATCAAATGTCTTGTTGGCGGCATAGACCTGTTTACCGCGACCAGTCAGGCCGGCATAGCCACCGTCCCTCACCGAGTCATAGACCTGTTGCCAGTCTTGCGGCAAGTAATCACGCAGAGCCGGGTTGTCCATGATGCTGCCCATTCCACGCGATCCGGTGATCGACTGGTACTGCTGCTTCATCTGGTCAATCTGCGACGTCATCTGCTCGACTTGCTGCGCCCAGCGCGCAGTGTTGGCCGCGAACTCGGCCATCGTCATCGGCGAATCACTTGCTTGGGTGGTTACTGTTACAGGGATTTGCGCGAACGCTGCTGACGGCATCGCAATGCCTACAGCCAAGAACCAAGACGGTAGGGGATTTTTCATATTCGCCACTCCAAAGGTTGGGGGCGAACGCAGGATCGTACTGTTCCGATCTGTCGGTCTGTTTAGGAACCGCGCCCGGCACGCTGGGCGTTCTTGGGGCGACTAGGCGGCCATTCTGTTCTTGGCGGTCAGGCCCTTCTTCTCAGGCCGGCACCCGGTACGCGCGAGGCGTTCTTGGGGTAGAGCAACGTTCGTTAGAAGACCAAAACTATTCATTCTGGCGTGCGACATTTTCCCATTTTGGCTAGAAGATGTCGATCACGCAAAAACGTTTAGCCAGCAATTTGCTCGCAGTTTAATGAGCACACTCCCCGGTCGAAAACTTCGTCATGACGAAGAAATGCAAAGGTATGAGGACTAGTGCAGGATAGGCTAATCGCCGGTAAAGTGTCATACATTCTGTACGCCACTTGGTCAACCTAGCCTAACCAAGGTTCGTTTTATGGGTATTGAGAAGAAATCACCGATTCTTAGTGTGAGGCTAGGGCCTGACCTTAAAGAGCGCTGGGAAGCATATTGTGAAAGGCTAGGCCGGGCACCCAGCTCGGCCATCAAAGAGGCGATTGAGCAACAGCTAAAAGCAGCCGACGCCTTACCAGCTCCCAAAGCGTACCGACAGACTGAAAAGCTGAGAGAGCCCAAGGAGCGATTCGAAATCCTTCTAACGATTTCCGAAAAGGCCGCCGTTAAAGAGCGCGCTCGGATTGAGCGCTGTTCTATGCGGCGCTGGATCGTCGATGCAATCCGTACCGGCCTCACTCACGAACCACAATTCGGAATGTCAGAAATCGACGCCTTAGGCGAGTCCAACTATCAGTTGCTCGCCTTAGGCCGGAATTTGAACCAGATTGCTCGGCGCTTAAACGAAGGGAGTCCCGAGCCGTTCACCCTGGAACATATCGAGGCGCTTCGCCGCTTGATCGATAAGCACACCGAAGTCGTAAGTAACGCGATTCGGGCCAATCTTGAGCGCTGGAGCCTCGAATGATACGAGGTGGCTCAGATTTGAAATCAACGAATGAGCCGCAGCCATAGCCTGGGACGCAGCGTAAGACTGGACGAAAATACTGGCGAAGCCAGCCATTATGTCGCCACAAGCGGGTTAACGCAGCAGACTGAGCCTCTATAGGGCAGAATCTGCGCCAATTCCGCAATACTATCGTGCCATTACGTGAAGTTTCGGTAATATTCGGTGAACTCAGGACTACCGAAGGTCAGAAAATGGATTTCACCCTCTCCGTCGATCAGATGCCGGGCACGCTGACCTGGATCACGCCGGCTACACTGCTCATCAATTTGCTCAAACCGCATCCAGGCAAAGTCGACATGGGCGAACAGTTAACGGATCGATGCGCCCACTGGAGCCCCCAACGGCAGACGTTACTCGCCCTACACAATGCCGCGACACGTGAAATCCCCCGAACGCCCGCACATTTTTCTTGCACTCAGCCATCGCGGTGCTGGAAACGAATGCCCCAGATCGGGGAATTTTCGATAGCTAAAAGCAGACGCAGCGAACTCATATGCCATATAAGCGTGCGCCTAGGCCGAGACTCTCAAAAGGCTGAAGAATCTACAAGTTATAAACAACTCATAATTCGGGCAAAATCATGATTGAATTTATCTCTCAGAACAACAAAAAGAACCTGATTTTATTTGTACATGGTTTTTGCGGCGGAGAGGCAACTTGGCGAAATGGCACTGCAAAATCCTTTCCAGAGCTACTTCTCGACGACCCTGAAATTTCAGGCAATTACGACGTCGCCTATTTTTCATACTTTACGAAACTGCTAAATCTTTTTGCAAAAGCAGGAAAAGTATCAACTATCCTGAAGAGAGTCTTCTCCACCTCTCACGGAAAATTAGCAAACAACATAAGCATTGAAGAGATCGGAAACCTACTTAGAACCGAGATACGCTTTCGGCTTCAATCTTATGAAAACCTAATAATAGTCGCGCACAGCATGGGCGGACTGGTAACAAAAAGCGCAATAACCAAGGACATTCAAGAAAAGACCCCTTCAAAAATCAAACTCTTTATTTCCTTAGCTGTACCTCACCATGGTGCCGAAGCAGCCACATATGGCAGTCTAATCAGCGAAAACCTTCAAATTGAAGGACTAGCACCTCTCAACGACTTCATACATAAAATTAGTGATGAATGGCTGAAAACCAGCATCAGACCTACCACTAAATATTTTTATGGAACTTATGACACAATCGTAAAAAAAACTAGTGCAGCCCCATCCGACAAAGAAAAATCAGATATTATTCCGGTCAGCGAAGACCACACAAGCATAACTAAGCCTGAGGGTCCGAATAGCACGGTCTACATTGCAGTTCGTCAAACAATATTGGACTTTGAAAAATGCGATCCTGGGATGTCCAATCTAGAATTCCAAGAACTTTTAGACGACACCAATTTTGACGACGAGCTATTTGTACTGAAGCTTATTAGCGCAGACATTCATAAAACCTCTATAAGGGAAGCCAAGGAAGTGTTTCTCAACGCCGAGTACATAAGAAAAATATTCAATAGCCCGTCCGACCAGAAGCGACTTGCTGATTTGTATAAAAAAATTAGAAAAATATACCAAACCAGCTACTCAAAATACGTCCATGACGGCATTCCTAATTCAGGGCTGTTATTAACGGATGTCCATGAGACGATTCTAAAGGAAGACAAAACTTTTTTAGACACATTTATCCCATTCATTAATGCCATCCATAAACAAGGGATGCTTCACCAGCTTTCTAATTCAGAGGATGAAGAAATTTGGTGGACTAAAAACATCCCAGCCTCCTCCTTGAAAAAACTTCTCAAGGAGGCAGAGGATGACTAGCCTACCCTACATACAGCCTGAGAGAGAACTTCATTACAATCTCGGAGTGCTATTGTTAGTACTAGGCTCTTTAGCTGAAACAAAAAAACGCAAAAAAATATTGAGCATTGATAGAATTCAATCATTTTACTTCCTGACTACCCGTCCGTCGCTGCTCAATAGGGTTCTCCTCCTAGCTAACAAAAACCAAATCAATATTGATGAAAGTGATTACTACACGGTCGGAAACTTATCACCAAATATTGAAGAGCTTTTCGATAGAAATCGTTTACTAACGATGCTTAAGATTCTCGCATCTAAAAATTTTTTATCTATCGAGTACTCAAACAGCGAAGGTTTTTTATTTGGCTTAACAGAAATCGGAAAACTTAAATCCCAAGAATTAACTGAAGGGTACTTTCAGAAAATCTCTTATTTCATTGAGTTACTATCAGAGCTCCAATCACAAACCCCTACAAAACTCAACGGATATATAAATTCAGCTTTAAGGCAGGAGGTACGGTGAATACATCTCAAGGTCTTCTCTTGAAGAATTTAGTTCTTCACGGACATAGAAAAGATTATCGAGTCCCTTTCTATCCAGGTATCAATATAATTTACGGTGATGCTGACACTGGAAAATCAAGTATCCTGCGACTTGTTTATTATCTGCTCGGGGGTAAAGAGATCAAGCTGGACAAAGAAATAACATCCTCCGTGAAATACGCGACTCTTGAAATACATATTAACGGTCACCCCTATTGTATAAGTCGAGATATATTCAATGCATCAAAAGACGTAGATGTTTACTTTTGCGAGCTATCCAAGATATCAGAAACATTCCCAGAGAAATATAAATCCAGCGTAAGCAAAGGGGACGACCAAAACAAGAGCCTCTCTGACTTTTTGTTAGAGGTTTTAGAATTCCCTTCTGTCCGACTGAAGCAAGCTCCGACAAAAGACTCGTCCGAAACAGCTAGATTAAGCTTTCTTGATCTTTTTAAGTTTATGTACCTTGATCAAGACGATGTTGGCAGCGCTAATATGCTAGACATAGGAAACTACGTCCTCGAAACGAAAAACAGAGAGGTTTTAAAGTATATATTCAATGTTCTAGACTCTAGTATTTCCGAGCTAGAAGTGGAAATTTCAAAAAAAACGCACGATAAAACACAGCTGATCACCCAATACACAGCAATTACCACGTTTTTGAATCAAACAGAGTTCAAAGATACCGAGGCGCTAGACGAGGAAATCAACAATATAGACTTAATCAAAATTGAGCTAAAAGAGCAGATTTCAGATTTAAACAAGAGAATGACAAGCGACAACGCGCTCTACGAGGGCCTTAAGGAAGCGCTAAACACGATTAGCCTTAAAATCGAGCAACAAGAAGACACAAAAAACTCCACATTACGGAATATAGAACGATTCACTCGACTACTCAACGAGTATCAAAATGATATCGAACGAATAAAGGCTGGCTTATCCGCTAAAGAGATCATCGGCAGGGATATCCCAGAGCAAACAAACTGTCCAATTTGCGAAACCAGTATTGAAATCCAAAATCTGTCTGAGAAATTTGACATCCCCAGCGACACCCGTCTAAAAAACGAGCTCACATCGATCACCCGTAGAACCAAGGACCTTAAGCAATTAATCTCCGAAAATAGGAGTGATCTTGAGAAGGCCAACAATCTACTTTCAGCCCTATATTTAGAAAAAAACAAAGCTCGGGAAATGATAGATGATGAGCTTAAAAGTTCTATATCACCTTACTTGGCTGAGCGAGACGCAATTATCTCTGAACTAGCTCAGATTGATGAGCGGAGAGGAAAAGCAGTTCACTCCCTGCGAGTTCGGAATACTCAGACAGGGATTGCAGATCAAATAGGCCGCCTAGCAGGCAACATCGAAAACCTAAAAATCAAACTAGATGAGCTGAAAAAGAATTCACCATCTCTCGACGACGTAATGAAAGACTTAGGCATCGATCTCAATAATTTTATAAAAGACGTTAAGATCAAAAACCACTACGGCGTGGGAATAGACAACAAAACCTTTTTCCCGGTTGTCAGAGACACAGAGTATCGAAAAATCAACTCTGGTGGTCTTCGCACGATTGTGTCCATAGGGTATCTAACTTCAATCCTTTCTCAAAAACTGCGGAAGGATACCAATCTTCCGGGGCTGCTTATGGTTGACACCGTAGGAAAATTCTTGGGTAAGACTCCCGAAAATCCGGAATCGGACCAACTTGCTACGCTCAACGACGCAGACGGCGTGGCAGATCCGGAGAAATACAAGAACCTTTTCGAAGCTCTAATTAAAACCGCAGAAAAATTTGATGAGAACAATAAGCTCTGTCAAATTATATTGGTGGATAATGATATCCCGCAGAATGTTGCTTTTGAAATACAAGGATTGGAAATAGCACACTACAGGTCAAATGGAGTAAATGGGTTACCGACCGGCCTCATTGATGACTGGGATTCAGTTGACACAAATAATCGCTCACAAACACAACCAGAATAAGGCAACTTTTTCTCAAAACTACAAACGCCTCATATATATCTAAATGGACACTGCGACTACACTTAAAGGAATATATAGATCCATGGACATCAGAAACGCCGACTACGAAACGCAATTTGCTCTACATCAAGTATGCACGTCTTCAGATCCGCTTCTAGCACTACGTGCATATGAAAAAAACCAACATCTACTAAAAGACTGGAGAATCATCTATGCAGCTGAAGATGATGCGGGGCCATTTAAACTAAGGCGCAAAGGATTCGCTGACAGAGGATTTATATCAACGTGTTTTCGGGGAAAGTCACTTTGGATACTAGACTCAGAAGCCATCAGTACTTTATCTCCAGTAAGATTCCAGATAGGATATGGCACCTTCGTTGATTCAAATGCAGCCAGCTTTATCAAAGCACTTGCATACCGCGAGAACCCATCTCCGGAGCTAATTAAGCACGGCCTATCTATAAGGGAAAACTTTAATAGCGAGGAACTGGCAAACCTCAATCCGTACTTGTATCTGTGGGAGGCACAAAGATCCTGGAACTCACAGACCATTGAAAATGGCCGGATGACTCTCGCGGCAATACATGCGCTATCACTAGACCCATATCCATTAGATGAAGGTTGGGGAGTACGATTTAGAACGTTTTATAAAGAGCAAGCAGAAGCTTACGCAGATGAGCTACTAGCCGACTTTCAGAAGCAATTAGACGGTGGATTACATGAAGGTATCGAACAGCAAGTAAACCTTGTTGAAAGCATGATCTTGCGCACCAAAATAATTGAAGCAAGCTCTTCCAAATCAGTAGAACATAAGATGGAAGAGCTTGTGCAATTTATGCATGAAGACTTATCGACTTTTATGCTACGAGAGTTAATTGTTTGTGCCGATATCATATGTCGTAGCGGGCGGTCTGCGCTTTCAAAAAAACTTAACTCCGTACTGGACAAAAAAGATCCGCTTGCCGTAATAAAGAATTGCTCATGGGACCTTTATCTCCCGCGAGCGTTGGATGCGATGGCGAATACAAATACCCTACCCGAAGCTGACTTTTACCTCGGTAATTTAGTAACCTTCGACACGGATGTAGCTGACATTTTGAAACTGACAGAGCTGCGAGCAATGGCACTACACCGAGAATCACCACTCACATTTCCTTTCTTTAACGAAGAATTCGTGGACTGGCTAGTAACTCGGCTGGGTGAAAAACGCATGAGTTCTCTTTCGGATATTTTTCAAGCTGAAAGCTTTGAGCTCCGAGCAAAGCAACGTAGTCATGAAAAAGTTAAAAGCATACTTATGGAGGATCGCGCAAAATTACTCTTCCTAAAAAAATCAAAGCAATAACTTTAGACGTTTCGGAACCCTGATTAACGCGTCATTTATGTAGTACATTTACTGACCGGTGGATCAGAATTCCCGGCCTATGATTCCAGCAACAGGGGAGCTTAGGCCTCATACACGAGCCCGCCCTCTGAAATCTGGCTGATAGGGCCTGCAAAAATCAGTACAACCACGGTACAGTACCCAGCTTGAGCTACCTTCTCAGAATTACGCTCAACACCAGTAACGACGGGGCCTCCAGCTATGCCAACCTACGTTCACCTTCGAACGATTTCTCTAGGCATAGCAACTCGCCCAGCAACTCATAATCCTTTGGTCCACGGTTCGAGTCCGTGTGGGCCCACCAAATTGAAAAGCCGCGCTTGATGCGCGGCTTTTTTGTGGGTGCAGTTATCAAGTCTTGCGAATTCCGACCCAGGAAGAAAGCTGCGTTATCTGTAGGAACATTCTGAAGCGATGTTTCAGGGACGTTTGCAGCCTTGTTAGGCTTTCCTGCGAGCAATTAATCTCCTGACGCATCGCCGCCCAGGATTGTTTCCATGCTCATGAATGCTGCTCCAACAATCAGGGAGGCAGCCGGCCAAGCAACCTGGATCGATCTTGCCCTACCCGACTTGAGAACACTCTCGAAAGAACTTCGATCAGCCGCAATTGCAGAAATAAAAAGGGCTGACGATGCAGCGGGTGCCTTGGGAATACTCTTGGAATACTTCGGATTCATCGATGAGTCCGTTATGGCCGTCACCATCCTGACGCCGATTGGAAACGTTGCGGTTGCCAGAGAAAAACTGGCCCACATCGTTGAAAAACGCACGGACTCCCGCGAGCGCTATGTTCGACACGCTATCGATACCTTAACGGGACCCTTTGAAATATGGAAAGTCCAATACGATAACGGCGGACACCGCGTGGCATTTATCAATGCCTATGAGGCAAAAAATGACATGCTTGTGGTTGTGGACATTCGGGATGGACACGTTCTCTGGAATTTTATGAACGCTCCGGCGAGAGCCATGAACAGGCATCGAAAAGGCGAGCTTTTGTATAGGCGGTACATTCTTACGGACAAAAAAAGGGCAGCCATCGGGCTGCCCGTAACATCTAAATCCTGATATTTGCATCCCCAGGAAATGGGATGAAGAGGTCTCACCTGACACCGATGTTGCAGCATCGCTGAGGTACCTACATCTGCTAATGCCCTGCAAGGCAGCAGATTTCGCGCTCTTGTTGGCATTCTTGGGAAACAGGGCAGACAAGTCAAATCAATTGTCAGAACATTTGTTTCACCAAGTTCACCTGTGACCACTTTGCTATGGCGCAAAAGCCTTTCCTTATTTGCCTGTAAAGTGCGCCTCCCTCCGACTCAACGCCAATGGAGCCTCCCTTGCCAGACACCCGCCACCCCAGCCTCGATGAAATCGACCGCCAACTGATCGCCGCGCTGCAGATCAACGCCCGTGAAAGCGTGGCCATGCTCGCCCGTCAGCTAGGCATTGCTCGCACGACGGTGACGTCGCGTCTGGCACGCCTGGAAAAGGCCAAGGTAATCACCGGTTATGGTGTGCGCTTGGGTCAGCGTGTGGTCGATGGTGGCTTGCAGGCCTACGTCGGAATCAAGGTGCAGCCGCGTTCCGGCAAGGACGTGCTGCGACGTTTGAGTGCGATGGCGCAGGTGCAGCAGCTGTGTGCGGTGAGTGGCGAGTTTGATTATGTGGCGTGGTTGCGCACCGATTCGCCGGAGCAGTTGGATCAGTTGCTGGATCAGATCGGCAG
>Ga0209795_10001004_pt1 | contig 18703 bp, 17 predicted proteins | sample AgamicOrMarz_FD_187166 | JGI IMG/M metagenome (GOLD analysis project Ga0209795, IMG submission 187166) | Agave microbial communities from Guanajuato, Mexico - Or.Ma.rz (SPAdes) (version 2) | ecosystem: Host-associated > Plants > Phyllosphere > Phylloplane/Leaf | place: Guanajuato, Mexico...
AAACGGTCAAGATGAATTCAATTTAGAGTATCGTACATACCTATACGCAAAGAAAGTACGTGAAGGAAAAGTAGACGATCCAACTTTCTATTCAGCAATTTATGAAGCGGATGATGATTGTGATTTAACAGATGAAAGCCAATGGTACAAATCAAATCCAGCACTAGGAATATTCAGGGAGTACAATGAGTTGAAGTCATTGGCTTATCGTGCTAAAGAAATTCCAGCAGAAGAAGCAAAGTTTAGACGTTTATATTTGAATCAACATATTGTCTTATCAACTGAACAAGGTATCAACATGAACAAGTGGAAAGAGTGTGGCAAGAAGACTTTTGACATGAATATGCTCAAAGGTAAAGAATGCTATGCAGGATTAGACTTAGCATCAAGTAAAGACTTTGCAGCATTTGTAATGGTCTTTCATGTTGATGGTGAGTATTTTGTTGTTCCTCATTTATTTAAACCTTCAGCAGATTTATTAGAAGCACAGAATCGTGATGGATTTGATTATACGTCTCATTCTAAAGCAGGACATATGCACGCTACTCAAGGTGACAATATTAGTTACCGATACATAAGACAAAAAATTAAAGAGTTATCAAAAGAATACGTAATAAAAGATATTGCATTTGACCGTTTTGGAAGCTCAGGTATTATTGCAGACTTACAAGATGATGGAATGTATGTAGTTGATTTTGGTCAAGGATTTAGAACAATGTCACCTGCAATTGAAAAGTTTTATGATGTTCTATTTGAAGGGAAATTACGTCACCCTAATAATCCTGTGCTAAATTGGATGGCAGGAAATGCAATGGTATCTGAAAATCCAGCAGGAGATTTAAAGTGGGACAAAAAGAAATCAACTAAAAAGATTGATGGAATTGTTGCAATGACTATGGCTTTGTCTATGGCTATTGATAACAACTATAAATTAGATTTAAATAAATTCTCAGATTCAGACGCACTAGATAAGTTAGGATGGTGAGTAATGAAACAATTAATAAACTTAATACCTGATTTACTGCTTGTAATTGGAGCACTCGTAATCGTATTAGCTACATTTCTATTGAATGTTGTAGCAGGTTTATACGTATTAGGAGTGCTTTTATTCGTGGCAGGGATATTCGTTGATAAAGACGGTATCCAATTAGGCAGGAAAAGGGGGTGAATAAATGGGATTCTTCAAACGTGGAAATGATCTAGAGAAACGAGGACGAACATTTACATTTGACCAACAAGAAATGATTGACTTCTTTACTGGTGTTGAAAACTTTGCAAATACACCAGCGAATGAAGCTACATTTTATACATGTTTACGTGTATTGGCTGATGCTATTTCTTCTTTGGGACTAGATTTAAAACAAGAAACTGACAAAGGTGTATTCAATAAGAATGCTCATTACCTTAACTACTTCTTAAAAGTTCGTCCCAATGTCCATATGTCACCTTCTGTCTTTTGGACAGTCGTAGTTTATCAAATGTATTATCATGGTCAATCTATTGTTTATATTGATACGGATAAAGTCACTGGACAAATCAAAGGATTATATCCATTAGATATGAAAAGTGTACAAATTCTTGCAGATGATAAAGGTATTTTTGGAAGTGAAAACAGTATTTATTATGTTTATTCTGTTGGTGGACAACAACTATATTTAAAAGAAACACAATGCTTAAACTTCATGAGTATGACTACAGATGGAATTACAGGTATTGCAATCAAAGACCAATTAAGAACAGTTGTTGAAAATAGTCAGCATGGACAAAACTTTGTTAATAAACAATTCAAAAATGGATTAACAGCAAGTGCAGTTCTCCAATATACAGGCGATATTAACCGTGAAAATGAACGAGCAATGAAAGAACGCTTCGAACGCATGGCAAATTCCCCTGAAAACATCGGTAAATTAGTAACAATGCCACTCGGTTTCTCACTACAACCTATCAAAGCTACAATGGTTGACAGTCAATTCTTAGAATTAAATGAGTTAAGTATTCAAATGATCGCTAATGCATTTGGTGTTAAAGGTTATCATCTAGGAAAAACAAGCACATTTACAAACGTAGAACAGCAACAAGAAGACTTTTACCGCAATACACTAGCACCAATCTTAACTAAATATGAACAAGAATTAACATTCAAATGCCTAACTGAAAAAGAAGTTAAGTCTGGATTCAAAATTAAATTCAATACATCTGAATTATTACGTAGTGACCCTAAAACTAGAGCAGAAGTTGCGAAACTCTACAAAGAAGCAGGTATTATCTCTGCTGCTGAAGCTCGTAAAGATGAAGGTCGTCCAGTATATGAAGCTGATGAAAATTCAAGTCCAGCAGAACGATTAACAGTTAATGGTGCAACTATCTTTGTTGACCAAATAGGAATGCAATGGGAACAAAAAGCAAAAGAACAAGAATCTACTGACAATAAGGAAGAAAAGCCAGTCGAACAAGTAGATGAAACACAAGATAACTTGGAAGGTGGTGAGAATATTGACAGTGGAAAAGCAGAAGGAGATACGGAAGATTGATGTTGAGAGTCTTGAAACTCGTGCAACAGAATCTAACGATCATCTAATTGAAGGGTACATAAATAAATTTGGTCAGAAATCACAATTCATGGGATTCTTTGAACAGGTTGATAGTAAGGCATTCAATAGAACACTAGCTCAAGGACATAATATTTTTGGTATGTACAATCATAGTTCTGATAAAATCCTCGGCTCTACGAAAACAGGTAGCTTAAAGTTATCCGTTGATGAAGTAGGTTTACGTTTCTCACTACAAATTAATCCAAACGTTTCATATGCAAAAGATGTATACGAACTTGTAAGAAGTGGTGATGTAGATGGTTGCTCATTTGGCTTCTATGTATTAGAAGATGAGTGGAGCGTACAAGAAGATGGAACAGAATTACGTACAATCTTAGATTTAGAATTACTTGAATGTACAATCACACCGTTCCCTGCATACTTGGATAGTGAAGCAAGTGTAAGAAGTTATGATCAATTTAAAAATAAGCAACTAGAACAACAGAAGCAAGAAGAACAACGCAAATTAAAACAGCGTCAAATAGAAATTGAATTGGAACTTTTATAAGTTCTATTTTTTATGTTCAAAAATCAAACAATTATAAAAAGGTGGATAAATTAAATGGAAAAAATCGCAGAATTACGTCAACAATTAACAGCTTTAAAAGGTGAAGTACGTTCATTAAACGGTGAAGGAAAAGTAGACGAAGCAGAAGCAAAATTAGCAGAAGTTCGTTCTATTCAAAAACAAATTGATATTGAAGCAGAGTTAGACCAATCAGAACAAAGAGGTGTAGAAAAACAAATGGAAAAACGTGAAGTAACTAAACAAGAAGAAAACATTTTACAAGCAAACACTGTATCAACTAATACTGATGAGTATCGTTCAGCTTGGTTCAAAGTATTAACAAATCGTCATGATGAAATGACTTCTGAAGAGCGTTCAATGATGGCTAAAGTAATGAAAGAAAACCGTGCATTATCTTCTGGTAGTGACAAAGATGGTGGTTATACAATTCCACAAGATATCTCTCAACAAATCCTACGTGGCATTCAAGAAATGAACTCTGTTCGTAACCTTGTAAAAGTAGTTCCTAAGAAAGCTCCAAGTGGTTCATACACAGTTCGTACAGGTGTTGCAGCAAAACTATTCAACACTTCTGAAAAACAAGCTATTCAAGAATTAAAGAACATGGAATTCGAAGAAATCACTTATAACGTTAAGAAATTCGCTGGATTCTTACCTGCTCCAAATGAATTATTGAATGATTCTTTCGTTGATTTCGTTGCTGAAATTAAAGACTGGTTAGTTGAATCTTCAGTGACTACTGAAAACGAAGAAATTTTCTATGGTGCAGGTGGAGAAACAGGCGTTGAAGGTATCATTACTTCTAACAAATTCAAATCATTAACTGCTCCTGCAACTCTTGATATTAAATTCTTACGTAAAGTTAAGAACCAAATCAAACAAGGTTATCGTAAAAATGCAAAATTCGTTATGAATACTGAAGCTTTTGAAGCTATTTCTAACGTTGAAGATGGCGTTGGTCGTGGTTTACTAGCTGTTGACCCACGTAACGAAGATGCTTACACATTATTTGGTCGTCCTGTAGAAGTTTATGATGAAATCGTAACTGATGATGCAACTGGTAAAACTCACATTCTATTTGGTGATTTCCAACGTGCTTACTACATGTTTGACCGTCAAGTATTCGAAATCAAAGCTTCTGATGTTGCAGGTAATGCATTCTTAACAGACCAAACTTTATTCCGTGGTATTGAGCGTTTTGACGGTAAAGTAATTGATCCTGAAGCAATGGTAGTAGTTAAAGACGTAGTTGTAGCAACTGCACAAGGTTAATTAGGAAGGGACTTGTTCCCTTCTTTTCTTATATTGAGAGGGGGAATGTAAATGATAGTATCCTTAGAGCAAATTAAGCAGTATCTAAGGGTTGAAATCGACTATTTTGATGAGGATTACTTCTTAGAAAGCTTAATTTTGATGTCTGAGGAGTACATTTTCAATGCTACAGGGCTAAAATTTGATGATAATGCACCTGAAATAGCTAAACATGTAGTTAGATTATTAGTCTCACACTGGTATGAAAACAGGGAAATAGTGAGCACACAACTCTCAAATAAGGTGGATTTCACTGTAAATACACTATTATTTCAACTAAAAAACTGCTATTTACCGCCTGAAAGTGGTGAAATCACGCCATGAATGCAGGTAAATTAGACAAAAGAATCACATTTCAAGACTTTAAATTAGTTAAACAAGATGGAATGACTCAAGAAGTTTGGGAAGACTTCAAAACTGTGTATGCAATGGTACGAACTATTAGTGGTAGGGAATTTTATCAGGCTGCAAGTGTTCAAAATGAATATACTACACGTTTTGTTATTCGATATTCAGCAGGAAAAGACATCAATGAAGACATGCGTATTAAGTATAGAAATAGAACATTTGGAATCGTTTCTATTATCAATGATAACGAAAGAGACGAAACGCTTACCATTATGGTAAAGGAATTGAAGAATAATGCCAATTAGATCAACTGGAATGGATGAACTTCAAAGAAAATTACATCGTTTGAGAAGATTAAATACAGATAATCGTATTGCTGAGAAAGCTCTAAAGGCTGGTGCAGATATTGTACGTGATGAAATGGAAAGGATTGCTCCTGAATCTCCCTTTAACAAGGAACACTTAGCTGAAAATATTATTATAGGTGAAATTATAGAAGGTCGAATTAGAATCAGTTACCATAAAGACTTCTTCTACGGTAAATTTCTTGAATGGGGAACATCTAAAATGGAGAAACAACCTTTCATGGAAGTTGCTTATCTCAACGTCAAACATAAAGCATTAGAAGCTATGGCTCATGTTTATCAAACAGAATTGAGGAAAATCCTATGAGTATTTATGGATTAATCGATGAAATTCTAACCCCTGTTGGTATTCCTGTATTCGCAATCGCTAAAAAAGGCACACCCGACACATACATAACTTATTCCCAATATGCTGAGGAATCAGCTTTAATCGTTAATGACAAAGAAACTCACACAGGCTATTACATTCAAGTTGATTTATGGACTAAAGACAACATGAAGTATATAGGTCTATCTGAAAAAATTAAAAAATTATTAGTTGATGCAGGTTTTGTAAGAAGAGCATCGGCTGACTTATATGAAGTAGACACGCAAATCTATCACAAAGGTATGCGTTTTTATTATGTTTATAAACAATCAAACTAAAACAATTATAAAGGTGGAAATTAATAATGGCTAAAATGGCAATTGGTTTAAAAGATTTATACTACGCAGTATTACAAACAGATGTACGTGATGGAGCAACTACATATTCAGCTCCTAAATATCTTGCTGGTGCAATTTCAGCAAACTTAAATCCTAACGGAACATCTACAACTATTTATGTAAACGATGCTCCTTCTGAAAGTATCACTTCTCAAGGATTACTTGAAATCGAATTAGGTATTGACGCTTTAGAATCTGAAGTTGCAGCAGAAATCTTTGGATATCGTGTTGATAACAACGGTGCATTGCTAGAAGGTAACAGTTCTAACCAGCCGTATATTGCTTTAATGTTCCGTTCAGAAACATCAGACGGAGGTTACAAATATTATGTCCTTTACAAAGGTAAAATCCAACCTCCAAGTGAAGAATTACAAACTAAAGGTGAGTCTGTTGAAATTAAAACAGGTTCATTAACTGGATCATTCGTATCTCGTGCTTCTGATGGTGAAAAGAAAGTAACTGTTCACTCTAATGACGAAAAAGTTAAGGCTAATCCTGAAATTCTATTAAACTGGTTCTCTGAAGTATATGAGCCAGATACAACTGTTACTCCCTAATAGTCCGACTTTAATGTCGGTTGACATGAGTTCTGCAATTGTAGACACAACAGAAACAAGTACAGAAGAATAACAAATTAAGAGGGTATCGAATTTCGGTACTCTCTTTTTTTTAACTAAAAATTAGACGGAGGAATTTATAATATGAAACTTACATTAAGAATTAACGGTGAAGAAAAAGTAATGCGTGAGCCTTTTATCTCAGGTTTAATAATGAAAAAATACAATACATTACGTGAAAAAGTAAACTATCTAGAAGATTCGGCTACAAATGATCAAATTGATGCATTAGTTGGTGTAATCGTAGAAGCATTTGATAAACAATTTACAATCGATGAGTTTTGGGCTGGTCTAAGAATGGACGATTTCAAAGAGAAAATCATTGAGTTTGTACTTATTGCAGAAGGTTTATTAAGTGTTGATGGTGAGGCAATCGTAAAACCTGAAGACTTTAAACAAGAGGATTTTGATGCCACTCCCTCTGACACGGATGGAGCGTCTTGACGAATTTTATATCTTTCTTATGAATAGTAAGGGTTATAAAATGCACGAAATTGACGAAATGGATATCCATCACATGTTTAAATTAGTTAAAAAAGAAATGGCAGAAAGTCAACAAATTAAAAAAGAAGAAGAACAACCTAAAAAAGTTTACATTGACCAAATTGCAGGTTGGTAATAAGGAGGTGGACATATGAAAGATATCGATTTAGGTTCATTGGGAGTCAGTTTAGATTTTCAAGGTTCTGCAACTTACGCTCAAAAAATGAACACTGTAGATAGAGCAAATAAAATTTATGATGGCGCACTTAAATCAATAACACAAGGTACTAAAAAGTTTGAAATGAGTATGGAAGATTTGAGTAAGACTTCTGGACTTATGCAAAAACAAATACAAACGAATAAAGTTAAGCTTGAACAAATGAAAGCTGAGTATGAGAAACTGGTTGCTACAAAAGGTAAAGACGATGAAGCAACTCAAAAGCAATTGATCGCTATGCTTAAAACTGAAGCTCAAATGAAAAAGAACGAACTTAAATTAGATACTGTTACTAGAAAAATCAAGGAACAGAGTAGTGCTTATACGCAGGTATCAAGAGATACTAATAAAGCTGTAAAAAGCATTGAGCAAGATTTAAAGGTACTTGAAAGTGAGTACAATAAAACGTCTGCTAGTATGTCTAAAATGGGTTCTAAATCAGAAGACTTATATCAGCAGTCGCAACACATGGAAAAGAAACTTAACTTAGAAGCTAAGGCTGTTCAAGTTTTACAACAAAAATATGAAGCAGCAAGGCGTGAAAAAGGTTTAGATAGTAAAGCAACAAAAGACAATTACATCGAATTAAATAATGCTATTGCACGTATGAACAAAACTGAACGTACTTTGAATAACTTGAATCACTCTATCGATGACAATGTTAAATCATGGCGTGTCTTTGGTAAAGAAGTGAGAATGTCTTCTCAGAAAATGGAAGAAATGCAAGACAAAGCACAAGGTATGAAAGATGCTATGAAGGCTGGTTTAGTTGCTGGTACTGTAGCAGGTGGAGCAGGACTTATTAAACTAGCTTCTGATGCTGATAGTGCTACAAAACAAATCCAAGCACGACTAGGCGCAACAGGTGCAGAAGCACAAAAGTTAAGTAAAGTTGCTCGTAAAGTTTGGAAAGAAGGTTTTGCTGAGAACATGGGAGAAGTTCAAAATGGGCTACTTCAAGTTAAGCAAAATATCAAAGGATTAGACGATGGAGAATTAGAACAAGTTACAAAAAATGCTATTACATTGGGTGAAGTGTTTGACGCAGATGTAAATGAAGTAACTCGTGCAGGCGGAAACGTAATGAAAGGGTTCGGTGTGGACTCTGAAAAAGCGTTTGATTTAATGGCATGGGGCGCACAAAAAGGCTTAAACTTCTCCAATGAAATGTTCGACAATCTCTCAGAGTATGCTCCACTTTACAAAAACATGGGCTTTAGTGCTGATGAATATTTCCAACTATTAGCTCAAGGTGCTCAGTCTGGTGTCTACAATCTAGATTACATAAACGATGCAATGAAAGAGTTCCAAGTTAGAATTACAGATGGCTCAAAAGGTACATCTGATGCATTTTATGCAATGTCATCAAGCACACGTAAACTATGGAAAGACTTCCAAAATGGTAAAGGTACTGTAAAAGATGTACATAATGCTGTCTTAAAAGAGCTTCAAGGAATGGATAATCAAGTCGATGCTAACATCATCGGAGTAGGTCTATATGGGACAAAATGGGAAGATACGGAAAGAGATACCATGTATGCACTTGGAAACATCGATGGAAAAATTAAAGGCGTAGATGGATCAATGAAAAAGGCTTCTGAAACTAATGAAGCTATGGTTGTTCGTGGTCGAGCACTTTTCCGTCAATTCTTAGACTCCATTACACCTTTCGGAAATGCCTTATTAGATGTTGGTGAGCGTTTATTACCTAAAGTTGAGACGGGTATCAATGGTCTTACAAAAGCTTTCACTAGTATGTCACCAAAGGCTCAAGATGCTGCAATCTCAATCGCTGCAATCGCAGGAGCTGGTGGTGGTATCGCTATCGCATTACGTAGTGTAGGGCTTTTGGGTGCAGGAATTGGACTTTTAAGCAATCCAGTTGGTTTGACAGCATTGGCAATTGGTGCAGTAGCCGCAGCAGGGGTGCTTGTTTATAAAAATTGGTATGACATTAAAGATGCAATGAAAGACCATCCAATACTAACTCTTCCACTTAAATTAGACCCTGTTATGAGTTCTTTTATTAAAGCCGCAGGTGGAGCTAGAGAATTCCGTGATGAAATGAATAAGTCAGCAATTGACACAGGCTTAAACTCAGATAAGATTTCAGAAGGAACTAAGAAAGCCATCAATGCTTACATGGATATGGACAATAAAGCTTATGCTTCAATGGTTAACTTATCAGCAAGAGGTGGAATAGTTACACAACAATTTGCTGATAGTCAAGTTGCTCAATATGAAGCAATGGCTGCTAGAATTCAAGGCTCAATGGACAAAGACCATGCTGAACGAATCAAGAAAACACAAGCTTTATTTGCACAAAATGATGGTTTATCTAAAGCAGAAGAAGAACTAGTTTTAAAGAGAATGGACGATGACCATTCAAATAAGAAAATGCGCCTTGAACAGTATGTTGCACAAATATCTGAAATTGAAAACAGAGCATCAAAAGAGAAACGTGATTTGACTGAATCTGAAAAGAGAACAGTAAATGGTATTCGAGAAAATATGCGTGTTATGGCTGTTCAAACTTTAAGTAAATCTGAAGCTGAACAAAAAATGATTCTAGGACGTTTGAAAAATGACGCTTCTAAATTATCAGCAGAACAAGCAGCGAATGTTGTTAAATCATCTGCTGAACAACGTGATAAAACTGTTGATAATGCTCAGAAACAATACGAGAAACAAAAGAAGAAATTCGAATATTTACGTGATGTAACTGGTGATATCACAGCAGAACAAGCAAGAAGAGCCATTGCAAATGCAAAAGAACAGCGTGATGTAACTATTGCCAAAGCAGAACAAATGCATGAAAGTGTTGTAGAAGAAGCTCAATTACAAGCAGGCGGTCATATTGATGCTGTTAACTGGGAAACTGGTGAGGTTAGAGATGGTTGGGATGAAATGTATGATAAAGTTCATGCAGTTTATAACAATATCTTAGAGTTCTTTGGTAAAGAGCCGAAGAAAAAGAAGTCAACAGGTTCAAAAGTTGTACATACATCAAAAGATAGATACGGTGGTAAAAAGAACAATGGTGCTAGTCGTGCAACTGGTACACCAAATGGTGGAACACCTAATGATGGCGTTGCTTTAACAGGGGAAGAAGGTACTGAGTTAGTAAAAGACGGTAAAACAGGGCAATTGTATTTAACAGGTACAAGAGGTGCTGAATATCGTTTCTTAACTAAAGGTTCATCCGTTTTACCTGCACATCACACTAAAAATGTACTTAAAAAGTATGGTTTTGGTAAAAGTTTTGGTGAAGATGATAGTAAAGTTACAAGTAATAAAAGAGCTAAAAGTAACGGCAAAGTACCTGCTTACGAAAGTGGAGTCGGTATTGCAAACTTTGATTTCATCATGCAAGGTGCAGAGAAACTTTGGGAAAAAGCAAATGCAAAAATAGGAATTAGTGATACTGTATTTCCTAAATGGTTTACGAATATGTCAGGAAGTATCGCAGGAAACGTTAAAGACATGGCAATTGAAAAGATTCAGAGTTTAATTGATGAAATCATGCCTGAATTTGGCGGTGGAGATAGTGGTATTGCAAGTTACTATTTAGGTTCACCATTCCGTGTTTCGACAAATTTCACACCAAATGGTAATAAAAATGATCGTGTTCACAAAGGCGGTGTCCATAAAGGGCTTGATTTAGCCGCACCTCGTGGGACGCATATTAAAAGTTTAACCGATGGTATAGTTGAACAAGTTCTTGTTGGCTCGGCTACTGCTGGTAATGGTGTACGTATTCGTTCAGGTAAGGACTTACTTTCATATATCCATATGATGCAAGCTCCGAGTGTTAAACAAGGTCAACGTGTATCGGCAGGAGATTTATTGGGGTACGTGGGAAGCACAGGGTTCTCAACTGGAAACCACTTAGACCTCAAAATCAAGCGTAATGGTTCTTACATCAATCCATTGACTTACTTACAAAACATGGCTAAAAATGAAGGCGGTGGAATGGGTGGAGGTAGTAATTATAGAGGGCAATATGCTTCTATAATCACTGCTGCAGCTAAAAAGTATGGAGTTAGTCCTGCTTTAATCGCTGGTATCATTCAACAAGAGTCAAAATTCAATCCTAATGCTCGTTCAGGTGTCGGTGCAACAGGTTTAATGCAGTTAATGCCAGCAACTTCTCGTTCTATGGGTGTAAGAAATCCTCGTGATCCTTACCAAAACATCATGGGTGGTACAAAGTACATCAAAGAAATGTTGAGATTAAATCATGGAAACTTAGCATTAGCATTAGCTTCATACAATGCTGGATACGGAAACGTATTGAAATATCATGGTATTCCACCATTTAAAGAAACTCAACATTACGTTAAAGTTGTTCAAGCTAACTACAATAGATTCAAGAAACAAGGTCTTGGAGCTTACGCAACAGGTGGTAAAATCACCAAACATGAAATTGCTGAATTAGGTGAAAATGGCTATCCAGAATGGGTTATCACTAAAGAACCACGATATAGAAATCAAAATATTGGTTACTTAATGGAAGCAATGAAAGAATTAGGTGTTTATAATCCTGTTCCTAATCTTAAATCAGGCTCATCTAGTAATAAAACAGCAAACAACTCCATTACTTCTACTCAACAGCAAGTACAACAAGAAGCACCTATTGTATTAAATCAGACATTTAATATTACTAGTGGTGGAAGTAAAGACGATGTTGAAGAATTAATAAAGACTATTCAGAAAGTCACAAGGGACGAACTTGAAAAAGTAAGTCGTTCTAAAGGCGTTCGTGGATTCAAAGGAGCATTTTAATAATGAAAAATTTGATACAAAGCTATGCAGGTGTACCCACGCCTGCTTTTTTGCATATTGAGAAAGTAAAATTGCCACCGTTATCTAACTCAATTGTTACGACTAAAGATATTCCGATGAAAAGTGGAAAACTTGTACTTGACCAAAAGTTTGATTCAAGAACAATTCCAGTTGACTTAGCTATTATTGCACCGACAGAAGATGAGTTTTTTGAAACACAATCCCAATTAGCTGAGTGGCTATTCCACAAAACACCTCAACCAATTATCTTTTCAGAAAGACCAAACGTTACATATTACGCAATTCTTGAGGGTGGAACAGATTTAGACCGTATTTCTAGAGTAGGTAAAGGTACTGTTAACTTAGTTTGTCATGATCCACATGGTTATGGAACTACAAATACAGTTGCTATTGATTTAACGAAAGATGCAACACCTCTAATTAACTTAGGAAATATGGAAACATCACCTATCATTAACTTCACAATGAACAAAAATGTCACAGATTTATTTTTAGCAACGCCTAATGAAGCACTTTATTTTGGTGAACCGTTTGACCCAACAGAAAAAACACCAGTCGATTTATCACCAACAATTATGAATGATGGTTGCAGTACGCTTCAAAATTGGCTACAAGTAGATACTTGGTCTGTAGATGGTGGAGTATTACGTGGTGCAGGAGTTTCAACTAATGGTTATTCATTTGGTCAAGGCTCTACAGATGGAAAAACTGATTATGGCACAGCAAGTGGTTTATGGCATGGCTCTAGTGCAGTTTTCTCATTAGACCACGCAGTGCAAGATTTCGAGATTGAAGCAGAAATACACTTCCAAGCAACTGATAAGAAACAAAAGGGTAGAATTGAAATTTATTTTTTAGATTCATCAAACCGTAAACTTGGAAAAATGGCTATGCGTGACTATGATAGTGGACTTGATAACCCTATTTTCGAATGTCGTTTAGGCGCAATGAATGAGTTTAATAAGCAAATTCAGAACACTTATGGAGCGAAGAAGGGTGTATTCAAGAACTTTCATGGAGTTATAAAAATAGGACGTAGAGGAAGACAATGGCATACCTTTATTGCTAAAACTGATGGAATTAATGATTATACAGCTAGAGATTACAAAACAATTACTGACACATGGAATAAGTTTTCAAGTTCAAAGGTAGCTAAAATTCAAATTCACTTCGCTGCCTATGGTAATGATCCAGCAGTAGACCAAATACGAATTGACAACATTAAAGTTGATGAGTTCTTAACAAAAACAGGTAATCAAGTTAATTACACATTTAAGAAAAATGACAAAATTATGATTGACTGTGAAACAGGTGACATAACACGTAATGGTATTCCTGCAATGAATACTCTTTACATAGGCTCAGAATGGCTAAAAATTGATAAAGGTGTAACTGGAATAACTGTATCTGATATCTCCGCAATAAAGGAGGGTACGATAAAGTTCACGGAAAGGTGGCTATAAAAATTAATGTGGTACATTTTAGATAAAAACTATAATACTATTGGTGTCTTAGATAACAAATTGCCAAAAGGATGTCCGATTCTTAGCGATAGTTACAAGTCAACATTAGCAGAAGGAAGCAAAACATTAGATTTTGTCGTTCCTTCTAATCATCCGAAGACTTCCCTTTTAACTATTGGGAACTTTATTGTTTACGAAGATAGTAGAGGAAAACGTGAATTATTCAGAATTAAACAAGGTATTGAAGAGAATGGAGAGAAGATGGAAGCAAGTATTCAATGTGAATCTGCTTCCACTTTTGATTTATTAAATAAAGTAATTGAAAAGAAAACATTCAGTGCTGAAAGCTTAGATACGATTGTGAATTTCGTATTAACAGATACGAGTTGGAAACTTAATGAATGTTACTATGCTGGAAGTATCTCTAAAACAATTGATGATTTACCTAAAGCTAAGACAGCATTACTTGATGTGGTATCTGATTTTGATGGTGAAATTGAGTTTGGAATTGAATGGGAAGGATTATATCCAGCAAATAAATATGTCAATATCAAAGACAAAGCTGGTCAAAATACTGGTGTGGTTCTTGAATATGAACACAATTTAGAAGGACTCACTAAAACAACTGACGGTGGAGATATTGTTACAACCTTAGTTGTACAGTGTACTAATCAAAATGGAAATGGAAATGCTATTTTGCTTACAGATGCACGAGTTGACCTTCCAGACGGTTATGAGATTGTCGGAAATAGACTAATTGATAACAATGCTCTAGAGCAATATGGAAACAGCACTCAACATACTGAAGAAAGTTACATAGACAGTACCGCAACTAATCCGAATGAATTATATGCTAATGCCCTTGCTCAGTTACAAAAAATGAATAAGCCTGTTATTACATATGCTGCTTCTGCTGTAATGCTTGAACAAATTGATGGATATGACCACATGTATGTGGAGGTTGGAGACACTGTTTATGTTAAAGATACATCAGGACTTGAACCACAATATCTAGAAGCTAGAATACTTGAAAAAGAGATTAGCCAAACGGATAAAACTAGAGGTGGAATTGTACTAGGTGAGTTTGTAGTACGAGAAGTTTCAGCAATTGAAGCATTAGACAAAGCTCAACGCACACTTAGACTTAAAGTGAATGAGTGGAGTGAAGCTTATGATTTAGCAAATGGTGTATCAAAAGAGTTAGATGAAGTAAAAGATAACATTGTTTATAAAGCTGACGTATTATCTACTAATGGAAGCACATTTAAAAATGGAATAATTAATACTCAACTTGTAGCAGTGGCTTATAAAGGTAAAGATGATATTACGACAACACTTTTAAATAGTGCATTCAATTGGAAAAAGTTTAAAGCAGATGGAACACAAGATACAACTTGGATTGGTACTGGAATAGGAAGACTTATATCAATAACTTCTGATGAAATTGAAAGTAGAGCTACATTCCAATGTGAAATTACTGTAGATGGAAAAATAGTTGCTATTGATCAGATTACAATTATCGATTTAAATGACGCAATTATAAGTGGTACAGCTCCAGAGAATCCAACAAAAGGAACTATGTACATAGATTCAACTGTAAAACCTCCAATTTGGTACACCTATAATGGGACTGAATGGGAAAAACAAGCACTATCTGTAGGCGATTTAGACCCTGAATTATTAAATACTGTGAGTGGTGTTGTAGAAGAAGTCGAAGATATTAGTGGACGTGTTACAACAGCAGAAAGTACAATTTCACAACTTAACACTTCAATTACATCTAAAGTTGAATCCTCTACATTCGATGACTTACAAGAAGTAGTAGACACTCAACAATCAACGATTGAACAACAAGCAGGACAAATTAGTTCTAAAGTTGAGAAAAACGGTGTGATATCAAGTATCAACCAAACAGCAGAAACAGTTAAAATTGATACATCTAAAATGGACATCATAGGTATTGCCACATATTTTGCTCAAGGTAATCCGAATATGATGCCTGCAAGAATGGATTCATTTGAACAATTAGATATTGGAACTGTACCAAGTTCAATGTTTTTAGGTACATCATCATTAACACAGAAAAACATCACAACTCTTTATTCATATGATGGCACTCGTTCACTTGTAATTCAGAGTTCAGCAACTTCTGATGGATGGTTGTATCTATCATCAGGTTCAAGTATTTATAATATTCCTGTTCAAATGGGAGCTTCTTATTTCTTCTCATTTTATGTGTACAATCCCGATGTAGTAAATACAGCTAGAATTCGTGCTTCTGTTAGATTATCAAATGGTAACTTTGCATCTGGTGGAGCTAAATTGATCAGTGGAAGTGACGGATGGTATAGATATGAACTTAAAGTAAATATTCCTACAGGTATTTCAACTTGTAATCTTGTTGTCTATAATGATACTCCAAATATTCCAGCTTACTTTGACTGTTTCCAATTTGAACGTGTAGACCCTAACGCAATCAAAGCAAGTCCATTTAAGCCTACTTCTGTGACTATTATTAACGGTGGAAACATTACAACTCAATCAATTGTTGCAGACCATATCAAATCATTGAATGGTCTGTCTGTCGGTACTCAGTTCAAAATTGATGCTAATGGAAATGTAACGATTGGTGAAGGTGCTACACTTACTGCTGCTAAATTTGCAGGTTTACGTGGTAACACTATCTACTTTGGTGATAAAGGTGCAAAGATTGATGTAACAACAGCAGGAACAATTGAACGTGCTCGTTTTGGTGTTAATGACAGTATCTACATGGCAATCGATGATAATAATAATTTCAACTTTGTTATGGACGATGGTGCTTTTAATCCTAAGTTTTGGAAGGATAGCAACGGTCATAGATTACTAAGTTTAGGTTCAGCTAACATTGCTGGATTAGCTAGTGGTGAAGCTGTACATATTCGAAATGTAAGTAACACAACTTATGCAAAATTGGCTGCATCAGATATTACAGCTACATCAAGTATTGATGTATGGGGCGGTGGTTCATTCAAAGGTGACGTAAATATTACTAGTAATGCTGGCATGTTAAAGCTTAACGGTACTAACCAAGCGTATATTGAGGTTTCATATGGTGGTGCTCGTAAAGGGTATATAGGTGCTGAATCAGCAACAGGAAGCAATATGGTTATCGCTTCTGATAAAGATGAAATTATCTTTAAAACTGATGTATGTCGTGTGAAAGTAGATAACGGTACAGCAAGAGTTGACTTTAAAAATGCTAATGATAGTGCCTACATTCCTATCTACGCCTCAAATATCACTTATAATTCTGTTCGTGAGCGTAAGAAAGATATTGAACCTTTTGTTGGTACTGAATACCCTGATGGAACGATTAAAACAGCATTACAGCAAATTAACGAAACACCTATTCGTACATACCGATTTGTTGAAGAGTTAGAGAATGAAAGAAAACATGTAGGTTTGATTCTTGACGAAAGCCCAGTCGATGTTATCGATATTCGTGGAGAAGGTATTGATGCTTATGCTATGGGTACTTACTCTTGGTCAGCTATTCAAGAATTAAGTAAAGAGAATCAGGATTTACGTTCTAAGAATGCAGATTTAGAAGCGAGACTTAAAAAATTGGAGCAACTTATATCTTAAATTACTTTAAACGCCTTGAGCGTTATTTTTTATGTCCAAAATGAAGGTGGTGAAAAAAAGTGGATCAATTATTTGTTGATGTGATGACTAAAGGTGGCGTAGAAGGTATCTTTGGTATTTTATTCATTTGGCTTTTAATGTCAACTAGAAAAGAAGCAAGAGAAGAAAAAGCAGACTCTAAACAACGTGAAAAAGAATCCAAAGAACGTGAAGATAAACTCATTTCACACTTGAATCGCACTACTGAAACCCTTCAAAAAATCGAACAGTCTATCACATGTATTCCAATTATTGAGCAATCTATTTCTGGTATGAAAGAAGAAATTAAAGATATTCGTAAAAAGATTGAAAAATAAAATGAAATGGAGTGTATTAAAATGGTAAAGAAAATCTATTTAGATGAAGGTCACGGAGAGCAAATAGATTCAGGAGCTATTAACGCTAAAGAAGGCTTAATGGAAGCTCAGTTAAATTTAAAACTATCTAACTATGTAATTACATACTTAAAAGCTACATATATAGGGTTCGAAATTAATCGTACACGTTCAGATAAAACATTTGCTTCTTTAAAAGCACGAGCTAGCAAAGCTAATAAATGGGGTGCTGATGTATTCGTATCAATTCACGTTAATGCAGGTGGAGGTACAGGTTTTGAATCATTTATCTATAACAAAACTACATCAGCTAAAACAAAAGAATTACAGAAATGTATCAACAATCGTGCAATGAGTGCTGCTAAGAAACATGGTCTAGGTGCTCATGGTAATCAAGCATACAAGTCAGGTAATCTTTCAGTGTTACGTAACACAAATATGCCAGCATGTTTAACTGAGATATGTTACATCGATTCTAAGGACTGTGAGATGTTAAAGAATAATGATTTTTTAAAGGATATGGCTGAAGCATATGCAGATGGTATTGCAGACTTTTTAGGTCTAGAAAAGCAATCTGATAATAAGGATTCTGAGTCTAAAAAGGAAACTGTACAACAAGTAAAAGCTCCTGCTAAATCAACTGATAAAGCAATCGGTACAGTAAAAGTGTTGATAAATGATCTATATTACTACAATAAAGCAGACTGGAATGCGAAGGTAGGAAAAGCTCAAAAAGGTGACGTATTCACCGTTGTCGATAAAATTAAAGTAAACACAGCTTACATGTACAAATTAATCAGTGGCACATACATTACATCTGCAACTAAATATGTGGAGTTTACTAAGAGATAAGTAAATTACAAGCTGTATTGAAATCTAAAAGATATTAATTAAAGCCCCTGCTCTTCAGAGTAGAGGCTTTTTTATTTGTCTATAATGGTACTATAGATAAGAATGTGAGGTATCAACGATGGAAAATCAAGAAGATAAATATACGAATATAGATGTAACAAAGGTTTATGAATACAGTGAGCTACCAGATAAAATCAGTGGTCGCTGTGATAACTGCGGTGGAGTAAAATTCAAAAGCAGTGTAGGTGGTGGCAAGTTTCTACGTGAATGTACGAATTGTGGGATGAAAAAGAATATTTAATAAAAAAGCTATAAAAGTTTTTTCTGTTTGAAGAGTATTTCCTATTTTTATTGAATCGGGATATTCACCCAAGAAAGTATATGGGTAAATGCATATGCTTTATTTGAATAAAAA
>Ga0209795_10001005_pt1 | contig 18690 bp, 15 predicted proteins | sample AgamicOrMarz_FD_187166 | JGI IMG/M metagenome (GOLD analysis project Ga0209795, IMG submission 187166) | Agave microbial communities from Guanajuato, Mexico - Or.Ma.rz (SPAdes) (version 2) | ecosystem: Host-associated > Plants > Phyllosphere > Phylloplane/Leaf | place: Guanajuato, Mexico...
CGAGCGCGCGCGCAAGCGCGACGAGCAGGCGGCGATCAAGCGCGCACAAGACGAGGCGAGCGCGCCGCAGCGTGCCGCCGAAGACGCGCGCAACGCCCAGGCTTACGAAGACAAGCAGCGCCAGCACGCGCTCGACCAGGCGCAGCGCAGTGCCGAGGCGCCGCAGCGCAGCGCCAACGCCGAGGCCTACGAGGAAAAGCAGCGTCAGCACGCAATCGACCAGGCGAAGCGCGGCATCAGCCCGTCGCAGGCGGCTGCCAATCAGCGGGCTTACGACCAGAAGCAGGGCGACTTCCAGCGCAAGCTGGACGAGGCTCGCAAGCAGGGCGCGCAGAAAGCGCAGGAGCGCGTCGAGAAGCAGCAGAGCTTCGAAAAGAAACAGGCCGAGGCCGCGCAGCACCGGGCCGATGTCGAAGCGCGCCAGAAGCAGGCCGCCGAAAAAGCCGAGCAGAAACGCCAGGAACAGTTGAGGCAGCAGAAGCAACTCGAAGAGCAGCAGAAACAGCAACAGCAGCAACAGTAGCGAGCCGCGCCGTGCGCAGTGCGTGTGACATGCGTATGGCGTTGAATGGCGCTTGCATGGTGCTGGATCGCACCCATCCGCACGGTGGGTGCCATGCGGTTGTAATATCGCAGTAGTGCACGCAGTAGCCAGCGCGCGCCGTAGTGCAGACAGTCGCCGTAACGCGTTTTGAGCCGGACAGCAACCTCAGGCAACGGGCTGAACATCGCGAACATGCAGCCCGTGTCACAGTCGAGCGGAGGCGAGCATGCGCGATCAACATCACGTCATCAACGCGGACACACTTCGCGACCGGATTCTGCAGCTGCAATCGGAGCATAGTGGGCTCGACCGTTTGATCGACCGAATATCGGATGAGCCCGGCATCGACGACTTCGAGTTGCAGCGCCTGAAAAAGCGCAAACTCAAAGTCAAGGACACCATCATCTTGCTGCAATTGCAGCTCGAACCGGACGCACGCGCCTGAGTTCGCGGCCTGGCAGGCGCCGGGCGCGCGCCGCGCGAGCCGGACTTTGCAGGAAACGCTTGCCTTGAATTCACCGCTTGAAACTTCGCTTGAAACTTCATCACGCGCGAGTGCCGCCGACAGCGCCTCTGACACCGGCACACCCGCGCCGCGTCCCGCCGCGCCGGCGCTGAGCGCATCGCTCGATCCTCGCCGCGCCGCGGAACTGAACGACATCTTCGCCGACAACGGTTTGCTGGCGCGGCAGATTGACGGCTATCGCTCACGGGCGTCGCAAATCGAAATGTCGCGCGCCGTCGCTGCCGCCATGGAAGCGTCGGGCCGCGCGATGCCCGAGCCCGCGATGTTCGAGGCGCAAAAACGTCCGGCGCGGCGTCTGCAAACTGCCGGCGCGGATGCCGCAAGCGAGACCGTCGAAGCGGACGAAGCAAAGGCGCTCGACGGCGCCGAGAACACGCTGATCGTCGAGGCCGGCACGGGCACCGGCAAGACCTATGCGTATCTGGTGCCGGCCATGCTGTGGGGCGGCAAGGTGATCGTCTCCACGGGCACCAAGCACCTGCAGGACCAGCTCTTTCAGCGCGACATTCCGACCGTGCGCGACGCACTGGCGGTGCCCGTGTCGGTGGCCATGCTCAAGGGCCGCGCGAACTATCTGTGTCACTACTATCTGCAGCGCACGGCCGATAACGGCCGCTTGCCGTCGCGCCAGGAAACCTCGTATCTGCAGGACATCGTCCGCTTCGCGAAGATCACGCGAACCGGCGACAAAGCCGAACTCGCGAGCGTGCCGGAAACGGCGGCGGTGTGGTCGATGGTCACGTCGACGCGCGACAACTGTCTCGGCCAGGAGTGTCCGCATTACAAGGACTGCTTCGTGATGCAGGCGCGCCGCGAGGCGCAGCAGGCCGACATCGTGGTGGTGAATCACCACCTCTTTTTCGCCGACATCATGCTGCGCGATACCGGCATGGCCGAACTGCTGCCCACGGCCAATACGGTTATCTTCGACGAGGCGCATCAGCTTCCCGAAACGGCCACGCTGTTTTTCGGCGAGACGCTTTCCACCGCGCAGTTTCTCGAACTCGCGCGCGATTCGGTGGCCGAGGGCTTGGGTCATGCCCGCGATGCCGTCGACTGGGTCAAGCTCGGTTCGACGTTGGAGCGTGCCGCGCGCGACGTGCGGCTTGCGTTCAAGGAAGATTCGGTGCGCTTGTCGATCGGTCAGTTGCCCGACGATCACCCGCTGTTCGCCGCGCTCGAAGCGCTCGAAGCGGAACTCGACGCACTCGAGTCCGCGCTCGCCGGACAGGCCGAGCGCGCCGAGTCAATCGGCGCCTGTTTGCGCCGCGCGCGCGAGTTGCAGGGCGTGCTGGCCGGCTGGACGACTCCGCCTACCGAACTCGAACGTCAGACTGCGGATACGGATCGAAGCGCTTCCGCCGAAGCCAAAAACGAGCGCGCCGATCCGAACGAAAAAGTGCGCTGGATCGAAGTCTTCGCGCACACGGTGCAGTTGCATGAGACGCCGCTCTCGGTCGCGCCGATTTTCGCGAAGCAGCGCGCCGGAGTGCCGCGCGCGTGGATCTTCACGTCGGCCACGTTGTCGGTGCGCGGCGACTTCACGCACTACGCCGCGCAAATGGGCCTGAACGCCAAACGTTCGATGACCTTGCCGAGCCCGTTCGACTATCCGTCGCAAGGGCTGTTGTATGTGCCGCGTAATTTGCCGCAGCCGTCGTCGCCGATGTTCACCGACGCGGTGTTCGACGCGGCCTTGCCGGCGATCGAAGCCTCGGGCGGCGGCGTCTTCATGTTGTGCACGACGCTGCGCGCCGTGGACCGCATCTCCGCGAAATTGCGCGATGTGATCGAGGCGCGCGGCTGGAACTATCCGCTGCTGGTTCAGGGCGATGCGAGCCGCACGGAATTGCTCGATCGTTTTCGCGCGTACGGCAACGCGATTCTTGTCGGCAGTCAGAGCTTCTGGGAAGGCGTCGACGTGCGGGGCGACGCGCTATCGCTCGTCGTGATCGACAAGCTGCCGTTTGCGCCGCCCGACGATCCGGTTCTGTCGGCGCGGCTCGATGCGCTCACGAAGAAAGGTCTGAGCCCGTTCGCGGTTCATCAGTTGCCGCAGGCTGTCATTACGCTCAAGCAGGGCGCAGGGCGGCTGATTCGCGCGGAAACCGATCGCGGCGTGCTGATGATCTGCGATACGCGTCTCGTCGATAAACCTTATGGGCGCCGGATCTGGCAAAGCCTGCCGCCGTTTAAGCGTACGCGTGAAATCGAGGTCGTCCGCGAATTCTTTGAAGAGAACGACAAAGCCGCGCAATAGGCGAAATGGCATAGCCGTATTTCCGCGCCCGAGAAACGACGCTGGAATAACGGCGCTGAAATAACAAAACGCCACGGATGTGAGTCCGTGGCGTTTCGCTTTACCGCTCGGGAAATCGAGATGATTTCCCGATGCGGTTTTCGCCCGAAGGCGAACCCTACGCGACAGCTTACTGGCTTGCGCCCGAAGCCGGAGCAGCAGCCGAAGCAGCAGCGCCTGCGTCCGAAGCAGCGGTCGAAGCCGAAGCAGCAGCGTCGCTCGCAGCAGCAGCCGCACCCGATGCAGCAGCAGCCGAATCCGAAGCAGCGGCAGCCGGTGCCGAAGCGGCAGCTGCGTCGCTAGCCGGTGCAGCGGCCTGATCGTTGCTCTTGTTGCATGCAGCCAGTGCCACAGCTGCCAACAGGGATGCTACGAGGAGGGATTTCTTCATGATCACGTCCTTTTATGGTTAAAGGTAAGCAACAGCGCAAAATAATACCGGTAATGTGCTCCAACACCGACTTCGGCCGCTGGTGGAGACGCTCTTTTGACGAGCAGGAATCTTCCCTACGGCTTGGGCGGAAATTATATGCACTTTCGTACTGACAATCCATAAATCCGGGGTCAATACGTTGTCTTTCTCATACAAAATTTCACTGTACTGTGTATAACAGACACGCGAGGCTAGGCAAGCTCGCCCATCCGTATCCAGCCCGCACGATACCACTCGTGTAGCCGTGCTGTCACCGACGAATCGTGTGAGAGTGTTACAAAGCGTTTCGCACTCAGACATCGGTGATCTGCGAGATCAAAGAGCCACTTTTTCGAGCCGTCAAACGGAAATTTCTCTCCGTTTATGAAGAAAAAGCGGCGGTTGTACAACAAACTCGTCTTGCGGTCCAGTCGCACTCCGGACTTCGATGCTTCACTGATAAAACGCGCTTCGTTGAGCGGCCTTTGCGGCGGATCAAAGACGACACTCGGCTTGGGTTCGCTGAGATACGTGCCAAGGAACGACGCAATGTCCTGCTCATTCCATCTGACCTCAGCAAGGATTGCGCCAACGCGTTCGACGAGCGCCGCCGGCAGTTCCGCCGGCCGGTCCACGGCGGGCTGCTGGGGATCGCGGTAAAGCGCGCCGGTCCGGCCGTTCTCTTCGCCGCGCTCGGCCAGATGGTAAAGGAACTGCGCCGTCAGCTCGCCCGCCGACGGCGCGCGAAACCCGATCGAGCAGGTCATGCATTCGCCCTCGGCGACGCCGTCGTGTGCGATATGCGGCGGCAGATACAGCATGTCGCCGGGCTCCAGCACCCACTCTTGTTCTGCCTCAAAGTTCTGTAAAACTTTCAACGGCAAGTCCGGCTGCAGCGTCAGATCTTTCTGCGCGCTGATGCGCCAGCGCCGCTTGCCTTTTACTTGCAAAAGAAACACATCGTAGGAATCGAAGTGCGGGCCCACGCCGCCGCCGTCGGTCGCATACGAGATCATAAGATCGTCCAGGCGCGCGTCGGGAACGAAGCGGAAGCGGTCGAGCAGGGCGCGCGCGCGGTCGTCGTGCAGATCGACGCCTTGCACGAGCAGCGTCCACGCGCGCCGCTTCAGCGATGGCAGTTCGTCAGGCGCGAACGGGCCATGCTCGAGTTGCCATTTATTGCGAAAGTGCGTGATGAGGCGCGCCTCGACGTCGTCTTCGTCCGCGAGTTCGAACAACTCGTCGCGCGAAAGCGGCGCTTCGACGTTGGGAATTGCCTGGCGGATCAATAACGGCTTTTTCTGCCAGTAGCGGCGCATGAATTGCGACGGCGTGAGGTTGCCGAGCAGCGGCGTGGGCGTGTCGGGCGAGGGCGGGAAAATCGCGGAAGCCGGCTTTGCAGCCGATGAAGAATTGCGTGCCGAAGCTGCTTCGGCCGGGTGGTCAGTGGGCCGCTTGGGCATCGTATAATGTGAGTTGTATTCTGGAGAATCGAATGAAAATCGCAAAGAACACCGTCGTGTCGGTCGCTTACAAGCTGTCGGATGCGCAGGGCAATCTGATTGAAGAAAGCGACGAGCCGATGGTCTATCTGCACGGCGGCTATGATGGCACGTTCCCCAAGATCGAGGAAGAGCTCGACGGCCACGAGGCCGGCTTCGAGACCCAGATCCAGTTGGAGCCGCAAGACGCATTCGGCGAGTACGACCCGGAACTCGTGAAGATCGAACCGCGCAATCGCTTTCCGGAACCGCTCGAAGTCGGCATGCAGTTCGAAGGCACGCCGGAAGAAGGCGATGACGACCTCGATTCGCTCGTCTACGTGGTGACCGACGTCGCTGAAGACAAGGTCGTGCTCGACGGCAACCATCCGCTCGCCGGCATGGCGCTGCGTTTCGCGTTGACCGTGAAAGACGTGCGCCCCGCGACCGAAGACGAAATCCAGCACGAGCATGCGCATGGCGCGGATGGCCTGGAAGTGCTCGACGAAGACGACGACGCGGACGACGAGAGCGGCAAGTCAGGGCCCACGCTGCACTGAGTGCGGCTGCGAGCCGGTAGCGCCTGAGCCGGCCGCACCTGAAGCGCTTGAAGTGCCTGAAGCGCCTGAAGCGCTGGAGGCTCCCGGCGCACTTCGCTGCCCTGGCGGAGTCGATGTCGCGGGTCCGTATCCGCCGCCGCCCTGATCGGCCGGAATGCGCGGCAACTGATCGAGTTGCTGCGAGTCCGGTTGTGACTGGCCGGGCGTAGGAAGAAGCGGCGGCAAGTCGGACGCCGGCCCGAGCGACGGCACCGCCGGCATCGAAGCGGCGGGCTCGTCCCTCGGCAACACAGGCTGCGTCGTGGGCATCGGCATATGCCGCGGCACCTCGCGCACCGTCACGCGGAACGGCGGTTTTCTGCCGAAGTCCGCATCAATCTGAATCCACTGGTTAAGACGATCATGCGGCGCGAGCGCGATACGCGTGAGGTTCGTCACCAGATTCCCTTTGTCATTGCGTAGCGGCTGGTCGATTGCGAAGCCGGCGCTCGCGTGTTCGTCGTCGGAATGAACGACGAGCACCGGCCCGTGGAAGATCTGCGCGAGCTTCACGAGGCTGCGCTTGAACTCGAGGAAGCCGTCGCGGCGCGGATTGCGTCCGAAGCGCAGCCATGCGAAACGCTCCGGCCGTTCATAGCGCTCGGCGTCGGGGTCGCCCTGAATGAACACGACGATCGCGCGTGCGTCACGGCGCTTCGCAAATTCGCCGGCATGTTCGAGCCAGAATGCGTTGGCGATCACGCGGTCTTCGAATTCTCCGTTGCGCCCGCCGGCGGTCAGATAGTGATTGTTCGGACTCGGCGCATTGAGCCCGACGAACACCGTGTCGCCCACCTGCCAACGCACATTCTCGCGATACGGGCGAAAGCGCGATACCTCGCTCTCTCGCGTCAGTGCAAGCGGGTTTTGGCCCATCGAGTTGGCATCGCCGAGAAGCGTCTGGCGCAACTGGTCGAGCCGTTCGACCGGATCGAAGCCGCCTGCCTCGGCGCTCGCGCAATCGACCCAATCGTGCTGGCCCGGAATAAAAAACAGCGCGGGCCGCGACGTTTCCAGCACCGCGTGGCGCCGTTCATACAGCGCATCGCGGCAGGCTTCTTTCGGGCCTTTCAGATTGCCGTCGTAGACGATGAAAGAGACGTCGCGCTCGCGGCCAATTGCGTCGATAAGCCGTTGGGTCGGGGCCTCGTCGGCGGGACTTTGCATCGTGTTCGCGATGACCGCGAAGCTGTAGTTCGGCGCGGCTGCATGGGCACGCGGTGTGGGAAGCAGAAGTGCGAAGGCGAGCGCGGATACGAGACCTGCAATGCGCAGCCCAACTCTGCTCGCTACCCTTGGCGCCATAGCTATAGCCAACCCCGCGCGGAATTCGCGCGGACGCTCGGCCAGACCGCGTGCCTCAATGATCCGCATCCGGCGCAGCGGCCAACTCGTGTAGTTCATACAGCAGATCGAGCGCCTCGCGCGGCCGCAGATCGTTCGGATCGATGCCGCGCAAACGCTCGACAAGCGCCTGCATAGCCGGCGACGCGTTAGCAGGTTGCGGCTCGTCGTCCGCATCTTCAAGCAGCATCGGCGACGGCGCCGCGAACAGATCGAGCTGCGGCGCCGGTTGCCCCGCGGACTGCTGCTCGAGATACGCGAGATGCTTGCGCGCCGCGCGAATCACCGCGTTCGGCACGCCGGCCAGTTGCGCGACCTGCAAACCGTAGCTCTGGTTCGCCGGACCTTCGTTGACGGCGTGCAGGAACACGATGCCATGTCCGTGTTCCACCGCCGACAGATGCACGTTCGCCGCTTGTGGGAATTCCGCCGGCAACTGCGTGAGTTCGAAGTAGTGCGTCGCGAACAGCGTATGGCAACCGTTATGCGCAAGCAGATGCCGCGCGATGGCCCATGCGAGCGCGAGGCCGTCGAAGGTCGATGTGCCGCGGCCGATTTCATCCATCAGCACGAGGCTTTGCGGCGTCGCGTCGTTAAGAATCGCGGCCGCTTCGGTCATCTCGACCATGAAGGTCGAACGGCCGCCGGCGAGATCGTCCGCCGCGCCGATGCGCGTGAAAATCCGGTCGATCGGCCCGAATGCCGCACGCCGTGCCGGCACGTAGCTGCCGACGTACGCGAGCAGCGCGATCAGCGCAGTCTGGCGCATGAAGGTCGATTTACCGCCCATGTTCGGGCCGGTGATCAGCAGCAGCTTGCGCTCCGGCGTGAGCGTGCAGTCGTTGGCGATGAATTGCTCGACCTGCGCCTCGACAACCGGATGCCGTCCCTGTTCGATCTCGATGCCCGCATCCGGCGAGAAGCTCGGCGCGACCCAGTCGAGCGCGCGAGCGCGTTCGGCAAAAGCGGCGAGCAAATCGAGTTCGGCGAGCGCCGACGCGACGCGCTGGCAGTCCGGAATAAACGGCAACAGTGCCTGCAGCAGCGAGTCGTAGAGCGAACGCTCGCGGGCGAGCGCGCGTTCCTGCGCGGACAGCGCCTTGTCCTCGAACGTCTTCAGTTCCGGCGTAATGTAGCGCTCGGCGTTCTTCAACGTCTGACGGCGGCGATAATCGTCCGGCACCTTGTCGGTCTGGCCGCGCGTGACCTCGATATAGAAGCCGTGCACCTTGTTGTATTCCACGCGCAGATTGCCGATGCCCGTGCGCGTGCGTTCGCGCGTTTCCAGATCGATTAGGAACTGTCCGCAGTTCTCCGAAATATCTCTGAGTTCGTCGAGTTCGGCGTCGTAGCCGCGCGCGATCACGCCGCCGTCGCGGACCATCGCGGCCGGCTCTTGCGCGATGGCGCGCGTGAGCAACTCGACGCACGCTTGCGGCGGCTCGAGCGACGCGTCGATGCGCGCAAGCGATTCCGCATTCGACGAAACGGCCGCGAGCCTCGCACGCAGTTCAGGCAGCGCGATGAAGGTGTCGCGCAAGCTCGACAGATCGCGCGGGCGTGCCGACAGCAGCGCGAGACGGCCGGTGATCCGCTCGATGTCCGAGATGTGCCGCAGTACGCCGCGCAGCGAGTCGACGTCCGTGCCCGCGCCCGCGGGCGCTTCGAGCAACGCGCCGATAGCCTGCTGACGCGCGCGTGCAACCGCCGATTCACGCGGCGGATGATGCAGCCAGTGACGCAGCAAACGGCTGCCCATCGTCGTGCAGCAGGTGTCGAGCAACGAACACAGCGTGGGCGATTCGGTGCCGCGCAAAGTCTGCGTGATTTCCAGGTTGCGCCGCGTCGCGGGGTCGAGGCCGATATATTCCGATTCGTACTCGACCTTCAGACTGCGCACGTGCCGCAGTTGCTGGCCTTGCGTGGCCGCCGCGTACAACAGCAACGCGCCGGCCGCGCCGCACGCGCAGGTGAGCGAATGCGCGCCGAAGCCGTCGAGGCCCGCGACTTCCAGTTGATCGCACAAGCGCTGCGTGCCCGAGGCGACGTCGAAGTGCCATGACGGGACACGCGTGAGCGCGCGTGCGCCCGTGGGCGGCGTCCAGCTCGTGGAATCGGCCGTCGTGTCGGCGACCAGGATCTCCGCCGGGTCGATGCGTTCCAGCGCGGCGGCCACCTGATCGGGCGCGACTTCGGCGAGCCGCAACGCGCCGCTCGCGAGATTCAGCCATGCGAGGCCGACGCTCGTCGCGACGCCGCGGCGATTGTGCGCGACGCACATGGCCAGCAGGAACACGTCGCTCTTGTCGGACAGCAGCGCGGCGTCCGTGAGCGTGCCCGGCGTGACGACGCGCACGACCTTGCGTTCGACAGGACCTTTGGACGTGGCCGGGTCGCCGATCTGCTCGCAAATCGCCACCGATTCGCCGAGCTTCACGAGCTTCGCCAGATACTGTTCGACCGCGTGATGCGGGACGCCCGCCATCTTGATCGGATTGCCCGCCGACGCGCCGCGTTGCGTGAGCGTGAGGTCGAGCAGACGCGCGGCTTTTTCGGCGTCGTCGAAAAAGAGTTCGTAGAAGTCGCCCATCCGGTAGAACACGAGCGTGCCCGGATGCTCCGCCTTGATGCGCAGGTATTGCTGCATCATCGGGGTATGTTGTGCGACGTCGCTGGCCGCTGCGGTTTGAGTGCCCATCCTCGGTATCTTTCTGCTTTAGCTGTTCAGGGCGTGAGTTTAACCCGCCGACGCCGCGAGCGGACCCTGGCCGAATGGCCGATGCGGGTTGCGACGGGTGCGGCTAGGGAATGGCGCGACCTGCATTTTCGCGTCCGCCCGTGCCACCCGTGCCGCCGTCATTCCTCCAGCAGCGCATGCATATTCGCAGACCGTTCGTTCGCCGCACTCCGCCGCTTTGCGAGCCACATCATGAACGTAATAAAAACGCCGAACACGACGATGATCCATTGCGCCGGCATCTTCGCCGTGAGCAGCAGCGCGTACGCGCCGAGCATCAGCAGCACGGCGAGATTCTGGTTGAAGTTCTGCACCGCGATCGAGTGTCCGGCCGACAGCAGGGTCGCGCCGCGATGCTGAAGAATCGCGTTCATCGGCACGATGAAAAAGCCGGACAATGCGCCGAGCAGGATCATCAGCGGATACGCGAGCAGGATGTAGATCGGCACGACATATGAGCCGATGTGGATGCCCGCGCCCGCGGGGAAAAGGTTCTTGTTGTAGAAGGCCATCGCAATGGCGACCGCGCCGGTGACGATGCCGACCGGCAGCACGGTCAGCGAGCGGCGCAGCGGAATCAGCGCGGCCGCCGCCGCAGCGCCGACAGCGATGCCGAGGCCGGTCACGCCTTGCATGACCGCGGCCTTCGAGAGCGACAGGCCGAGGTTCACGTTGGCCCATTTCAGCACCAGCAATTGCAGGGTGACGGCGCCGCCCCACATCAGCGTCGTGACCCACAGCGCGATCTGCGCGAGCTTGTCGGCCCACAGCACGTTAAAGCAATGATAGAAGTCGCCGACGAGCTTCGTCGGCTCGGTCAGGCGATTCGGATAGCGCGCGCCGGTGTCGGGAATGAAGATGTTGATGGCGGCGGCGATCGCGTACGTGAGCATGACCGCGAACATCGCCAGATCCGCCGATGAGCCGATCAGCGGCAGATGCGCGCGCGCGACGAATTTATCGGCGAATGTGCTGATGAGCGCGCCGCCCACCATGGTGCCGACGATCGTCGAGAGCACTGTCGCCGATTCGAGCCATGCGTTGGCCTTGACGAGTTTTTCGGCGGGCAGCAACTCGGTGAGAATGCCGTATTTCGCCGGCGAATACGCGGCTGCGCCAAAGCCGACCACGCCGTAGGCGATCATCGGATGCACGCCTGCAATCATCATCATGCAGCCGCTCGCCTTGAGCGCATTGGAGATGAACATCACGTGGCGCTTTTGCATGGCGTCCGCGAACGCGCCCACGAATGGCGCGAGCAGCACATACGAGACGGTGAAGAAGATTTGCAGCAAGGGCGTGACCCACGCAGCCGAGCGGATCACCGATAACAATGCGATGGCGGCGATCAGCAGGGCATTGTCGGCAAGCGACGAAATGAACTGCGCCGCGATGATCGTGTAGAAGCCTTTTTTCATGAAGCGGATGGGAAGCGGCGCGCGAGGCGAGGCGCGAAGGACGCAGGAACGACGCACGAATGCGAGCGCGGATCGCTGCGCACACAACGCGCAGGCGGGCGCAGCGTGGGACGCGGAATGCAGCCGGCGAAAAGCGTAGGGCCGGCGCGGCTTCCCGCTTTGTAGCACGAACGCTCGCACGATGCAGGCGCGCTAATGAAAAAGCGGCCGAAGCCGCTTGTTGAGTGGGTCTGTGTGTCGAGTGCTCGTCGTGATTGCCGGCGCGCAGTGCGCGGCTTACCCGTGGCGTCGCGTTGTGCTCGCCTGGAGTTTCAGACGCTACGCCGCGGAAGCGCGTGCCGCGAAACGCATGCACTCCTCACTCAGCAACAGCTCGCGCATGCGCCCGCTACAGTCGGGCTGCGGACCGACCCGCCACCCCGCCGCGCAACTCAAGCCGCTTGCTGACGCGTGCGGCTGTAACGCGAGAGGATCGGCACCATCTGTGCGTAAATCTTCGGATTGCCGGCGACGACTTCGCCCACGTGCAGGAAGTCCGAGTCGCCGGTGTAGTTGCCCACCAGGCCGCCAGCTTCGGTGATCAGCAGGCTGCCCGCGGCGACGTCCCACGGGTTCAGGCCCTGCTCGAAGAAGCCGTCCATGCGGCCCGCGGCCACGTTTGCCAGATCGAGCGCGGCCGCGCCCGGACGGCGCAGGCCCGCGCAGGCTTGCGTCATTTCGGCGAACTGGCGGCCATATGCTTCGAGACCGTCGGTTTCGCGGAACGGAAAGCCGGTGCCGATCAGGCCGTCGGCGAGACGATCGCGCCTTCCGACGCGAATGCGGCGGTCGTTCAGGAACGCGCCGCGGCCGCGCGAGGCGGTGAAGAGGTCATTGCGGGTCGGGTCGTACACGACGGCCTGCGTCACGATGCCCTTGTGGGCCAGCGCAATCGACACGCAGTAGTACGGAAAGCCGTGAATGAAATTGGTGGTGCCGTCGAGCGGATCGATGATCCACTGGTACTCGGACTCGTTGTCCGACTTGCCGGATTCTTCGGCGAGGATAGCGTGATCGGGATAAGCGGTCTTCAGCGTGTCGATGATCGCGGCTTCGGACGCTTTGTCGATCTCCGTGACGAAATCATTGTGCTGTTTCTTGCTGACCTGGATCAGATCGAGATCGAGCGACGCGCGGTTGATGATCTGGGCTGCGCGGCGCGCGGCCTTCACAGCGATGTTGAGCATGGGATGCATGGACGGATCCTTGTGCCGGGGCAGCACGGCTGCTTGCCGGTAAATAAGCGCGACGCGCGCGCTAATGGGCGCCCTCGATGAGGCGCGGAAACAGCACGGAACGCTCACGCGGTACAGGACCGGCGTGCATTCCGCCAACGGAGACGAATTGAATAAGAACGAGGCGCCGGGTTCTGGCTGATAGCTCTGCCTGACTGCGTGCACTGCTTTGAACTGGTGCGGTATGCAGATCGGCGTGGCGCAGGCCGGACGCGAATTCCGGTATTTTACCCGAGTCTGCCAGGCGCGGCAGGGTTCGGGTTGGGGAGGGCGCTCGTGGGCGTTCGTGGGCGCTTGCATGCGGATTTGAATGTGATGTTGAAGAGGCGCTCGGAGACGCGCTCGAGCCTCTTGCAACCCCACTTGCGCAACGGCTTGAGCCGCGGTTTCGCGCGCGCTTGAGCTGCTCGCGCACGGCCCCGCGCTTGGAGACGCGCTTGAGCGGCTTGCAACCGCGCTTGCACATGCGCTCCCAGCCGTGCTCGTGCACGTGCTCGGAGACGCGCTCCAACTGCTTGCGGCGGCGCTCGCTCACGGGCACGCAGCCGCGCTTGCACACGCACTCGCGGACGCGTTCGAACTGCTTGCAACCACGCGCCGGCGCGCAGCCTTCCAGCCGCGCTTGACGACGCATTTGCAGCCTCGATCCCGCCCGCCCACACACACGCCGTTCGGCGGCTTCGCGCGTTGGCGCTACCATACGCGTTCTCCGACTCGCAGGCTTTCATCGTGGACCACACCCACCATTCTTCCGATCCCGCCGTGGCAGACTTGCGCGGCGGCTTCACGTCGACGCGCTTCGTGCTCGTCGAGCCGAGCCATCCGGGCAACGTCGGGGCCGCGGCGCGCGCGCTGAAAACCATGGGTTTTTCGCGGCTCGTGCTCGTCTCGCCGCGCGTGCCGCACGTGCAGAGCGATCCGGAGGCGATAGCGATGGCAAGCGGCGCCGACGACGTGCTCGCCTCCGCGCACGTCGTGCCGACGCTTGCCGATGCGCTCTCCGGCGTGCACTGGTCGATCGCATTGACCGCGCGGCAGCGCGAGTACGGCCCGCCGCAATGGACGCCTCGCGCAGCCGCAAGCCTCGCACGCGACGAAGCGTTGCACGGCGAGATCGCGCTCGTGTTCGGCAACGAGCGCACGGGCTTGTCGAATGAAGACGTCGAGCGATGCAGCGCGCTCGCGCATATTCCGGCGAATCCCGCCTACAGTTCCCTGAATCTCGCTCAAGCCGTGCAGGTCCTCGCGTATGAGTTGCGCATGATCTATCTGACGAGCGGTGCGGAGGCCAACGCACCGGCGAGCCGCGCGCCGCAAGCGTCGACTGCATCGGCTGCATCGGCTGCATCGACCGGCGCCGCTGCATCGGCCGAGCCCGCAGGTTCGCGTGCCGCGAGCGATGAAATCGAGAGCATGTTTACGCACCTGGAAAGCGCGCTCGTCGCACTCGAGTTTCTCGATCCCGCGAATCCGAAGAAGCTGATGTCGCGCTTGCGGCGGCTCTTCGCGCGTTCGGGTCTCGAGCGCGAGGAGGTCAATATCGTGCGCGGGATTGCGAAGCACATCCTGCTGAAAACCGGCCGCAAGGACGACAGCGTACGCTAGCGCGCGGCGCGGGAACGAAGGGCCAATGAGCGAGCAATAAGCGAGCAATGAGGGGCCAATGAGCAAGCAATCAGCGGCCGTGCTGGCGGCCACCGACTAGCACGACGACCTTTTGCGCTACATGGACTTGCGGCAGGTTTGCGCGAACCGTCCTACAATCCTCGAAACCTTCTAAGCAAAGCTGCCGATCTGCTATGCGGCAGCCGTGCACGCGCGCATGACGTTTCGCGCGCGGCTTCCCCCACATAACATAGTCCCTGCCATGTTCACGAGACTTCGCGAAGACATTGCCACTATCCGCGAGCGCGATCCCGCCGCCCGCAGTGCCTGGGAAGTGCTCACATGTTATCCGGGCTTGCACGCGCTGGTGCTGCACCGGTTCGCGCATGCGTGCTGGCGCGCGCGGCGCCGCTGGCTCGCGCGCTTCGTTTCGCAGATGGCGCGCTTCATGACGGGCATCGAGATTCATCCGGGCGCGACCGTTGGACGGCGAGTCTTCATCGATCACGGCATGGGCGTGGTGATCGGCGAGACCGCGCAGATCGGCGACGATTGCACGATCTATCAGGGCGTCACGCTCGGCGGCACGTCGCTCACACGCGGCGCGAAACGGCATCCGACGCTGGAGCGCGGCGTGATCGTGGGCGCGGGCGCAAAGGTGCTCGGCGGGTTCACGATTGGCGCGGACGCGAAGATCGGATCGAATGCGGTCGTGACGAAGCCTGTGCCCCCCGGCGGGACGGCGGTCGGCAATCCGGCGCGAATCATCGTGCCGGCGGCGGCTGCCGCTGCATCTGTCGTGGCGAAGGCTGCCGCGGTTGGCATGCCGGTCAATGGCCGCGCGAGCGCAGCGTCGGATGCCACGGCGAACGGCGCTGCTGCGTCGAATGGCGTAACGCGTGAGGATGAACGCGGCAAGCTAGCCGCCAGGCGCAGCGATTTCTGCGCGTACGGCATCACGCCGAATGCAGACGATCCGGTGTCGCTCGCCATTCACGGGCTGATCGATCATGCCGCGACGCAAGCAAAGCGCATCGATGAAATCGTCGTGGCGCTCGAGCATCTGGGTACGAGCCTGGAAGGCCTGCAAGGCGCCGATGCCGCGCTGCTCGATTTACGCCGTTTGTCCGCGGCGATCGCGGGCAAGGTGGAGGGGACGGTGGCCGCGCGTTGAAGGCTTGAAGATGCGCGGGGCCCGTGAGCGCGGCACCGCCTCTTCATGCCACCATCGGCGGCGCAGCACATCATCATGCGGCCGGAGGCGGGGCGCAGCGTGGTCTCGCTGCTACGCGTAAGACACGACCTTTTCATGCCGCCGTGGCGGCGCATCGCCTCGTCACGCCGCGGGTGAAACACCACCTCATCACGCCGCGCAACGCACCACCTCTCACCACCACCCTCAATCAAGCGGTAACGCCCGAATCCCTTCCGAATCGACGCGCAAATAACCGCCGCGTCGCTCGCCATGATCGAGATCCCAGTCGGGCAGCACCCAGCGTATGCCGCCCGGCTCGCGATGACGCGCGGGGCGGTGCGTGTGCCCGTGAATCATCGTCGCCGCTTTCGACCACTTGAACAACGCGGCGACGCCTTTGGGCGTCACGTCGTATTTCAGCGAAACGGGACGCATGCGGCCGCCCTCGCTCTTTGCCCGCATGTTTTCAGCGAGCGCCTGACGCCACGGAAATGGCGACGCGAGAAACAGCATCTGCGCAAGACGGTTGCGCGCGAATCCGCGAAACAGTTGATAACCGCGGTCCGCAGTGCACAGACGGTCGCCATGCGCGATTGCAATGCGCGTGCCGAATGCGGTGATCACGAACGGGTCGGGCAGCCAGATCGCGCCGGCCGCTTTCATGAAACGCTTGCCGAGCAGAAAGTCGCGATTGCCGTGCATGATGTAAAGCGCAATGCCGCGCTCGGTCAGCGTGTGCAACAGCGCGGCCATCCGCGCGACGAACGGCTCGGCGAGCATGTCGTCGCCGATCCAGTACTCGAACAGATCGCCGAGAATAAAAACCGAGTCGGCCTGGTCGGCGTTGACGCGAATGAAGTGTTCGAACGCGGCGACCGTGCGCGGGATCGCCTCGCTCAAATGAATGTCGGAGAGGAACAAAAACGGGCGTGCGGCGTGCGGGCGTTTGCCCTCGCCAGGCACGCCCGCGGCGACGCTTCGCAGCGGCTTTTCTTGCAGCATTGAAGGTGCCTGTATCGCAGTTTTTCTAGTTAAGGCGCGTCCGCAATCAGTCGACGACCACGGCTTTTTCGATCACGACGTCGTCGACCGGCACGTCCTGATGAAAGCCCTTCGAACCCGTCTTGACCTTCTTGATCTTCTCGACGATGTCCATGCCTTCGACCACCTTGCCGAACACCGCATAGCCCCAGCCTTGCGGCGTCGGCGACGAGTGGTTCAGGAAGTCGTTGTCGTTCACGTTGATGAAGAATTGCGCGGTTGCCGAATGCGGGTCGTTCGTGCGAGCCATCGCGATCGAGCCGTTCACGTTCTTCAGACCGTTGTTCGCTTCGTTGTTGATCGGCTCGGCCGTCGGCTTCTGCTTCATGCCGGGTTCGAAGCCGCCGCCCTGAATCATGAAGCCGTCGATCACGCGGTGAAACACCGTGTTGTCGTAGTGGCCGGCCTTCACATAGTTGAGGAAGTTCTCAACCGACTTCGGCGCTTTCTCGGCGTCCAGTTCCAGTTTGATGACGCCGTGGTTCGTATGCAGTTCAACCATGATGGAATCCTTTGATGAACGGGGTGGGTGGAAAAGACGCGGCGAGCCGTCGTGCGCTGTGCAATGTGTGCGCGTCGATGCGTTTGACGGCGGGCCGCGCGGGGCGTGAGTTCGACGCTTCTACGCGTGCGTGATGTTCAGTGTTGTTCCGTGTTGCTCTGGGTTGTTCCGTTACTTGCCGCCGACCACCGCAGCCGATTCGATCACGATCGGCTTTTGCGGCACGTCGCCCATCGGACCGCGCGTGGTGGTCGGCGCGGCTTCGATCTTCTTCACGACGTCCATGCCGCTCGTCACCTTGCCGAACACCGCGTAGCCGTTACCGTCCGGATTCGGATAGTCGAGGCCCGCGTTGTCCACCGTGTTGATGAAGAACTGTGCGGTCGCGGAGTTCGGGTCGCTGGTGCGCGCCATCGCGAGCGTGCTCATCGTGTTCTTCAGACCGTTACGGCTTTCGAGCGGAATCGGCGCGCGCGTGGGCTTCTCCGCGAAGCTCTGCGTGTAGCCGCCGCCCTGGATCATGAAGCCGCGAATCACGCGATGAAAAATCGTGCCGCTGTACTGGCCGGACTTCACATAGTCGAGAAAGTTGGCGACCGTTTTGGGCGCTTTCTCAGGATACAACTCGACGCGAATATCGCCTTCCGACGTCTTGAGGAGGACGGACGGATGCGCGGCTTGCGAACCGGACTGGGCGAACGCGGGTGCGTTCGCGATCAGGGCGGCGCTGCCGAGCGCCAACATCAACCATTTCATGAAAATCCTCAGGGTTGGAAAAAACGTATGACCGCGACGGCGGCCTTATTGCGAGGGTGCCATGTAAGGCGGCATGGCGAGCGAGCCGTTGGGTCCGCCGTACTGGAAGCTCGGCGTTTGCGTCATGTTCGCGGTGGAGCCGGGCGTGTATTCCTGCGGCGCGGCCGCAGCCCGTTTCGGCGCTTTGGCGGTCTTCGGCGGCGATACGATTTTCTGGATGTCGGCGATGCGCTGCGTGGTCGTGGCGTTCGCCTTGCCGAGGCTTTGCGCGCGGCGATACGCTTCGTTGGCCATGCGCAGATAGAGGTCGCCCAGGTTCTCGTAAGCGAGACCGTAACCGGGGTTGACCTTGGTCGCGGTTTCGAGCGCCGCGCGTGCTTCCGCGTAGCGGCCGTGCTTGGCGTAGAGCGCGGCGAGGTTGTTGTACGGCTCGGGCAACTCCGGATACAACTGCGTGAGTTCGGTGAACGCGGTGATCGCTTCGTCGTCGCGGTTCAGATGCGCGAGCACCGTGGCGCGCTTGAACTTCGCCTGCGCGTCACGCGGATTCGACGCGATGCGCGCATCGAGTTGCGTCAGCGAGGCTTGCCAGTCCTTTTGCGCGATGGACGCGTCGATCTCCGGCGTGTTGTCGCGCACGGCAGGCCCTTGCGGCATGGTAGGCGTTTTCTGCGCGAAGGCGGCGGCGCCCGGCAGCATGCCGAGCGCGACGGCCACGGCGACGCGCAGCGTGACGGCGCGCGCGAACTTGCCGCCGGCGCCGTGCATCGAGCCACGCACCGAAGTGCCAACAGAGGCGCGGAGAGGGGCGCGAACAAGGCCGCCAACAGAGGCGCGAACAAGGGTGCCGGCAAGGCCGCCAAACGCCGTCGCGGCGAGGGTCGCAGCGCTGCGCGCGCGGCCGCTGGAAGGTTTCATAGGCTCGGGTCTGGGTGTTATACTCCGAGCCATTCTAAC
>Ga0209795_10001006_pt1 | contig 18683 bp, 25 predicted proteins | sample AgamicOrMarz_FD_187166 | JGI IMG/M metagenome (GOLD analysis project Ga0209795, IMG submission 187166) | Agave microbial communities from Guanajuato, Mexico - Or.Ma.rz (SPAdes) (version 2) | ecosystem: Host-associated > Plants > Phyllosphere > Phylloplane/Leaf | place: Guanajuato, Mexico...
CGCCAAATGCCTCCCCGCCCTGTGCTTTAATGGCATTAACTGTATCTTCAATTCCTTCTTCATTTAGATCAGCTACTACGATAATGGCACCCTGTTTCGCAAGTGTTAAAGCGATTGTGCGTCCGATTCCTTTCTTTGAACCGCTTCCTGTTACGATCGCAACTCGATTATCTAATTTAAACATAGTTATCTCTCCCTTTAGTAGTTTAGTTTTACAGAAGCATTTCTTGAGCTGTGTTTACGATATTTTCAATTGTGATACCATTAAGCTCTAATAATTTTTCATATGGAGCAGATTGCCCAAACTGGTCTTGAACACCAATTCTGCGCACTTTGCCTCTTCCTTCTTCTGCAACGACTTCACTTACAGCGCTGCCTAAACCATTAATAATATTGTGATCCTCTACAGTAATAATCTTGCCGATCTTCACACACTCTACAACTGCATCTCTGTCTAAAGGTTTAATAGTATGTATATCCAGTAGTTTTACAGAGATACCCTTACTTTCTAATTGCTTGGCAGCTTCCAATGCTAGAAAAACTGTATCGCCGTTGGCAATAATTGCGATGTCATTGCCATCCTTTAATTTCTTCGCCTCTCCAATTGTAAACTCTTCATTTTCATCGTAAATGAATGGCATCGTATCTCTTGTAAAACGAAGATATACAGGTCCATATTTCTCAGCAGCTTGCGCCACCAATTTTCTTGTGGAATGATAATCGGCCCCCATAACAACTGTCATGTTAGGAATTGTTCGCAAAACACCCATATCCTCAATTGCTTGATGGCTCGCACCATCGTTTGCTGGTGTGAGACCGCCATGAGAACAAGCAATCTTTACATTCAAATTTGGGTAACAAATCTCCTGTCTAATTTGTTCGGCCATTCTTAAGGAGCCAAAGACAGCGTAAGTGCTTACAAAAGGAATTTTACCTGTTGTTGCTAAACCAGCTGCTAATCCAGCACCATTTTGTTCTGCGATACCGACATTAACATGCTGTTTCGGAAATTTATTCGCAAATTCTGTTGTTTTACAAGACTTACCGATATCAATATCAACTACATAAATATCTTTATTTAATCCACCTAAACGGACAATCTCATCACCAAAAGCTTCTCTTGTTGCTTTTTTTTGTAACACTTTATTTTCACTCATTATTTTAGCCCTCCCTCTAATTCTGCCAATGCATTTTGGTATTCTTCATCATTAGGAGCAATTCCGTGCCAAGTAACCGAATGTTCCATAAAGGAAACGCCTTTTCCCTTTACTGTGTTACAGACAATACATGTTGGTTTGTTATTTTTAGAGCTTCTTACGTTATCAAGCGCTGCGACAATTTCCTCCATAGAATGTCCATCAATCCTTGTCGTTTCAAAACCAAAGGCTTTAAACTTTAGCTCTAAATCTTGGTTAGGCATAATTTCTTCCGTTGTCCCATCAATTTGCAGACCATTATCATCTACGAAAATTACTAAGTTATCTAATTCGTATTTAACCGCACTTTGAGCCGCTTCCCAAATTTGTCCTTCCTGACATTCGCCATCTCCAAGCATCGCGAACACTCTGTAATCTTTTTCATCCCTTTTTCCAGCCAACGCCATTCCGACTGCACATGATAAGCCTTGACCTAAAGAGCCTGTAGAAATATCAATTCCTGGACACTTCTTCATATCAGGATGGCCTTGGAATGGAGATCCAAATTGGCGAAGTGTATAAATGGTCTCATAATCAACAAACCCTCTTAACGCTAATGCAGAGTATTGAATTGGACAAACATGGCCTTTGGATAAAACGAAACGGTCTCTATCTTCCCAATTAGGATTCTTTGGATCTATGTTCATTTCCTTAAAATACAGTGCTGCAATAATATCTGCTGCCGAAAACGAACCTCCAGGATGCCCAGATTGTGCCTTATGAATCATCGTCAGTGCCGTTTTTCTAAGATCAACTGCGTTTTGCTTTAACTCTTCAATAATGTTTCCACTCATATTAATCACCCCAAGGAATAGAATTTTAACCTTGTATACTTGTATACTTGTATACTAAGTTACCTTTGTCTATCATTATAAAGCGTTTTCATCATTTGTCAACAGAAATGTAAACGATTCATTTGGGTGTATTTGCTAATTTTCATGTTTTTATAAGAATATTCGCTATTAAATGACAAGAAAAAACGCTAAGCAGCTTTACTGCTCAGCGTTTAGAAATATTTACTTATCTGTTTCCTTATCTTGTGTAAAAAAGAAAATAAAAATCACCAGAGACAATGCAACTAGAAACTTGCCTGTACTGCTCGTTCCCTTGATGACAGGCAAATCTGTTAAACCCATTTAGAACACCTCACTAGCTTTTTTAAGTTTATCCACTAGCTGTGCATCAAGACGAAAGCTCGTATTTACAATGTTTCGGAATTCCCTTTGATTCTTTTTTAAATAGGGGAGAACTGGAACTACCTTTGCCCTCCCAAATAGAGGACCGCTAATACTTAACGAAAATCTCGCATCTGATGAGATAAACAAGCCAACAAGATTAACTTCGTCCTTTATTAAAAGAACCGCCAAAATAATATCGATAACATCCAATGAAATATCTGCTAATTGATTACCCTTTTTACCTTCTAACCTTTCTCCGCCCATAATTGGTCCCCCTACTGTAAAACCAAAATAACCTGGGCCAAAGTAAATACGGCTAATGGTTATTTGTCCAGTTAAAAGCAAGGAAGCAATCACAATATCAATATCCCGTTGTATTTCCCTTAGTAACTTATAGTCTAAAGTTTTATCCTCCAGCTTCATAACACTCACCCAAAAACCGACATAAATAATTATATGCATAGGGTAATCAAAGAGGTGATTGTCTCCATTAAAAGCTTATGGAGGATTCATCGTCGCCTAAGTACTTAGGATGAAACCTTTTTACCTGCAAAAGCGTATTTAACCTACAAAGTTACGGAGGTAAAATATGCACAAATGTAAAAACTGTAAGAGCGATTTTCCATGGATTACTTTATATAATTCTTTTTTATTTAACTACAAGCCCATTACTTGCCCATACTGTAATACAACTCATAAAGTAAGGTTTATTTCTCGTCTTATAGCTGTATCAATATCGATTGTTCCGTTCATCCTAATTTACTTGTTGTTATTAGAGATTTTTCGCTTTAATTTCGGTGCGTCTCTATTATTAGCACTAATATCCTCTTTTTTCATTTCCTTTTTATATCCTATCCTTGCTAAATATACCCCCTCTTAATGCTGAGGGTTTATTTTTAATTTATATTCTTTTTCGGGGTATATAAGTAGCTATAGAAAAATAAGGATCAGAAGCAATTCGCTCTGATCCTCTTTTCCATTTATCACCTAACTCCAACAGGAAGATAATAAGAAAGATTATTTGTAATAGTCCCTCCAGCGCGGAGTCCGATGGCAGATGGCTTTCCGTTGAGAAGGAAGCTGCCAATCAGGAGGCTTCCTTCCTGCCGGCCTTTTTCTGTCTGAATAGGTGCTTTAGGATGCTCTATATATTGCTGATAGACAGAAAGGAAATCAGTATAGGTCTGCTGCGGATCTGCTTTAGCGAGCTTTCCGCTTCCTTTGTATATTTCAACAGTGTCGCCTTCCCTGCCAAAGGCCGGCTTCTTCACAAAGGGCATGTTCTTCTCTATGAAGGGATCTGCCTCCAGGTAGGTTGGTAAAAAATATGTCTCTATCCAGTGGTGCTCCTCGTCTGTATAGAAGGGATGCTGATGTTCATGAAGGCCCCAAATGACTGCCTGGACTGCTTTGTTTTGCAGCAGAAAGGCAGACGGTGGGTTGATAATCGCCAGTTTCCCTTCTTCAACAAGCTCTAACAGCCATATACCAATTTTATTTTCTTCGGCGTCTTCATCAAGGATAAGGTTTTCAATCGGAAAGGTTTGTCTGTACAGAATATTAATTCGGTTTCCCTCCCCATCAAACAAACCCTCTCCTCTTTCAATCTGAAGTTTATGTAGCGGTATGTATTGTCCATTCGTTTCAGAAATGTTCAGCAAATACAGGCTTGTTTCTTTATCCTCGATATTGTCATCATGAGCAGTAAAAACAATTGTCGGCGTGTCCTTGCCAATTGCCATTGCTGCTTCCTCAATCGCAGAGCGGATTGCTGTCTTTAATATCTGTTCCATGCCTGCATTAGGATTCTTTACTGCAAATTCGGAACATACCTTGGCATTTATGGAAAACAGCTCTTTTATGAAAGTTGGCGTGTCTGCGTTAATCTCAATGCATTTATAGCTGTCTTGATATGGTATTAAATCAAGCCTGGAAATAACACTTCTTATCTTCATTGTCTCAAGACGTAAGAAGGATAAGACTTCTTCTGGAAAGCCCATTTCCAGTAATGTCCGGTCTGGCACTTCCTTCAAAAGATTCCATGTCTTAAAGAAAATCTCCCCTGTCCTTGCACTGACTGTCCGTATCTGTTCCACTTCTTCTTGAGAAAGCATATGCACATCATAAAGGGCATACTCCTCCCCGTAAAGATCGGCCCAAAAGCTGTCTATCTGTGAATAGAACCGCCTTCTGTTGATTATATGGCGATCCATCCTTATTCCTCCTCCAAATCCTTAACATATAAGACGTATACGCCTCTGTCTTCATCGATTTCTGTTGACGTTACTTCCATTTGGCCAACATTAGGAACATCGATGATATCCTTTAGCAAAAAGCGGATCACATCAAAGTGGCTTGCGATTGGAATGGAAGCTAATAATTGATAGTTATCAGCTTCACGGTGTTTTCTGAACTCAATATGGATGCCTTTGCCTCTGTAGTTTTTTTCATCAAGTACTGTGACATTCCTGCCTCTGTCCTGGATGACGAGAATTTCCTCACTGCCTGACATTTCATTGCATACAAGCTCATATTGCTGGCCTCTCATGATAAGATACGTGCATAATTGCCTTGCGTACAGCTCATCAACACCGACATCTCGAACATCATACTCATAAAATGGCTCATAATGGCCATTTCCTTTATCAATAAAATAGGTAAGTTTCTTCATCCGCCAACTCCTTCATTAATAGGACAGGCATTTTGCCACAATCCAGCCAATTGCAAGGGACAACGAAAACAGCATGACACCAACTGCCCGATTATCTTCCTTAATAGCATTGCTAATGCTGAAGCGGATTGTAACAACCTCTGCCAATACAAACACAATAATCTGCGATACGATTCCGATTGCTCCCCAAATTGCCATATCTATCAGCGAAACAGAATATTCTGCTGCCGCTCCTAATACTATCGCCAATCCGACAACTTTACCGCCGAGGAGAAGTGCCGCACTGACATTTTTTTCAGCAATCAGCCTCATTTCATTTATTTTTGGTGTACTTAACATAAATAACAAGATACCGATGACGAGCAGCACGATTGCTACTCCTAAATAAGAACCGAAATTAAGATATAAGTTCACGTTTACACTCCCTTTCTATTAAACTAGCCGCCGTAGCTTTTCTTGCCGCTCCCGAAGCCGCTTGTTTTGTTTGTTGAATCACTCCCGCCGCTCACACTTGAACTGGAACTGCTTGATTGCTGTTGTTTCTTATAGCTCGTATTCTTAAGCAACGATGACTTCGAATTATAATATTTGCCACCATAGAAATAATGGCCGTAATATCTAGAATGGCTGTCCTCACACTCCCAGACACCATCATCATCATCCCATTCCCAATTTGTACAGTTTGTATCATCTGGAACTGGTGGAATATCACTATTGCTTGAAGAGCTTCCTGTTGCTGTTCCACTGCTGCTGCAGCCTGTAATGCCTATAAGGACAGCAGTCGATAATATCCCTGTCATGACTGTTTTTGTTTTCCCCATGTTAATCACCCCACTCTCATGATGTAACTATACGAATATATCTTCATAAAGATTCTATTTTTACAAAAAAATAGTCGGGTTACCTAATCTATTCCTTTATAATTAATTTACAGCTTTTTTCGATTAAAAAAGGGGTGGCATTAATGAAAGTGGAAATAACGGTTAACCTTCCAATTGAAGATCATGAAGTTCCCGGCCTGCGCGAGTCAGTCGGTTGGGGAAGACGGGATAAAGACTACCCAGCTTTATTCGAGAGATGTAACTTCTGGGCAGGAGGCCGGGATGAGAATGGCACCCTTGTCGCATTTGGCTATGTTTGCGGAATGGGTTTAGAACACGGTTATGTAGAGGACATCATCGTCCATCCAAGCAATCAAAAACAAGGCATCGGTGTTGAACTTGTCACAGCATTAATTGAAGAAGCAAAACGATTCGGATTGGGGATTTTGACTGTTTCCTTTGACGAGCATAATGCCAACTTTTACAGAACATCTGGATTTACCGTATCATCCGGTGGTGTGCTTTACTTGGACTGACAATGATCCTCCTGCTTTTAAGGCAGGAGGATTATTTTCCCGATGTTTTTTCTGCTTTCCAGCAAGCCATGCGCTTCTTGTCCCTCACTTAATGGGAAGGTAGTTATAGAAGGAAGCAACAGCTTGCCTTCGGCCATTAACTGAAACAGCTCGCCTGCACGACTGACACGGTCCTCCCTTGATTGCAGGACATTCCACAAGTCTCCTCCCGTTAGCGTTTTGCTTGTATCCATCAGCATACGAGGATCAATCAGCGGCGGATTTCCCCCAGCCATTCCGTAAAATACAACCGTACCGCCTACCTTTACTGCGTCAAAGCTTTGCATTAAAGTTGCCCCGACGGCATCATAAACAACATCCGCTCCTTTATTACCTGTCAGTTCCTTTATTGAAGCTGCCCAATTACTGTCATATGTGAGTGTATGGTCCGCTCCCGCTTGTTTCGCTGCTTCGGCCTTGAGCGCTGATGACACAATGGCAATAACACTTGCTCCTTTCCATTTAGCCAATTGAACTAACAACAGTCCGACACCGCCTGCGGCTGAATGAATAACCACTGTATCTCCTTGTTTCACAGAAAAACTGTCGGACACTAAATAGTGGGCTGTCAAACCTTGAAGCAGGACAGCTGAGGCTTCCTCAAAACGAATATCATCAGGAATAGGAATTGCTTTATTAGACGGGACTGCCACTAATTCTGCATTCGCATAGGGTACATCTGCGAATGCAATGCAGTCGCCAATCTTAATACCCTTCACTTTACAGCCAACAGCCTCTACTACTCCCGCCCCTTCGTAGCCTAAGATGTACGGCGGTTCTCCTTCAAGATGATAATTGCCTTTTCTTCTGTAAACATCCGCATAATTTAATCCAATAGCTTTTGTCCTTACTAATACTTCGTCCTCTTGAATAAGCGGATCTGGCACATCCATAAACCGAAGCACTTCCTTGGACCCAAATTCTATAAAGCATAATGCCTTCATCTTGTATCCTCCTTTAAACTGTTCTTATTTCTTACTTTTATTTTATAATGGTAGCATTAATCAAAAAAGCTGAATATATCTATATAAATCATCGGAAATTTCGATTTAGAGGAGTGGAGATATGGAGATTAAACAGTTAATGACATTTAAAACAGCTGCAGAAAACTTAAATTTCACCTTAACCGCTAAGCAGCTCAACTTTGCGCAATCGAGTGTGACTGCCCAAATTAAAAATCTTGAAGCAGAGCTTGGAACGCCGTTGTTTGAACGACTCGGCAAGCGGATTGTTCTGACGGAATCAGGAAAGAAATACAAGCAATATGCAGATGAGATAATCAGACTCTCGGAAGAGGCGCATATATCCATTAATGAAAATACATGGACAGGTAAAATTGTCATTGGTGCTCAAGAAAGCCAATGCACTTACAGGCTTCCGCCAATTTTAAAGACCTTTAAACAGAAATACCCTGATGTGAAGGTTATTTTTAAGCCTGCTCATTCTGATGAACATGCCAGAGAAGGACTTCTGAAAGGCGAATTGGACGTAGCTTTCATTACAGATATTTCAAGAAAGGATGCTTATCTGCATACAGTCCGGCTGCTGCAGGAAGACATGGTACTATTTGTCTCCTCTGATCACCCACTTGCCCAAGTGCAGGCTGTCTCTCCAGGGGAATTAGCGAAGGAAACCCTTCTGCTGACGGAGGAAGGCTGCTCTTATCGGACTGCTTTTGAAGAAACGCTTGCTCTTTCAGGAAATTACGCCCGCTCCAAGGTGGAGTTTTCGAGCATTGAAGCATTAAAGCAATGTGCCCTTTTAGGGATGGGTGCGGCCATCTTGCCTTTAATGGCCATTGAAAAGGAAGCTGAATCTGGTTTAATCAAAAGGCTGGATTGGGGTCATAGCCTTCCAACTATTTATACAAATCTCGCTTGGCATAAGGATAAACATCTCTCACCACTGCTGAAGGACTTTATAAACATAAGCTCTAACATCTATCTGTCGGGAACTGGCATATTGGCGACTTGATTTATTGCCAATATGCTCTCCCTAACCCTGTTCAACCAAGCATGTATTTCGATTTAAGAAGACCGACATGATGCCGCTCATGACCAGCAATAATATAAGCGATAGAGTTCACTGTGAATTCCCCATTGTTGGCAAAGCCTGTTTTCGTCCAAGCTCCTTCAGGCAGCCCCTTTAACAAAGCAACTGTGGCGGCTCTCACAACAGTCCACTCAGATAAAAGATCGGCTATCGTCCTGGTTGAAAAGGAAGACTCTTCTACATACTTTTCATCATCATACCCAGCAAGCGGTGTTTGATCTCCTCTTGCCATGCGTAAAATTCGATAGTTCATAATCCTTTCCGTATCCATCACATGGCCAACGACCTCAAGTACACTCCACTTTCCCTCTGCATAACGGAAATCAGCCTGCTCCTTCGTAATGTCAGCAAGCAGCTTCTTCGTGTCATTAAGCTGACTTTCAATGATTTCAACGATGTTTCCCTCTGGCACAAGATTTACATAATTTCGATAGTGCTCAGGGTATTCTGTAATGGCTGGTTTCATCTTTGTCACTCCTTTTTTTAGTGTCTCTTATTTGATTCTGCTTTATTTCCAGTTTTCCCTTCCTAACCGCTATAGGCAGCACCTGCATATTTCAATATTTCTTCTATATTAAAAGAGATATTGAAATAAAGTGGCAGCAAAACAGCATGCTAGAGTTTACCAATATTAATGAGCTATGAGTAAAATAAATAAGACTGGATTTAACCTGAACTATAACGCTGTAAATCTACTATATTATCCGAATATATATATGGTAAAAAAGCAGCTTTCTGTAGTATCGTAATCTTAAATAATCATGAAGTAATATAAGGAGGCATTGCAGCAAATTGAAAAGAGTAGATGTTGTGTATGTTATGTTGTTTGATAACGAAAAAAAGCATGTTGTAATGGTGCAAAACAGCGGCGGCAATGGGCCTTACTGGACACTGCCCGGCGGTGCTGTTGAACAGGGTGAAACCCTTATGGATGCAGCTATTCGTGAGGTAAAAGAAGAAACAGGATTAGAGATCGAGGTTGGCGGAATCTCTACCATTGTAGAAAAATTCTTTCCTGACAGAGGTCACCATGCGGTCTTTTTCACCTTTTTCGGTAAAGTCCTGAGAGGGGAAATATCCATACAGCAGCCAGAAGAGATTGAAGATATTGCTTGGATGGAGATAAAGGAAGCGGAGCAATATATATTCCTTGCCAACGAGCAACAGAGACTGCTGCAAGACGAAGTGTCTGTGCCCTATTTACTTGTCCAGCCATAAAAAGGATGGGAATAGCCCATCCTTTCTAATTATAGCCTCTTTCTCCAAACGGCTGCATTTCTGTAAGCCATTTTTCCTCGAGCTTGCCTAGTTCTTCTTTTTCATTGAAATATGGATCTTCCTTTTTCTTTAATACTTCCAGCACTTCAAAAGTAAAGGCATCCTTCCCATATTCCTTCCAGTCCTGCACTAACCCTTTATTAGTATGTCCACCATTTTCGAGTGTGAACTTCACCCCGTTCAATGTTTTAAGATTTCGTGTGCTTCCGACAAACAGCTTGCCGTTTTCAGTATTTTTGATGAGATAGATGCCTGCCTCAACTGGAGTTTCTTTATATAATTGCTTCAATTCCTTTTTCCTGTCCATATTGTTCACCTGCTTTTCGTTATTTTTTGACCCAATATTCGCTTCCATCGTCTTTCCTGTCAATAAAGCCGTATTCAATCAGCAATCTCCGAATAAGAACATAATCTTCATAGATTGGTTTTAAAATGTCATTTAATGCCGTTTCGCTGTAAATCACTTCATTATCGATTCTCTTCAGAATTTCTCTTAATATAATAAGTCGCTGCTTTTCCTTTAGGGGGAACTTTCTCAGCTTTGCTTCTGGCTGGTCCTCAAAATATTTGCTGACTGTTTTCTGTTGTTCTTCCTCTGTAATGTTGTAACGGTCATCCACGAGTTTTGCAGTTTTATGAACAGGGACAAAGCTTGGCGCATGGTCATCTTTCTCCTTTAACAGCTCCATCAAGACAAGAAAGGTTCTTGCCTGCCTTTCCTTTTCCTTCAACATAAACCGGTGATGGCGAATGGTTGAGGCACTGCCGATCTCGAGCTCCTTCTGTACCTCCGCATCGCTCTTGCCTTGATAAAAGAGGCGCAGCAGATTGCTTTGGTGGTCAGTTAGTCCCGTAATTTTTTTATCAAGACCAATTAAATATTCAAAAACGGATTGGTGGCTTCTTTCAATATGAAGCTTCATGTACTTTTCTGCCTCGTACAGCACGTCTTCATCTGGATAGATAATTCCCCTTTCCACTACTTCACCGCATAAAAGACAAATAAAAGCGTCCGTTTCCTCGACATATCCTTTTTTTAAGTCCTCAAGTGTTGCTTTGCTAAAATAATCCTCACTCATAAACAAACACTCCATTTAAAAGTTTGTATTAATACAAACAAAATTTATTATTGTTTGTTATTATTCTATGCAAATCTTAATCAGTTGTCAACAGCTCCCAAAAAGAGAGGATACAGTTGTCTGCATCCTCTCTTTTTAAGCGCTAGTTAATATTAATTTCAACTATTTCAGGGGTGTTAAATACCCTTTGTGGAATTATGCTATTTCCAAGCCCCCGATTTACAATCATTGTGGTGCCATCCTTTTCATAAATGCCGGCTGTATATTTTGGAAAAAAGCCCTGATCAGGTGCGGCTAATCCTCCAACAAAAGGGATTCTCACCTGGCCGCCATGAGCATGTCCAGATAATACAAGATCGATATCAAGCTTTTCATATACGGAAAAAAGCTCAGGCCTGTGCGATAACAATAAAATAAAATCTTGCTTTGTCACACCTTGTAACGCTTTATCCAGCTCCGAGGCAACTGTTACCTCCGCTTCTTCCCCGCTGACAGCAGGATCATCAACACCTGCAATAATAAGCCTTGTTCCGTTCAAGTGAAGCTCCTCTTTCTGATTATGCAAAATCTTTATATTGGCTGCTTTTAATTCTTGCTCCAATTGTTGAAAACGTCCTGACCAGTATTCATGATTGCCTGTAACATAATAGGTTGGCGCTATTGCTACAAGCTGGTTCATTAAAGAAAGCACAGCATTTTCATCATATTTTTTCTGATCAATGAGATCGCCTGTAAATGTTATAATATCCGGTTCTACTGCTTTCACCTTGTTAACGAGACGATACTGGTTTTCACCAAATTCCTTGCTGTGCAAATCAGACAATTGAACAACTTTCAAACCAGCACCGGCTATTTTTTGTGATGTAATTGTATATGTGCTCAAATCCAGTTTGTTATTTTGGTAATAAGAGAACAATCCGGCACAAATAATAACCACAACCGCAAGCAGCAGTTTCTTTTTCTTCATATCAACCTCTCTACTTAAGAGTCTTGTGTGCGATTTTGCCATTCTACATCAAAACCGCCTCGCAGACTTTTACCTTTTACGACTATTGTATAAATATCAGTTTTATCTATATTCAGCCTAAGCTCACTTGTTTCCGTCATTACTTGTGAAACAGTTCTGTTTTGCTTATCAACAATATAATAGCTGTATCCGCCGCCATTCTCACTTTTCACCTTCACAGTCACAAGTAATTCCTCCCCTTTTTTTGCTGCAACTGGTATCTCCTTTGCTCCATCAAAGTATAAAAAATAGGCAGAGTATGAGTTTTTGCCGACAACTTCATTCCATTCCCTTTTAATTGTTGTATCCGAAAGGACTATTAGGAAGAACAGGATGGGTAGCACACAAAAGCTGTATCTGAATGCCTTGACGTTTCTGGCCAACCCTTTCCCGAAATAAAGAATCAGCGCGCAAGCTGCACTAAGCAGAACGGAAATAACAACCGTATGGCTTGGTTTGAGCAAAAGAAAAAACATTACAGCAGCAGCTGTATAGGCTGACACCTTCCATTTTGGATTACTTGTAACAATTTGGCTGACTAAAACAGAACAGATTGTCCCACAGCACCAAAAAACTGGCCAGTAAGCCCCATTAACAGTAAACGCATACATATTCCGGTCTAAAAACAGGATTAATCCCATATAAAAAACAGCCACAAAGCCTGCACCAGCAATATCACTGAGCAGGAGAGCTTTTCTATCGTTTCTATGGATGGTATCCATCTTTATCCTCCTGTCTGTTACTATAACTATATTTTACCAGATTAGGAGTAGGAAGTTCCAATTTTTTCTATTTATCTTTTTTCTCGGTGCTGCAGACACCGTTCCTTTACAATCAGGTTTAAATGACTAAATACTTCCTTATGGAAAAATTATATTATTGATATTTTGCTAGGGGTAAATTTAGGAGGTATGTTTCATATTTTCTAGTGTTAATTTGCACTAAAATATGGCTTTTATATTAGAATGTCTTGTTTTACTAACGCCTCCGTTTCTTTAAGTACATTTCTTTACAAACATAGCTAATGATATTGGCTTAATACTTAAAAGTCCCAACAGCAATTAGCAGTTGGGACTTTTAATAACTTATTTTACAAATAGTAATGAACATGCTCTCCTTTTTACAACCTTATGACCTACAAATTCAGCACCTTTTTTGTTTACCTTTTCTCAAAAAAAGTGCTACTCCGTAACAATAGTTTCGAGACACCTTTTACATTTTTTTCAGATTAGGTAAAACCTCTGTTAGCTTTATTTTATCTTAAAATGAGGGATATGTAATTTTCCCTGTTTCTACTAATTCCTTCAAACCTAAGAACATATAATGCCAACCTTGTTCGGTCTCTTTTTTCCAATCTTCATGTGCCTTTTGAATATCTACAGTGGTCCAATCTTTCTCATGGATTACGTTAATTTCTTGTGTGAAAATCATTTCACATCCTGATTCAAGCGATTTGATTTCCACTGTAATGTCGTCTTCTAAATCACTAAATTGAGGCATTTTGAATGTGAAAACGAGTTTCTCTGGTGGTTCCACCACTTTGTATTCTCCAATAGCTCGGTAATCTTTCCCATCCCGATGATCCACAATTTCCCATGTTCCTCCTACACGAGGATCACTCTCTGCCACTTTATTTGTATGTTCCATGGTGAACATCCATTTTTTAATCGTGTCTGCTTTAGTCCACGCGTCAAAAACTTTTTCTGCTGGTACATCAAATTTGCGTTTCATATTAAGGGTTGTTATTGATGTTTTTGCCATGCGAACCATCCTCTTCAACGATTATTATTCTGTTGATTCATTCTTACGTCTTTACTACTTAAAACGTTGTTCCATATATAACGAAAGTGGTCTTTTCAAAAACCAGTATACCCAATATTGGATAATATTACAAAGCCAAATCCTTCACTATTGAAGCTACTTTCAGTTTTTAGCATTTATTAATCGAGATAGTATTAACTGTTAATGTTAAAAAATCCAGCTGCTCAAACTCTATATAAAAATGTGGATTTATAGATGAGGGAGTTATAAAAATGGGTAGCAAAGGAGAATTCATTATCAGTAGTTACTATTTATGAATAGGGTTAAATCTTATTCATAATATTAGATTCTTATTGAACTAATCTACCCAGTTTCTGCCATAATCTAGTTTTCATTTATTACAGGAATGCTGCTATGTTAGTACCACAACACAACATCCAATAATCCTTAAGTTATGACACTAATATAGAAAAAATAGAAATGGATTTGTTAAAACTTTTTAGGCATAACCATATAAGATTTTTTTAGTGACCTCACCAATTTTTAAATGTTAGTTAGAAGAAGACTTTAAGGAGAATTACAAAGGTGAAGAATTTTATAGAGATGAGAAGCATAAAGTCAGATACAGTTAAATATGGTAATAAGAAGAGAAAGAGACCAGTTGTTAATTAAACTGATCTCTTTCTTTGGTCAAGTGATAAAAAACTGCTTGCCCTATGTAATCTATTATATTTAGGAGATAGAACTTTACTAGCAGCCCTACACTTTTTTATATTACCATAAAATGGAATCTATTTCAATAAGAGATTAATAAAGATAAACCAAAACACACTTCTTTTCGTCACACTTTTATACAAAATCATCTTTCTTAGGTGGGGGTATACTTAGTTATAAGATTTAAGTTTGGGATTAACTAGAATTTTCTGTGTAATGAATTGAGAATAAAGAACAATTATTACCGAGAATATATTTCCTATTAACCAGTATAAATAAATTACTGAGGAAACTGTAAACCCAAAGATTAATATTACAAGGGAAAATAAACCTCCAAAAATATAACCAGTTTTCTTTTTCTCTTTGTATCTACTGGATAAGAAAACATAAATTAGGTTTGCTATACCAGTTAAAATTGGAAGAATGAATGTTTTATCTACTTCTCCTAAGCTAAACCAAAAAAATCTCTCTTCAGCAATCAAACTATTATTTTTTATAACAGCATAAAATGAAAGTAGTAGTATTATTTGAATAGCTAATGCGAAAAGGGAAAAAAGACAACTTCGCAATTGATTAATACTATATTTTTTTAATAGAATATTTCTCTGACTATGTATATATTCTTTTCTTTGCTTTTCATCATTAAAATCATTGCTATTAGCCACTGTTGTTGCTATCTCTTTATCCACATAGTCAGTAATGTATCCAGATACATATTGCTTTACATTTAAAGGCATCATAATTAGCTTTATTATTAGAGTTACAAATATAACTGAGAGAGTATAACTATTAAAATAGTTGTAAAAGATAGTTAAAAGACTATAGAAAAAGGAGTTTATAAAATCCATGTAATCCCCTTCTTAAATCAAGCCGAAAAGTTTGAATTTATTATCTTTGTTCTTTTTACACTGTCAATAAGGGCATATATCCAAACAATTAAAAATAAAAATACAAATACAACTGAAACTAACTCCATTAATACTGAAAATGTAATCCCTATTACCGCCAAGACTAATCCCTTTTTCATAAGTCCCAAATAAAGATGACCTAGTCCAGGAAGAATGAATGATAGTATTACTGCTAAAAATGATTTTTTCATAAAAAACACTCCTATTTAAAATTTAATTTCTTTTTTCTTAAAAATAATCCATGTAATTAATAAAAATAACAAAATATAGATAATATCAATTGAAATTGAGAAGGAAAGTGTCATTCCCTCAATTGATCCTAGTTCATTATCTAAATATTGTTTTAAATTCATGTTTGGAAACAATAAATATTTCCCCCATGAATAGTTATCAAAAAGATTTGTTAAAGTTCCTAGAGAAAACATAGTAGAAATTCCTATAATTATAGCTAACGAACTACTATTTATAATAGTAGATAGCATAAAGGAAATCGTCATTATTATCATCATAGAAATAAACTCAAATAAATATCTTTTTAAAATATAAATAGAATATATTTGAATGCTGGGTTCTCCAATTGCATTGAAAACAACGAAATTAGAATTTATACTATCAAACCCAAATGAAATGCTTCCTATAATTAATGAGACCACTATTAATTCAAATATTAATAATAATGCAACCACATTAATTGCTAAGTATTTTGCGAGCAAGATATAGAATCTTGAAAATGGCCTTGTTAGCAAATGTTTAATTGTTCGGTAACTATACTCACTAGACATAATCCCACTAGAGATGATAACCATAAATAATGTAATTATTATAATTAAATTAATATTAGATAAAGTAAAGGACCACAAATTTTCTTCATAGGGATTGATACCATTATCTATGTAATACTCTAATTCCTTAATATCATTTTCCACTAAATACTGGTATTCTGGTTCTATCTCATCTAATTGTTTATTTAACTCAATTAACTTACTATTTGCGTTATTTTCCCAACTATCTTCGACTTCTTCTGATTTTGTACTATAAGCTATTCCAATTACAAAGATGATTAACCCTATTGCCACTACATAAATTGCTTTTTTAGCAAAGATTTTAATTAACTCATTTATAACTAAGTGGTATAACTTTCTCATGCAAGTCCCTCAACCTGTTTAATATTAAAATATTCTTCCTCCAATTGAACAACTAAATCTTTAATATAATATACTCTAACCCCTGAATTATTTAGCAATGTAATAATGTCTGGTATTGCCTCTTGATCTATGGAAATTTGTATATTTTCTTCGTTTATATATTTGTATTCAATTGAATTTTTTTCTAATATATGAGCTGCTTCCTCTGCTTTATCTACAATAAATTCTTTGTAATTAAAAAGGCTTGTTTTATTATTTAAATCGACGACCTTAACTACCTTACCCTTTTCTAAAAAAGCAGCTCTATCACATATTAATTGCATCTCAGATAGAAGATGGCTTGAAATAACAATGGATTTTCCACTCGATTTCAGTTCCTTTAAATAATCTCTTAATTCCAATATTCCGCTCGGATCAAGGCCATTTGTGGGCTCGTCAAGTATGATTAGGTTTGGATCATGGACTAAAGCTTGAGCTATTCCTAATCTTTGACGCATTCCTAACGAATAAGTTTTGACTTTGTTGAACTTAACTTCATCTAATCCACATTTTTTTAGAATTAAATCTACTCTCTCCTTATCAATATCATTTAATGACATCTTAGAGAATAAATATAAATTCATATAACCTGAAAGGTATGGGTACATATCGGGATTCTCAATAATAACACCAATTTTATCTAATACTTTATTAATATTATTAGAAACATCTTCCCCATTAAATTTAATTTGTCCCTCAGATTTAGAGATTAATCCAACTATCATTCGTATTAATGTTGTTTTTCCCGAACCATTTGGTCCAACTAATCCGAAGATTTCACCCTTTTTAACTTCAATAGAAACGTTATCTATAATTGATTTATTACCAATTTTTTTGGATAGTTTATTCAATTCAAGAATGTTTTCTTTCAAGTCTATGTTCTCCTCTATATAATGTTCAAATATGTGTGAAAAATTCCGATAATAAGAAGAGTATCATCTTTATAACTTTCATCATACAATTTCAATTTGCACTTAAATGGTGGCTTAATAGGAACATGCCACTCTGCAATTAAGTTTTCTCCAATTGACAATTTAGCCCATTCCAGTGGCACTTTTACTAAATTATATTTTTGACCATTTATATTAAAGTCCGTTTTCTCAACAATATCAAACATCTTCTTATCAATAACCTGAAAATTTACCTTCTCATTATTTGAGTTAATATACTCAATAGAGTACTGACGCTTTTTAAAAGCACTTGTATTCGCTTTAGCATCAAAAACTAATTGATCCTTGCTATCTAAAATTTCATATTGTACAAAGTACTTTCCTGCAAAAAACAAATCAATCAATCTAATAAACGAGTTATCATATTTTTTTCTTATCTTCCCTATACACTTCCCATTTTCATCCAAGATATCAGAAAAACTTGTAGAATAGGGAGTTTTCCAGTCATATTGAAAGAGCTCCAAAAATCTCATCCTTTCATTAATTCGTTAAATACTCTTTTATGTAATAGTGCTCTTTTGCTTTCTTCATATATAACTTCATAACTAGATGAGTTTATTATAGTAATCTCTTTAATATTTTGCTTATTAATAATATAGGAACGGTGGGATCTAACGAATGTCTCTGTCAAACTCTCTAGTATTTTAGCTAATGAAATAGCAATCTCAATAATTCTATCTCTTGTATGTATATATGAAAAATTATTCAATCTTTCAATAAACAAAATATCTTCTAATGATATAAACAAAACTTTGTCTTTTTTATATAGAATAATTTGATTATTATTTCTCTTGATTTTCATAAATAACTCCTAATTAGTTAAAATAGTTTAGAATTAGCTCATTTGAGATAATAACTTCAAATATTGATGCAACAAATAACAGAGTAATAACTATAGGAAGTTGTCTTAATAAAACAATTTTATTAAATTTCCAATATGTTTGTTTGTCGGCTTTGCCCTGAACAATTTGATAAATAATATAAATATTATTTACGCTAACATAAAAAATTAAAAAAAGAGCAATCAACTCAAAAACTCCATGAATAAGTGATGTTGGAAAATATATTAATGGACTAATCCCACTCTCCCCAGCTGCAACTCCAATTGTAAAAAGTTGTTTTAATATAAATGGTATTGCTAAACCAACATATGACATAACAAGAAGTAGTATGATAGTAACTGTATTAACAAAAAAAATTAGATAAATATCTTTATTTTGTAAATCGTTTATCTTTAATACCTTTTCACTTTCTGGGACTCCTTTTAAGTAACCTAAAAAAAAACAAATTAAAACAATTGAACTAAAAAT
>Ga0209795_10001008_pt1 | contig 18667 bp, 16 predicted proteins | sample AgamicOrMarz_FD_187166 | JGI IMG/M metagenome (GOLD analysis project Ga0209795, IMG submission 187166) | Agave microbial communities from Guanajuato, Mexico - Or.Ma.rz (SPAdes) (version 2) | ecosystem: Host-associated > Plants > Phyllosphere > Phylloplane/Leaf | place: Guanajuato, Mexico...
TCATTCACGGAGTTTCACGGTGATCCGCAAAGACGCTAAACGTAGCGCTCTGGTGCTGTTTTCCGGCGGCCAGGATTCCGCCACGTGCCTCGCATGGGCACTTGAACGTTATGAAACGGTTGAGACGCTCGGCTTCGACTATGGTCAGCGGCACCGCGTCGAACTCGAATGCCGCGAAGGCTTCCGCAATGCAGTAATGCGTACGTTCCCGGCGTGGAGCGAGCGCCTCGGCGACGATCACATGATCGATCTGTCCGTGCTCGGCGCAATCAGCGACACGGCCATGACGCGCGAGATCGAAATCGAGGCCACGGCCAACGGTTTGCCGAATACGTTCGTGCCGGGCCGCAATCTGATGTTCATGACGATCGCGGCGGCCATCGCATATCGGCGCGGTTTGCAGGTGTTGGTCGGCGGAATGTGCGAGACGGATTTTTCGGGCTATCCCGATTGCCGGGACGACACCATGAAGGCTTTGCAGGTCGCGCTGAATCTCGGCATGGACACGCGCCTCCTGCTCGAAACTCCGCTGATGTGGCTCGACAAGGCGGATACGTGGCGCCTCGCGCATGAGCTAGGTGGCGACGAATTGGTGGAACTGGTGCGCATAGAGACGCATACCTGTTATGTCGGCGAGCGCGCGGAATTGCACGCATGGGGCTTCGGCTGCGGCGAATGCCCGGCCTGCCGCTTGCGTAAGCGTGGTTACGAAGCCTATCTGGCCGGTGAAAAGGTAACCGAGCCGGTTTGAGAAAGCCGCTCCGCAGCGGGCTTTGGCAGCAATTTTTAGGTACACAAGTACAAATCTAGGCAGAAGGCAGCATGACGTACGCGGTCAAGGAAATCTTCTATACGTTGCAAGGCGAGGGCGCGAATGCCGGGCGTCCGGCTGTGTTCTGCCGCTTTGCCGGCTGCAATCTGTGGTCGGGCCGCGAGGAAGACCGCGCCGAAGCCGTCTGCCGGTTCTGCGACACGGACTTCGTAGGCACGGACGGTGAGAACGGCGGCAAGTACCGCACCGCCGAAGACCTCGTGCAGATGATCGCGTCGCAATGGCCCGAAGGTGAGGGTCAACGCTTTGTCGTGTGCACAGGCGGCGAGCCGATGTTGCAGATCGACCAGCCGCTGGTAGACGCGCTGCATGCGGCCGGATTTGAAATTGCAATCGAAACCAACGGCTCGTTGCCGGTGCTCGAGACGATCGACTGGATCTGCGTGAGCCCGAAGGCCGACGCGCCGCTCGTCGTCACGAAGGGGAACGAACTGAAGGTCGTGGTCCCGCAGGACAACCAGCGCCTGTCCGACTACGCGAAGCTCGACTTCGAGTATTTCCTCGTCCAGCCAATGGACGGCCCGTCGCGCGACATCAACACCAAGCTCGCGATCGACTGGTGCAAACGCCATCCGCAATGGCGCCTGTCGATGCAGACCCACAAGTATCTGAATATTCCCTGATTTGCCGTGCTGACGATTACACGAAAACTCGAATTCGACGCGGGTCACCGCATTCCCGATCACCGCAGCCAGTGCCGTAATCTGCACGGCCATCGCTATGTGATCGAAATCACGCTGCAAGGCGATCTGGTCGACACGGAGGGTGCGCCCGACCGCGGCATGGTGATGGACTTCGCCGACGTCAAGTCGCTCGCCGTCGAACATCTCGTCGACAAGTGGGATCACGCGTTCCTCGTCTACGAAGGCGACACGCAAGTGCGCGGCTTCCTCGAGACAATGGCGGGCCACAAGACCGTGGTGCTCGATCGCATTCCGACTGTGGAAAATCTCGCCGCTGTAGCGTTCGACATTCTCGCGAACGTTTATGACGCGCACTATGGCGTGAATCTGCGCCTCCACAAGCTGCGTCTGTACGAGACGCCGAATTGTTGGGCCGACGTGGTTCGCGACTAATCCTCACACGCGTTACGCGGGCCAACCGCCGCGTTATTGTCACGGTATGATCGCTCCGATAACCACACGGAGCGAGACATGCCGGTCACCGCAATGCGTTGCAGCAGCCAAACGAGCCGTCCGCGTTCGAGCCTGGCTCGCCTGACGAGCGCGCTTCCCCTCGTGTCAGGCAATGAAGCTGGTCGTCGTCACGGAGTGTGGCGATGAGCACCTTCACCAATCCCCTCAAGCAACGTCTCAGAGAAGCCGATCCGCTGTTCGGACTATGGCTGTCGCTCGGCAGCGATTCCGCCGCTGAGGCACTCGCTCACGCCGGCTTCGACTGGCTGCTGATCGACATGGAGCACGCGCCCAACGACAGCGGCGACGTGACTTCGCAATTGCGTGCGATTGCCGCCGCGCATCTGCCGAGCGAACCGGTGGTGCGCGTACCGGCGAACGAGGGCTGGCTCGTCAAGCGCGTGATGGACGCTGGCGCACGCACGCTGATGTTCCCCAATATCGAGTCCGCCGAAGAAGCTGCCCATGCCGTGCGCCTCACGCAATATCCGAGCGCCGAGGCGCTCGATGGTCTGCGCGGCGTCGCTGGCGTCGTGCGGGCCGCCGCCTACGGCATGCGGCGCGATTACGTACAAACGGCCAACGCGCAAATTGCGACCATCGTGCAGATCGAATCGGCGCGCGCCCTCGACGAGGTCGACAAGATTGCAGCGACGCCGGGCGTCGATTGCCTGTTTGTCGGACCCGCCGATCTCGCCGCGAGCCTCGGTCATCTCGGCGATTCGAAACACGCCGATGTGCAAGCGGCCATGACGCGCATCGTCAGCGCCGCGGACAAGGCGGGCATTGCCGCCGGCATTTTTTCGATGGACGTCGCGAGCGCAAGGCAGCATCGCGATGCCGGTTTTCGTTTTATCGCTCTGGCCGCCGACGTCATGTGGATGTTGCGCGCAACCCGCCAGGCGCTGCAGGAGGTGAGGTCATGAAGTGGATGGTGCAAGGCGTTGTCGCGCGCATGTTGATTACGGCGGCGTTGACCACGGGCGTCGCAGCGCATGCGCAGGATCGCCTCGCGAAGCCGAACGATCCGGAAACGCAAACCGCGGTCGCCGACTACAATGCCGGCAATTTCGGTGCGGCGCTTGCAGAATTCCGCAAGGCCGCCGAGCGCGGCAGCCGGCTTGCGCAGTTCAATTACGCGATGATGCTGCTCAACGGAGAAGGCACCGCGGTCAACGTCGACGAAGGCAAGAAGTGGCTGCGCAAGGCCGCCGACGCGAACATGTCGCACGCGCAATATGTGTACGGCAAGATGTATGACGATGGCGAGTTCGTCGGCCGCGATCCGGTCGAGGCGCACCGCTGGTTTCTGAAAGCCGCGCAGCAAGGACACGTGCAGGCCGAGCTTGCGCTCGCTAATCAGTTCCTGGATGGCCGGGGCACCGATCGGGACAACCAGCAGGCGTTCGTCTGGTACAAGAAGGCTGCCGAGGGCGGCGATATGACCGCGCAGTACGTGACAGGCTCTTTCTACGAACGCGGCGGCGACGGCGTCGACAAAAACCTCAACGTGGCGCGGGCTTATTACGCGGCTGCGGCCGCGCAAGGCGATCCGGCGGCGCGCTTGAAGTATCAGCAACTGAGCGCGCAGCTGCGGGACCACAAGGAAGTGAAACCGCAATAACGAGAAAGGGCGCATCTGGCGATGCGCCCTTTCTGTTTTGCAACTTGCGATGCGGCGTGCTGGCAGTCCGCGTTGCAGTTTGTCTTGCAGCTAAACGAAGCCGCTTCTCTCTATCAGCCCACCGGCTAGCTCTGCATCAACCGCTTTTGTCGCGCAACGCTCATGATCAGGCCGATGGCGACGCCAAGCGTCGTCAGCGCGGTGCCGCCGTAACTCATGAATGGCAGCGGCACGCCGACCACCGGCAAGATGCCGCTCACCATACCGATATTGACGAACGCGTACGTGAAGAACGCCATTGTCAGAGACCCTGCAAGCAGGCGTCCGAATAGCGTCGCGCCGTTGGCGGCGATATACAACCCGCGCGCGATCAGCAACATGTAAAGCGTGAGCAGCACGACGCCGCCCGCGAGCCCGAATTCCTCGGAGAACACAGCGAAGATAAAGTCGGTGTGTTTCTCGGGGATGAACTCCAGATGCGCCTGCGTGCCCTTCAGCCAGCCCTTGCCGAGCGGGCCGCCGGAGCCGATCGCGATCACCGCCTGAATGGTGTGAAAGCCCTTGCCGAGCGGATCGGAAGTCGGATCGAGCAGCGTGCAGATACGGTGCTTCTGATAGTCGTGCATGAGCGGCCACTGCACTTCCGGCTGGCAGATCTTGTCCTGAAACGCCGCAATCGAGCCGACCGCGATCACGCCGGCAATCAGCACCGGAACGATCAGTTTGAAGCTCAAACCCGCAAAGTAAATGACGAAGAAACCGGCTGCGAAAACGAGCACGGCGGTGCCCAGGTCGGGCTGCTTAGCGATCAACCCCACAGGCACGGCAAGGATCACCAGCCCAACCAGAAAGTCGTACCAGCGCATCACGCCTTCGCGCCGCTGATAGTACCAGGCGAGCATCAACGGAGTCGCGATCTTCATGATCTCCGACGGCTGAATCACCACGCCGACATTGATCCAGCGCTTCGCGCCTTTGCGCGTGAGGCCGAAGAGCGCCACGGCAACCAGTAGCGCGATCCCGAAGGTATAAAGCGGGACCGCGAAGCGCATCAGCGTGGTGGGTGGAACGTTGGCGAGCGCCCACATCAGCACGAACGTCAGCATGATGTTGCGCAACTGGTCTTCCACGCGGCCCGGTACATCGAGACTCGCGCTGTACAAGGTGACGATGCCCACGCACAGCAGCAGAAACACTACCAGTGCGAGCGGTCGGTCGAAGCCTGCGAACATCCGCTTGATGCGGTCGATCCAGGCGCGCTTGTCGAATTGCATGCCTTTCTCCTTACTCGTCGATGCCGCCGGTAACCGGCTGGCGTGGCGAGGTGGCTTGAGTGCCGTTATCGCGCGATGGATCGCGCAGCGTGCTGGTTCCGGAGCGCGCGGCGACTGGTGCCGGCTCGCTCGCCGGTCGCGGTTGACGCGGGGCGCCCGATTTGCGGGGCGCGGAACCCTTTGCCGCCGAGGCGGGTGTGCCCGCAGTGCCCGCAGTGGCCGAGGCCGGTAGCTTTGGCGTGGTCGCGGTCGTCGCCGTCGATGCGGACAACTTTGATGTGGGCGTGACGGCAGACGCTGCAGCCGCTCCCGACGCCGCACCTGCGCCCGATGCCCCGTTCGCCGCAGCGGCTGCGGCCGCAGCCGACGCAGCAGCCGCGGCGGACGCCGCTCCGGGCATCGGCAGCGCGGTGAAGCCCGCAGCGATCCTGACCGGCTGCCCGGCTTCCTGCGGCGCCGGCGCACCGCCGACTTCCGGCGCAGACGCGTCCTCGGTCGCCGACGCTGCCGCTGCAACTGCCGCTGCCTCCGCGCCGGGCTTATTCTTGCCGACGAGGTAGTAGTCCAGCACCTTGCGCGCGATCGGGCCGGCCGCCTCGGCGCCCCAGCCGCCGTTCTCCACGATCAGGGCGAGCGCGATTTTCGGTTGCTCCGCCGGTGCGAAAGCGATGAAAAGCGCGTGATCGCGCAAGTGCTCCGCGATCGCATGGCCTTTGTAGTTCGCGCCTTGGAGCGAATACACCTGCGCGGTGCCGGTCTTGCCCGCGGCGACATACGGCGCGCCAATGAACAGCTTGGAGGCCGTGCCGTTTGTTATGACGCCTTCCATCGCGCGTTTGATGATGTCGATGTCGGACTGCTTCACCGCGATTTTGTCGCTCGGATCGCGCACGACGGGGCGCGTGCCTTTGGTGATCGGATTTTCGATGTCGCGCACGAGGTGCGGCTTCATCACGACGCCGTTGTTAGCGAGCGTGGCCGTGGCGTGCGCGAGTTGCAGGATCGTGAACGAGTTGTAGCCCTGGCCGATGCCGAGGCTGATCGTTTCGCCTTCGTACCAGCGTTGCTGTTCGGGCTTGCGGTAGGCCTTGCGCTTCCATTCCGTCGAAGGCAGGATGCCGCGCGCCTCGCCCGAAATGTCGATACCCGTGATCTGGCCAAAACCCCACGGTTTCATGAAACCGGCAATGGCGTTCACGCCCAGGTCGTGAGCCAGCATGTAGAAGTAAGTGTCGTTCGACACGACGATCGCGCGGTTCATGTCGACCCAACCCTGACCCGAGCGCACGTCGTTGCGGAACGTGTGACCGCCGAAAGTGTAGGAGCCGGGGTCCTGGAAACCCCAACCCGGCGTGCGCTTGTGCAGCGATAGCGCGGCGAGGGCCATGAACGGCTTATACGTCGAGCCTGGCGGATAAGTGCCGTGCAGCGGCCGGTTCAGCAGCGGATGGTCAGGCGAGTTGTTGAGTTCGTCCCAGGTCTGCTGATCGATGCCGTCGACGAACGAATTCGGGTCGAAGCTCGGCGCGGAGACGAACGCCAGCACGTCGCCGGTGGACGGTTCGATAGCGACGAGTGCGCCGCGGCGGCCCGCGAAGGCCTGCTCGGCAACCTGCTGCAAACCGATGTCGAGCGACAGCACGAGGTTGTTGCCCGGCGTTGCCTGCGTGCGCGACATTGTCCGCACGGGCCGGCCGCCGGCGGTGACTTCGACTTCCTCGAAACCCGTCTGGCCGTGCAACTCGGTCTCGTAACTTTGCTCGACACCGATCTTGCCGATGTAATCGGTGCCCTTGTAGTTGTTTGCGTCCAGACGCGGATCGTAGTGTTCCGGATCGCTGTCGTTCTGATCGCTGGCGTCGTCGATACGATCCTGGTCGCGCTGCGAGATGCGGCCAATGTAGCCGATCACGTGCGCCGCTGTCGGCCCGAGCGGATATTGGCGGAACAGGCGGGCGCGCACTTCCACGCCCGGAAAACGGAAGCGCTGCGCGGTGAAGCGCGCGACTTCGTCGTCGGTCAGACGGGTGCGGATGGGCAGGCTTTCGAAGTTTTTCGAGTCTTCCTGCAGCTTCTTGAAGCGGCGCCGGTCACGTGCGTCGATCGACACGACCGAGGCCAGATCGTCGATCACTGTTTCGAGCGGCGCGCCCAGCTTGGACGGCGTGATTTCGAGCGTGTAAGCGGAATAGTTCTTGGCCAGCACCACGCCGTTACGGTCAGTGATGATGCCGCGGTTCGGCACGATCGGCGCGACTGAAATGCGGTTTTCGTCGGCTTGCAGCGAGTATTTGCTGTAGTGCCACACCTGCAGGAACAGAAAGCGAAAGCCGATCAGCCCAAAGCAGACGAACACGAACAGGCCCGCCGCCGCGACCCGCAGGCGGAACTTCGAGAGCTGTTGCTGAGTGTCCTTGAATTCGGTCATGCGATTCTGCAAAAGGCCGGGCTACGGCCATCATGAGTGTGCGCCTGATCCGGCCTGAACCGGAAGGCATGAACAGCGAAGGGCGTCGAACGGGCAGAAAAGTTGAGTTCCATGAGGACCGGCTGCGCGCTCGACGCCTTGTTAAATCGGCCGCGTGTCGTCGGGGTCGGCTGGCCGGCGTTGCGGCATCAGCAGCAGCAGGCTCGCAACGGGCCACAGCGCGGCTTCGACAAACCCGTCGATCAGATAACCCCAGCCTGGAAAGGCCGCGCCCGTCAGCAGGCGGATGACGAATGGCACCAGTTGAGCGATCACCAGCAGCGGCATGACGGCGAAAGTCTGCACGCCGAGCGACATCCACAGGACGCGGCGATGGATCGTGATCGCGCCATACGACAACAGCGTGTACGCGAGCGCGTGCTCGCCCAGCAGGCTGGCGTTGTGCACGTCCATTAGCAGACCCAGGAAGAACGCGATCCCCATGCCGACCTTGCGCGGCTGATGCACATTCCAGAACAGCAGCACGAGCGCGACGAAGTCAGGCACGCCGATCAGGCGCCCCCACGGCATCAGGTTCAGCAGAAAGGCCGCAGCGAGGCTGAACGCGATGAAGTACGGATTGACCGGCTGCAGAATGTATTGCGGACGGTTCATGGCTTCACCCCCGGCGCGGCTTGTGGCCTGGCTTTTTCGACGGCGGCGGGTTTCTTTGACGCAGCGGGTTTCTGGTCGGCCGGCGCCGCTTTACCTGCCTGGCCAGGCGCGCTTGCCGCGGGCTTGGGGGCGTTCTTGTCAGCGGCCGGCTTTTCCGCTGGTTTGGCGGATTTATCGGCGGCGGCCTTGCTGTCTGCCGCTTTCGCGCTCTTCTTTGCCTTCGCGTCTTTAGCGGACAGCTCCGGCTCTTCGGCTGGACGCGGCGGCACGTCGGCCACGTAATGCAGCACCAGCAACTGACGCGCGCCGCGTACCGGCGCGATAGGCAGGCAGATGACGCGCGCAAATGCGGTGTCCGCCTGCTTATCGACGCGGACCACCTTGGCAACCGGCAGCCCCGGCGGGTACACGCCGTCGAGTCCGCTCGTGACGAGTTCGTCGCCCGTCTGGACGTCGGCGCTGATCGGCACGAAGCGCAGATCGAGCGTGTCGCCCTTCGGCGTGCCGTAGATCACGCTGCGCAGGCCGGTGCGAACGATCTGCACTGGCACAGCCTGGTCTTTGTCGGTGAGCAGCGTTACTTCGGCCTGTAGCGGGAACACGCGGGTAACCTGGCCGATCACGCCGTCTTCGTTGACGACCGGCGATCCGTTCTGGATGCCTTGCTGCGCGCCGCGATTGATTACGACCTTCTGCGTGAACGGATCGCGTGTGTCGTACTGGATTTCCGCAGGCAGCGATTGCGTGGTCGCACGTTGCGAAAGTTGCAGCAACGCGCGCAAATGGGCGTTTTCAGCGGATAGCTCAGCCGCCGTGTTCGCCTGCTGTGCGAGCTGGAGGTTCCTGGTATGCAACTTCTCGTTGTCGCTGCGCAGCGTGGCGCTGGTCACGGCCAGATCGGCGGCGCCCATGAAGACGTCGCGCGGCACGAGCGCCGCGCGTTGCAACGGATAAAGACCCGCGCCGAGCACGCCACGAACGATTTCGAGCGTTTTGAAGCGTGCGTCGGAGATCAGCAAAGCCAGCGCGAGCACGACGAAAAACAGCAGTCGTGCGAGAGCGGATGGGCCTTGCTTGAACAGGGGCGGCGGACTGTATTCCATGGTCGGCGCCGGGGGCGTAAGCGGTTGGGTGAGGCGGCGGCGCGCTGGAAACGCGGGTTCAGCGTACGGAGGCTGGTTGGCCCAGCCAACGGCAAACCGGCCCGCAAGGGGCCGTTTGCCAGATCCGCGCTGCTGACATCGATCTCGCTCGCTTACTCGTACGAGAAGATGCTGCCGAGCTTGTCCATGCGCTCGAGCGCCATGCCCGAGCCGCGCACGACGCACGTCAGCGGGTCTTCAGCGACGAGCACCGGCAGACCGGTTTCTTCGGCGAGCAGGCGGTCCAGATCGCGCAGTAGCGCGCCACCGCCCGTCAGCATCATGCCGCGCTCGGCGATGTCCGCGCCCAGTTCCGGCGGCGTTTGTTCGAGCGCAATCTTGACCGACGAGACGATCTGGTTGAGCGGATCGGTCAGTGCTTCGAGAATTTCATTGCTGGAGATGGTGAAGCTGCGCGGAATGCCTTCCGACAGATTGCGGCCCTTCACTTCCATTTCCTTCACTTCGGAACCCGGGAAGGCCGAACCGATTTCCTTCTTGATGGCTTCGGCGGTTTGCTCGCCGATCAGCATGCCGTAGTTGCGGCGGATGTAGTTGACGATAGCTTCGTCGAACTTGTCGCCACCCACGCGCACGGAGCCCTTGTACACGATGCCGCCGAGCGAGATCACGCCGACTTCGGTCGTGCCGCCGCCAATGTCGACGACCATGGAGCCGGTCGCTTCCGACACCGGCAGGCCGGCGCCGATTGCGGCGGCCATGGGTTCTTCAATGAGATACACCTGCGAAGCGCCTGCGCCGTGAGCCGCTTCCTTGATGGCGCGGCGCTCGACCTGGGTCGAACCGCACGGCACGCAAATGATGATGCGCGGCGACGGCGAGAACATGCGCGACTCGTGAGCAGTTTTGATGAACTGCTTGATCATCTGCTCGGTCACCGTGAAGTCGGCGATCACGCCGTCTTTCATGGGGCGGATCGCCTCGATATTGCCCGGCACCTTGCCAAGCATCTGCTTGGCTTCCTTACCGACTGCCTGAATGGTTTTCTTGCCGTTGGGACCGCCTTCCTGGCGGATCGAAACCACCGACGGTTCATCGAGAACGATGCCTTTGCCACGCATGTAGATGAGCGTGTTGGCGGTGCCTAGATCAATCGCCAGATCGTTGGAGAAGTAGCTGCGCAAAAAACCGAACATTCAAAATCCTGTCTCGCTTGGGGCCGGCCCTCGCAACGATGCGCAGGGCGGCAGCGGAAAAAAATAACAGCTTCAACCGGGCGAAGCGGCGCCACCGGAACTTGAAGCTGCGAGGGAGTCTACCGGAGGCCGAAGCAAGGCCGAGTCAGAAATATCCGAACTATCTTTACGAATTGTCCAGAAAGGCCTTGGTCAGTCGGTCCGGGTTTGGGTCGAACGCGTAATGATACCTTATAATTTTGGATGTTTTGAAGGAAACGGACGGCACTTTTTGCCGCCGCTGGCCCCTTTTTCGAGGTCATCCTCCCGCGTCGTAACCCACTGTCGCAGCGCTCTTTTCGAGCTGCGGCGGTCTGCCACTTTTTTCCGGTGACTGCATGGCTTTGACCCTGACCGATGTTAAGCGCATCGCGCATCTTGCGCGGCTCGAACTGGCCGACGCCGACGCCGAACACACGCTTGCCCAGCTCAACGACTTTTTTGGCCTCGTCGAGCAGATGCAGGCGGTCGACACCACAGGCATCGCGCCGCTTGCCCATCCGATCGAACAGATCGAAGACGTCGCGCTGCGCCTGCGCGACGACGTGGTGACCGAAACGATCGAACGCGAAGCTTTTCAGCGTCCCGCGCCGGCCGTGCAGGACGGTCTGTATCTCGTGCCGAAGGTGATCGAGTAAGACCCGCATGGCGAGCGCCGCGCGGCCCGCGGGCAGCGCGCCGGAAAACAGCATGCCGTTTTCCGGGCGGCCCTCGCGGGCGCTGCTGGGGGCTCACACCCCGGCCGGGCTCGCCGGCGCGCAATCGAACGCCTACACGGCAGCGTGATCCGCGCTGCCGCGCTTTCCAGGACAAAACGCAATGCATGAAAAAAGTCTGACCGAACTGCGCGCCGCACTGGCGGCCAAGGAATGCTCCGCCGTCGAACTGGCGCAGCTTTATCTCAAGCGCATCGACGCGGCCAATAGCCTGAACGCTTTCATCCAGGTCGACGCGGACCTGACGCTCGCGCAGGCGAAGGCCGCGGACGCGCTGCTTCACGCGGGCCACGGCGGTCCGCTGACCGGCCTGCCCATCGCGCACAAAGACGTGTTCGTCACCAAAGGCTGGCGCTCCACTGCCGGCTCGAAGATGTTGTCGAACTACGAAAGCCCGTTCGACGCAACGGTGGTCGAGCGTCTGCAGAAGGCGGGCATGGTTTGCGTGGGCAAGACCAACATGGATGAATTCGCGATGGGCTCGTCCAACGAAAATTCGTACTTTGGTCCCGTGCAAAACCCGTGGGATCGTCAGGCCGTGCCGGGCGGCTCGTCGGGCGGTTCCGCGGCGGCGGTCGCCGCGCGCCTCGCGCCCGCCGCGACCGGCACCGACACCGGCGGCTCGATCCGTCAGCCGGCGTCGTTCTCGGGCATCACCGGCATCAAGCCTACGTACGGCCGCGTGTCGCGCTACGGCATGATCGCGTTTGCGTCGTCGTTGGATCAGGGCGGCCCGATGGCGCAAAGCGCCGCCGATTGCGCCACGCTGCTCAACGCCATGGCCGGCTTCGACGAGCGCGATTCGACGAGCCTCGTGCGCGACGACGAAGACTACACGCGCTATCTCGGCCAGCCGTGGAAACAGGACGGCGCCGGCAAGCCGCTCGCCGGTCTGCGCATCGGCCTGCCGAAAGAATATTTCGGCGCGGGTCTCGCCGACGACGTGCGCGCTTCTATCGACGCCGCGTTGAAGGAATACGAAGCTCTCGGCGCAACGCACGTCGAAGTATCGTTGCCGAAAACCGAGCTGTCGATCCCGGTCTACTACGTGATCGCGCCGGCGGAGGCGTCGTCGAACCTGTCGCGTTTCGACGGCGTGCGCTTTGGCCATCGCGCCGCGGAATATCGCGATCTGCTCGACATGTACAAGAAGTCGCGGGCTGAAGGTTTCGGTCCGGAAGTGAAGCGTCGCATCATGGTCGGCGCTTACGTGTTGTCGCACGGGTATTACGACGCGTACTACCTGCAGGCGCAGAAAATCCGCCGCATCATCGCGCAGGATTTCCAGGAAGCGTTCAAGCAGTGCGACGTGATCATGGGACCGGTCGCGCCGTCGGTGGCGTGGGATCTGGGCGCGAAGGGCGACGACCCGGTGCAGATGTATCTCGCCGACGTCTACACGCTGTCGGTGAGCCTCGCCGGTTTGCCCGGCATGAGCGTGCCGTGCGGCTTCGGCGCGGGCGCGAACGCGCAGCGCCCCGTGGGATTGCAGATCATCGGCAACTATTTCAATGAAGCCCGGATGCTGCAGGTGGCCGACGCGTTCCAGCGCGCGACCGACTGGCACCGTAAAGCACCGGCAGGAGTGTGAGCACCATGACCAAGCAATGGGAAGTCGTGATCGGTCTGGAGACCCACGCGCAGCTGTCCACGCAATCGAAGATTTTCTCGGGCTCCCCGACGCAATTCGGCGCCGCGCCCAACACGCAGGCGAGCCCGGTCGATCTCGCGTTGCCGGGCACGTTGCCGGTGATGAACCGCGGCGCTGTGGAACGCGCAATCCAGTTCGGCCTCGCAATCGGTGCAACGGTCGCGCCGCGCAGCATCTTCGCGCGCAAGAATTATTTTTATCCCGATCTGCCGAAGGGCTATCAGATCAGCCAGTACGAAATTCCCGTCGTGCAGGGCGGCCGGGTGACGATTCAGGTGCCGGCCAACGAGAAAGCGGGTAAGGAAGCGTATTCAAAGGTCGTCAATCTCACCCGTGCGCATCTGGAAGAAGACGCAGGCAAGTCGCTGCACGAAGACTTCGCGGGCATGACGGGCATCGACCTGAATCGTGCGGGCACGCCGCTGCTCGAAATCGTCACCGAGCCTGAAATGCGCAGCGCGGCAGAAGCCGTCGCATACGCAAAAACGCTGCATACGCTCGTGACCTGGCTCGGCATCTGCGACGGGAACATGCAGGAAGGCTCGTTCCGTTGCGACGCGAACGTGTCGGTGCGTCCGGTCGGTCAGGCGGAGTTCGGCACACGCGCCGAGATCAAGAACCTGAACTCGTTCCGCTTTCTGGAAGAAGCGATCCAGTACGAAGTGCGTCGTCAGATCGAACTGATCGAAGACGGAGGGACGGTGGTGCAGGAAACGCGTCTATACGATCCGGATAAGCGTGAAACGCGTTCCATGCGCAGCAAGGAAGACGCGCACGATTACCGCTATTTCCCCGATCCTGATCTCATGCCGCTCGTGGTCGACGCGGCGTGGGTCGCGCGCGTGAAGAGCGAAATGCCGGAGTTGCCCGAAGCGATCCAGCAGCGCTTCGTGTCGCAATACGGCCTCACGCCGTACGACGCGAACGTGCTCACGTCGAGCAAGGCAATGGCCGCGTATTACGAAGCGGTAGTCGTCAAGCTCGGTGCGGGCAACGCCAAGGTCGCGGCGAACTGGCTGATGGGCGAAGTGTCGTCGCAACTGAATCGCGACGGCCTCGACATGGCGGACTGCCCTGTGTCGTCCGCGCAACTGGCATTGCTGCTGCAGCGCATTGCAGACGGCACGATCTCCAACAAGATCGCAAAGGAAATCTTCCTCGCGATCTGGGAGGAGAAGGCCACAGACGAAGGCGCCGCCGACCGCATCATCGAAGCGAAGGGTTTGAAGCAGATTTCCGACACGGGCGCGCTTGAAGCGATCATCGACGAAGTGCTCGCTGCGAACCAGAAGTCGGTTGAAGAGTTCCGCGCGGGCAAGGAGAAGGCGTTCAACGCGCTGATCGGCCAGGCAATGAAAGCGACGAAGGGCAAGGCCAATCCGGCGCAGGTGAACGAACTGCTGAAGAAAAAGCTATCGTAAGCCGGAGCGTGGCTCAAGCTGAAATGAAGTGCAGTTGAAGAGAAAATACGGCTGAAGCGCTCGCGCTTTGGCGACAGCGGGCTGTTGCCGGAAACGAAAGTTGGAGGCAACGGCCCGTTTCATTTCGCGGCCGCGCTTTTTGCGAGCCGCTGAACGCAGATCACGGAGTGTGTTGATGGCGAAGCAACCCGAACTCGACGATTTCCGCGTGCCTTATTTCGAGACCAAGAAGAACGACAAGTTTTCGCTCGACGATTTCGATCCCGCTGCAAAGCCTTTTTCGACGGGATCGAAAGACACCGACCGCGCGCGTCTGTCAGAAATTGGCGCGAAGCTCGACAGCTTGCAGGAATGCCTGCACGCGCAGCAGAAGCGACGCGTGTTGCTGGTCCTTCAAGGCATGGATACGAGCGGCAAGGACGGCACTATTCGCGCGGTGTTTCACGAAGTCGATCCGCTCGGTTTGCGGATTGTGCCGTTCAAGGCGCCGACGCCCGTGGAATTCGCGCATGATTTCCTTTGGCGCGTCCATTGGCAGGCGCCTGCTGCCGGCGAGCTAACTATCTTCAATCGCAGCCACTACGAAGACCTGTTGGTCCCGACTGTCCTCGGCGAGCTCGACAAGGACGCGTTCCAGGTGCGCAGCCGACACATTCGCCAGTTCGAGGAATTGCTCGCCGACAGTTGCACGACAATCGTCAAGTGCATGCTGCATATTTCGAAAGACGAACAGCGCGCGCGCCTGCAAGCGCGGATCGACGACCCGACGAAGCACTGGAAATTCGACGTCTCCGATCTCGACGCGCGCAAACAGTGGGACAAGTATCAGGCCGCGTATCGCGACGCCCTCGCCGCGACTTCCACCGAATACGCGCCGTGGTACGTGATTCCCGCCGACTCGAAAACGCATCGCAACCTGATGGTCGCCGAACTGCTGTTGCGTACGTTTGAAGGGCTAAAGCTCGAATATCCGCCCGCAAAAGAATCGCTGAAGGGCGTCAAGGTCGAGTGAGTTTCGCCGTTCGCCCCGAACGGATCTCAAAAACGAATTGAAGATAAAGGAACGACATGTTGCGTGTGATTACCGCCAACCTGAACGGCATCCGCTCAGCGGCGAAGAAAGGTTTTTTCGACTGGTTTGGCGAGCAGAATGCCGACGTGCTCTGCGTGCAGGAAATCAAATGTTCGCAAGACGACATGACGCCGGAATTCCTCGCGCCGCACGACTTCACCGGCTATTTCCAGCACGCCGTGAAGAAGGGCTATAGCGGCGCGGGTGTCTATACGCGTCATGAGCCGGACGAAGTCGTGATTGGCTTCGGCAGCGAGGAGTTCGATCCGGAAGGGCGCTACGTCGAACTGCGTTTCGGCAAGCTGTCGATCGTGTCGGTGTATGTGCCGTCAGGGTCGAGCGGTGACGAACGCCAGCAGGCCAAATACCGTTTCATGGACGAGTTCATGCCGCATCTCGCGGAGCTTGCCCGCGAGCGCGAAGTGATCGTGTGCGGCGACGTGAACATCGTCCACAAGGAAATCGACATCAAGAACTGGAAGAGCAACCAGAAGAATTCAGGTTGCCTGCCGGAAGAGCGCGCGTGGCTCACCAAGCTTTTCGACGAAGTCGGTTACGTGGACGTATTCCGCACGCTCGATCAGCGTCCGGAGCAATACACGTGGTGGAGCAATCGCGGCCAGGCGTATGCGAAGAACGTGGGGTGGCGGATCGACTACCAGATCGCGACGCCGGGCATCGCGAGCAAGGCGAAACGCACGGACGTGTTTCGCGATATCAAGTTCAGCGACCACGCGCCGCTGACGGTCGACTACGACCACGACGTCAAGAAGTGAAATTCGCGTTCGCCGTCAGGCGGCTGGACATGCGTAGCTCGATCGTGAGCAACGTCTGACGGGACGCGTGCGGAATTGATCGAGCCGTCTTAATCGCGCGCGAGCTTGCGGCGCGGGCGGCCCATGCCGGCGTAGTCCGGGAGGGCATCCACGGTCTTGCCAATGGCTTTCGCATACAGCGGCAGCATATCGGGCAAGCGCTTGATGATGTCCTCGCGGCGCGCCGGCGTGTACGGGTGCACGTAGATGAAGCCCTGCTCGCGATTGCTGCGCGTGGCCTGAGCGAGTTTGTCCCAAAGCGTGACTGCCGCGCGCGGATCGAAGCCCGCGCGAGAGGCGATGTCGCTGCCGATCACGTCGGCTTCGGTCTCGTCAGTGTTCTCGTACTTCATTTCGAGCAGGCGCGAGCCGATGCCGAGCGGCGCCATGCCGAGATCCGCCAGACCGAATAGCTGTGGAATCGTGCCCGACGAATTGAGCTGGCTCGCCTGCAATTGACCGAGCCGCTCCCGCGCATGTTCACGCAGCGCATGCGCGATCTCGTGGCCGATCAGCATGCCGAGTTCGTTGTCGTTCAGATGCGCGCGGTCGAGCAGCCCACCGTACACGACAATCTTGCCGCCTGGCAGGCAGTACATACGAACGTCGGTCGAGCGCACCACGGCGACATCCCACTTCCAGCCCTTCGCCCGCTCGTTCCATTTGAGCGAGTACGGCACCATCTTGTCGACGATCGAGCGCACGCGTGTCACGTGCGCGTCAGTGTCGCCGTAGAGGCGGTTTGCATGCTCCGCACCGTACGCGATCTGGCTGAACTCGTCTGCGGCTTGCGCCTCGAGCACCGGCGACGGCACCAGATTGCGGAACACGAGATAGCCGCCGAAGCGCAACTGGTTGTTCGGGCTGTATGGCGCCGACGCGCCCGCTGCGGGCTTTGTCACGCCAGTGGGCGAAGACGTTGCCGTCGGGGTTCGCGCGATAGCGGGTGGTTGCGCCGATGCCCCGGGCGACGTGCCTGCGGCCTGCCCGCTCCCGGAGGGTGTCGCGTTGGCCGCACTGCTCGCGGCCGGTGTCGCGGAGGTGGCGCTTTCCGTACCGGCGATTGGCGCTGCAGATTTCGTGACCGGCGCCGGCGGTGCCGCCGTTGTTGCATTAGCGGACGTGCCGGCGGTGGCACTGTTACCAGTAGCCGGGGCCGCAGCCGCGGGGAGCGCTGCGGCGGCAGCATAGGCGCCGGAGGGCACGGCGGCACTCAACAGGCTCAGACAGACAAGGCTCAACGCTGCATGCAACGCGCCGCGGCGGGCCTTGCACCACGCAGCGCGCGGGACCGGCGACAACAACCGCTTCGGGAGACGCACCTTCACGACCTGTCTCTCCACGGCGCAATGCGCAACAGAAGCAGCATGCCCGGCACGGCCAGCGCCGTGCAGACAATGAAGTAGTCGAACCAGCCGATCTTGGCCACCACGTAGCCGCTCGCCGCCGAAGCCAGCGTGCGCGGCACCGAAGCGAGACTCGTGAAGAGCGCGAACTGGGTAGCCGTGTAGCGCGGGTCCGTGGTGCTGGCGATGTACGCGGTGAAAGCCGCCATCGTCAGACCAGTAGAGAAGGTTTCGAAACCGTAGACCAGCGCGAGCGCGACCGAGCGCGGTTCGAGTTGCACAGACCAGTCGACGCCGACGAAGGCGAGCAGCCGCGTCGTACCTTCGCTTATCCACACGGCGATGTCATAGACCGCCGTCAAACCGGGCGAGGCGGGTCCGAGATGGGCGAGCCACGCGAAGCCGAGCGTCGACACCATCTGCAGGATGCCGAAGATCCACAAACCTCGCCCGATGCCGATTTTCATCAGCCAGATACCGCCGACGATTCCGCCCGCGAGACTCGCGCCGAACGCCGTGGTTTTCGCGATCACGCCGATCTGCGTGCGCGAGAAGCCAATGTCGAGGAAGAACGACGTGGACAACGTCGTTGCCATCGTGTCGCCGAGCTTATAGAGAAAGATGAAGCCGAGCACGAACAGTGCGCCGCGCCAGCCGTCACGTTCGAGGAATTCGCGGAACGGCTGCACGATCGCTTCGCGCAGATTCTTGGGCGGCGTGCCGTGCACTTCGGGTTCGCGCACAACGAGCGTCATCACCATACCGGGCACCATGAACGCCGCGGTGACCATGAACACGGTAGTCCACGGCAAATGATCCGACAGAATGAGCGCGAGCGACCCGGGTACTAGCGCTGCAATCTTGTAGGCATTCACGTGCACCGCGTTGCCAAGGCCTTGCTGCGTGTCGCTTAGCAATTCACGCCGGTATGCGTCGATCGAAATGTCCTGGCTTGCGCCGAAGAATGCGACGAGCGCCGTCAATGCCGCGACGGTCCAGATCGAGTCGCGCGGCGACACGAAGCCCAACGTTGCGATGGCCCCCGCGACCAGAATCTGCGTGACGAGCATCCAGCCGCGCCGTCTGCCCGGGCGCCAGCCCGGAAAGCGCGGGACGTAGCGGTCCATCAGCGGGGCCCAGATGAATTTCCAGGTGTACGGGAACTGGATCAGCGCAAAGAGGCCGATTTCCTTCAGATTGACGCCTTCGGAGCGTAACCACGCCTGCACCAGGTAGACGAGCGTGAACAGCGGCAATCCCGACGTAAAGCCGAGAAAGACGCAGATCAGCATGCGCGTATTAAAAAACGCGCGCCAGCCGGGATGTTCTTCGTGAGCGGTAAGTGCAGGCGCCTCGTGCG
>Ga0209795_10001011_pt1 | contig 18648 bp, 8 predicted proteins | sample AgamicOrMarz_FD_187166 | JGI IMG/M metagenome (GOLD analysis project Ga0209795, IMG submission 187166) | Agave microbial communities from Guanajuato, Mexico - Or.Ma.rz (SPAdes) (version 2) | ecosystem: Host-associated > Plants > Phyllosphere > Phylloplane/Leaf | place: Guanajuato, Mexico...
TTAGTTTACTCTAAGGTTTACTTTAAATACTTTAAATTTATACTATAATACTTAGGCTAACTTATAAAACTACTTATATACTTATACTTATATACTAGAGCTAAAAAATAGGTATATACTATATATTTAAGTTTACTCCCTAGTTAACTCTATAGTTTACTCTATAGTTTACTTTAAAGTTTACTCTAAGGTTTACTCTAACTACTCTAAACCTATATTATAATACTTAGGCTAACTTATAAAACTATTTATACCTATATTAATATACTAGAGCTTAAAAATAAATATATACTATATAAATTAGTTTACTTTAAGGTTTACTCTAACTACCCTAAACTTATACTATAATACTTAGGCTAACTTATAAAACTACTTCTATACCTATATTTATATACTAGAACTAGAAAATATATATATATTACGTAAATAAGTTTACTTTATAGTTTACTCTAGGGTTTACTCTAAAGTCTACTCTAAGGTTTTTAACCTATACTATAATACTTAGACTAACTTATAAAACTACTTTTATAGCTATACTTATATACTAAAACTAAAATATATATATATACTATATAACTAAGTTTACTCTATAGTTTATTTTATAGTTTACTTTATAGTTTACTCTATAGTTTACTCTAGGTACCCCTAACTTATACTAAAATACTTAGACTAACTTATAAAAAAAAATTTAGTATAGAAATCTAACGTATAGAACCTAACTAAATTATAAAATAAGTTAATTTTTAAAAAAAAGTTTACTCTAGTAGAATACGTATTAGGTACTCCTAATCTACGCTATAATACTTAGGCTAACTTATAAAAAAAAATTTAGTATAAAAATAAAGCCTAGAGAATATAACTAAATAATAAAATAAGTTTATTTCTAAAAAAAAAGTTTACTCTATAGTTTACTCTATAGTTTACTCTATAGTTTACTCTATAGTTTACTCTATAGTTTACTCTATAGTTTACTTTAAGGTTTACTCTAAGGTTTACTCTAAAGTTTACTCTAGAGTTTACTTTAAATACCCCTAACTTATACTATAATACTTAGGCTAACTTATAAAAAAAATTTAGTATAAAAACTAAACTAAGATAATTTAACTAAATAATAAAATAAGTTAATTCCTAAAAAAAAGTTTACTTTATAGTTTACTTTAAAGTTTATTTTAAGATTTACTTTAGGTATTTCTAACCTATACTATAATACTTAGACTAACTTATAAAAAAAATTAAAGTAAAAACTAAATCTAGATAATCTAACTAAATAATAAAATAAGTTAATTTCTAAAAAAAAAGTTTATTCTATAGTTTACTCTAAAGTTTACTTTATAATTTACTTTAAGGTTTACTTTAGATACTTCTAACCTACGCTATAATACTTAGGCTAACCTATAAAAAAAATTTAATATAAAAACTAAATATATAGAATATAACTAAATAATAAAATAAGTTAATTCTTAAAATAAAGTTTACTCTATAGTTTATTCTAGAGTTTACTTTAAGGTTTACTCTAGGTACCTCTAATCTATATTATAATACTTAAACTAACTATTAAAATTATTCCTATAACTATACTTATATACTAGAATTATAATATATATATATACTATATAACTAGGTTTATTTAAAAGTTTACTCTATAGTTTACTTTATAGTTTACTTTAAGGTTTACTCTAAGTACTTTTAACTTATACTATAATACTTAAGCTAATTTATAAAAAAATTTTAGTATAAAAACTTAACCTAGAGAACCTAACTAAATTATAAAATAAGTTAATTTCTAAAAAAAAGTTTACTTTAGTAGAATACGTATTAGGCGTACTTTAAGGTAATCTAGTACTACCTACACGTTAATAAAGATAAGGCCTAATACTTTAAAAGCTTTATAATAGTTCTTTTTTATAAATATATTAAAAAATATATCTTTAAAGACTAGTAGAAAGCCCTCTTTATTAATATAGAAAACGCGCTAGTATACTAAGTCTTAAACGTACTACGCGTACTTATACTTTAATAGTAAAAAATAGGCTATATTAAGTAGCTAAAGTATATATAATAAGTAAGAAGGTATATAGAGTATTAAAATTTTATTTTCTAAATAGTAGTCCTTAAAATTCTAGTTAAAATAGCTCTTATAGCTATTAAGAATAAGTAGCTAATATATTTTTACTTAACGCGCCTTTATATACGTATTAAAATACTTTAACTACTTAAGACTAAGTATATTATTTATCTAGCCGTTCTTAGATACTAAAAGCTTTTAATTATATAGTATATTTATTTCCTTATACTAAGTAGAAATATAGACGTAGCCTTTATAAATAATAAATAATAGTATAGCGTAGCTAGTAGCGTAGATACTCTAGATAACTATAATTTACTCTTAATTACCTAGCTAAATAAGATTAGGCTTTATATATTTTTTAAAGCCTATAATAACTTTTATAGAGCTAATTACGCCTATTTAAAAGCTAGTCTTATTAAAATTATAGACGTTATTATTATAAATATTATACTTAACTTTTATCTCTATAACTAGTATAAACTATAGACTAATTACTCTAAAATCTTCCTAGAGTATTTTTTAATAATCTTTTACTTAATTAAAGGCTATCTTTAGCTTATCTAAACGCGTTATAAATCTTTTAAACTAATTTTTACTAACTAGCTCTCTACCCTATATAGCTAATAGTTTATTAGCTATATCTACTACTTTATATAGCTAAAGCGTAAATCCTCGCGAATTAAGGTTAAGAATATATTAGATAATTATTTACTCTTTAGTAGTAGTAAGTTTATAGTAGTTAGCGAATAATCTAGGATAAAATAGAATTCCTTTAGCGCGTTTAGATAGAGTATAGTACTTTATATTAAAGGCTTTAGTAGTAGCTTAATAGCTTTAGAATTAGCCTAAATTATAAGCTTAAAGGGTAAGCTAAAGTCTCCCTTTATATTATTATAATAGCGTGTTACTTAGTTAAGGTATAATTAAATAATAGGGGAGGTAGTAGGCTTAGTAAATTTTATTAGGTTCGGTAGTTTATTAGGTTTAGTAGTAGAATACGTTATTAGATAAAGTTTAACTTTACTTTTAATCCCTAATTATTCTTATCTTTATTTTCTCTAATTTATATTAAAGTTATTAATTAATATAAATTTTTATACGATAATAAAGTAAAAAGCTTCTAGCTTTTAAAGTATATTAAGTACTACGAATAAAAATTAAAAAGCCTATTTTAACTAGTAATTAAAGAGAGGTTTAATAGAAATATTTAATAAAATTAAAATTAAAAATAAGTAGTAAGTAATAGTAAGATTAGATTAAACGGAATTAAGGTAACCTATTTAAATTAAAATAACTATATAACTAAAATAATTTATTAGGTAGCTAAATTATTATTTAGTAATTTAATAGCTAGATAATCTCCTTCTAACGCCTAATTATACTACTTATTATACTATCTAATCCTATATTAAAGCTATAAGCTAATATAAATTATATAATATGTAAATATATATATATATATAACATCTTAAAGTAAGGCTTATAGAGCTATTAAACTAGGACTTTTATAGCCTAAAGGTTTTAGAAACGGAGATAGTTAAATAATATAAATATATAAAGAGTTAGATAAGATAATTATAACTATATAAGTATTATAGTAGTATAGATGGCCCCTTAGCTTCTAAGGTATATAAAGTACTACTAATAGGGATTCAAGAGGGTTAGAATACCTAATTAGAGGGGTATGTCTTTAATTAGTAATTAAAGGAAGGGTTAATTGGAATGATTAAGTAAGGTAATGTAAGAGAACCAGTATGAAATAGTAATTAGATAAAACTCAGGGGAATAACGATTAACTATCTAAACGCGAATAGCTATATAACTATAATACTTTTAAAGGTAACTTAATTGTTATTTAGTAAAGGAATAACTACTTGTCCTCTCTTCTAACGCCTAATCATACCCATCTTTATACCACCTAATCCTGCATTAGGGCTATAGGCTATTATATAATCTTGCACGTGATAACTCGAAGTAAGGCCTGCAAAGCCCTCATAGTAGTAATAGGGGGGGGTAGAAAAGCCTTTTCCTCCCCCCCCTATATAGGGAACTATTGTAAGTAAGGAAATAAGAATAAATGACTATGTACATAAGTGAGATATATAAAATGAACGTGCAGCATGGAAAAGACCCTAGCTATATATGGTGGAACATGAATGTAAGGTAAGAGGATCTTATCTACACCTTTAATGAAATGGTGTAACTATCCTAAGCCTTACTACTATTTATCGTAGCACTTGCCATCCTCACACGCTCTCCTGCAGTTTTTGCCTAACTCTTCTTTATGCTCCATTTCCAACCTTGCTCTCGCAGCTTCCTGCCCAAGTGGCTATGCTTATCAATAACATGTTCAAATCCCGGTGGTATTGGTTCGCCCGATCTGTAGAGGAGTATTATCAGGATAAGTTGAGTATAGATAGGGATAACCGCATACTTAATGAATACAATAGCCATATTCCTCGCTTTATCCTTCAGCTGATCCCGATTGCGGCGTGTAAGATGCCCGTTACCCTTTAGAGATGCATCGAATGCAAGCATCTTAATATAGTTCTTCGGCCAATGCTTCATTAGCAACATAAATGTATTCTCTTCCTGCTTAGTCCACTTCGTCCGAGTCTGGGCCACGAAGCTACGCCTTTTCTGAACCCGCTGCTGATTATTCCTAACCTTAGCCTTCTCCGCGAAGAAGCTGTATTGCGGCGGGGGGGATAGGTAAACCGAGAAGTCAGATGGTTCTGACTCGAGTAAATCAGTCTCCTCAGCTGCGCTATCAGCGTATCTAAAACGTGATTCATCATGTCTCTCCTCGTTAGGCACCGAGTACTCCCGCCGCTCCGACGATGATAGTATAAAGTCTGCATCCCTAGCGTCTTCTAGGTCGAGTATTTCTTCTCGTTCGTCTTCGCTAGGGTCTATCCGATCTAATATTGTAGTATTCTGACGAGATAACGGGGAGGGCCGCTGCGGTGCATTGCCTTGCCTAGACAGGGCACGTTGCTGTGGCATAGGAGGCGCTTGTATGCGCACCGGTTGCTGTTGAAGCCATGTACGTATAACATCATCCGGTCGAGAAGGAGACGCGAAGCGGTGCAGTTCCAAACGCCCGGATGCACTGTACTGGGGTGATGATTGAACAGGTCCTAGTACCGGTAAGGAGGAACGGCGTTTGGGTGTTTCTGGCTTCTGGACTTTAAAGCAGTCGGCGATTAAAGGTACCTGTCTTTTCTTTTCCATACGAACCTCTGCAAAAACAGCGGCAATAGAGCGAGGAGGGGGATTGCGACTAATAGGGAGTATACTAGACGGACGAGGTAGCGGCTGCGTAGGTGGAATGGTCACGCTTAGCCGGATAGGAGACGCCGGGTGAGCAACGGGCTGAATGTTATCCTGGACCTGGTGTTGGTGTTGGCGCTGTTCACTCGCAGTCCGGCGGCGCTCTTCGCTCGTGATGTGTTCACTGGCCTCAGTGCGCTGTCGCTCCAAACTCTCCGTTCGACGGCGCTCCTCAACCTCTCTAATACGATATATGAATTGGTCGCGCAGACTAAGGGACCTAGTGTCAACGGGAAGAGAAGCTGCTGTGCGAAGAGGAGAAGCTGCTGTGCGAGGAGGAGAAGCTGCTGTGCGAGGAGAAGCTGCTGTGCGAGGAGGTGCTACAGGTGGTTGCTCAATAGAAGGAAGAGGAATAGAGCGGCTGCGAGGCACCAGAGATAGGCGGCGTCGGTGGCGTTTCGTGGAAGCCGCGCGTGGCTGGGTAATGCGGTCGGTTTTGGTATGAGCTGTAGAGGACAATGGCTTGGTGGATGGACGGCTTTTTAACACCACGGTCTGTCTATCTACCCGAGACCCTGTATTCTGAGACCTTGTATTCCGAGACCTTGTACTCCGAGACCTTGTACTCCGAGGGCAAGGGGAGGAGGGATTGCGACCGGCCGCTTGCGATAACGCAGGAGGAATAGATGTGGACTGGGAAGCGTGAGGTGCATCGTAGGTATCCGTAAATCCGTCGCCAAATGTAAGTCGCTGAGCAGTGGGTTGAGGATCCAATAAACTCCGATTATGAAAAAATGTCCGTCTGCTCGGCACCTGCGTGTTGTTATCTTGCTTTGTCGGGGGAGTGGAAGTAACCGAAGGAGTGTCGAATACGATCATGCTAGATCGCTGTTGATTGAAGAACCCGGGCTTCTGGATCGCGATAGGGGCGGTAGCATCCTTCAATAATACATATCAGCAACTGGTTTGTGGGCGCCAATGGACAACGTACCTTGGGAGTTTTACTGGCTGGACAGGTGGTTGTTGGGTCTAACTGCGCCAATGAGCCTGGAAGAGGCATTGTGCAGTAAGTAGGCAATATCCGCCAAGTGGTAGGGAATAGTGGGCTGCAGTCGACAGATTTGAGATTGAAAGCGAGCAATAGGTGGTGGAGCTGGGGGTCGGAGTGTAGCAGGGAACAGGCTGTGGCATGGAGGTGCAGACGCGGGTAGGGATTGAGGGTAAGCGCGGCATGCAAACTAGAGGCCAGGCTTAGAATAGCGGCTGACAAAATTTAGAGAACACGTGATTACAGAATAGTGCGAGGGAACACGTAATCCATGAAGATTTTGACGGTGTAATCACCACAACAAAAACGTAATTAAGGGAAGGTAACATTAACGCGGAGAGATGAGCGATAGATCAGCATTAGGGGGGGGAAGAAAGGCTTTTTCTGCCCCCCCAACACCACAAATATTATTTCTAGTAGAGTTCAGAGCTACTAATCAGAACATATAGAACGGATAGGGGGGGGGTCAAAAAGCCTTTCTACCCCCCCCCCCCCCCCCAACGATACACTGCATCTACAAAATAAGTACACTACTTATTAGTCGTCTGTGAATTCCGCTTCATCACTCGTTTCACCACCGCGATGTCGGGAGGGTGGTGGTGGCCAATCCGACTCTTCGCTTTCATCTTCATTCTCGTTACGTGTGGTGTCCAGTTCCTCTTCAAATGCTTCAACGAAACGCTGGTACTGTAGGAGGGTAGAAGGCCAATTCCCTACCTTCGAAGCGTCGTGAAGTACCCTCAAATCATCTTTCAGGCTGACAGAATTGTAATCTGAACTTGTGAACACCATTAACCGCGCACTAACTTTCTTCATATCCGCTGTCGTTCGACTCTTTTTCAGCAATGTCATGTCATCTGGAATACGGCCTGCTATCATTTGATCTTGCTTATGCAGCTTCGGGAACATCCACTGTGTACGCTGCAGTGTCGATTCACTTTTTCGCTGGAGTTGTTTCTCTTTCGAGTTGGATGCAGATGCTTGTATAAGGGTGGCTGGGTTGCCTTTCGTGTAATGTAGAATAGCCTGTATATCTAATCTGGCCGTTTTCCACAGTGTATTGCGGAAGCGACTGCATGCTTCGGATCGGAGTTGAATGCCCACAATGTTCTCGAGAATGGCCTCGACTTCCAGCAGTCGTTTGGCATGCGGAGTGTTGTTCATCCACTTTGGTGCTTCTGGTCCGGGGTTGAAGAGTGGTTTAATCCGATCACCCCAGGTCTGGGAATTCCATTCAGGGAAAGTCGATTCTATCTTGTGGGAGGCGTGAGAGGTGAGGATTGGGCGGATTCCCAGTCGTCGGCCAACATACTGTCGCACTTTAGAGAAGCAGATGATCTCGGTACCCTGCCGCGCCTGTTTGGACAATCCTGCATACTTCTGAAAGGCCTCCCGACTGGCTTGGTGAAAGCCGTCGTTGCGATTCTCTGGTGTTCTAATATGTTGGCACCACCTCTTCCATATAAAGTCCCAAACGTAGATATTATAGGCCTGGATGCAATACTGCGAAAGTATAACGAAGATATGCGCCCAGGGCAGTGTTCGGAAGTCTAGGTTTTCGTCGGCAATAATACGAAGCTCGCGGTAAATGTAGTTTAAAAATTTACCATCCCGCGTGGTTTCTTGTGAAAGGTGCAATCCGCGACGACTCTGCTTCAACGTTCCGAGTGCAACATCTAAGTGCCGGTATTTAGAAATACGAAAGAATGGGAGTTCGGTAGACCAGATCCCAAGATAATTCGGCATCCAAATCAGACCATACTGCTTAACCGATACTTTATAATTAAGGCCCTGGCGCTTTAAGGGAATGGTCTTATATCTACCAGACCCGCCCCCAGTTGTAATACGACGCCTGCCCCACCGCTTCCCCAACCAGAGCGAGGTTTGTTGAACTGGGTTCTGGCAGCCAAGAGAGAGACGAAGAGTACGAGCAAGGGCAGTGGTCATGCAAGAGTAAAGCTCTTGGTGCGAGATTGCGATAGTAGATCCGCTTCCTTGTTGGGCTTCAGCAGCCCGAATAAAATATTCCATACAAAGAATCCAACGGTTACATTCGAATATGCGGAACTGATTGACTTCGAGAGTAGATAAAATCCAGAATGGCCGGTGTGTATTAACTATGGAAAGCTGGTCTAGCGAAGACTGAGAAAAAGAGTCTGCCGGAAGTTGGGTGAATAGGTGAAGCGTAATACGAAATTCCTGCCGGCTAGAATAAGACATATGGTGATTTCGAAGAGAGTGAATACCATAATATATCCTCTTTTTGGTAGCTTCCCATTGCTGGAGAATCCTACCTAGCTGAATAGAAGATTGGAGGCCTCCGTTTTTCAAACCAACCGCCAGTCGCTGTATTTGCTTTTCGGTGAAACTAAGTAGTTCAAAAAGGTGGTTTTCAAATGGTGTGTCTTCCTTTACATTACTACTAAACTGTTCCTTGTTTACATTATAGGCCTTATTAAACGCGATACCAATAGAGCGCATACTACTAGTTGTGCGGGTCTCGGTGCTGACAGAGCCAGCCTCCGTCCCCGCCCAGGTGTAGTAGGTATCCAGCGTTTTCGAGCTGCCAGTGCGGTCTTGAAACTGAGCAGCCCATTCCCTGTTGCAGTAGGACTTGCGGAGAAGGGTAGTGCCTGGATAGGTTGACCAGATTTCCTGTCCAAGGTCGACAAAGAACGCAGTATCAGATAGGAACGCGGGGTTCCAAAGATTATGGTGCTCTTGAAGATACTTCTCGCGAACGGTCTGGAAGTCGTGCCTACTAAAATCGCTCTGTTTGAGGTTATGATTGGAGATGATGAGCTCAGGATCGCAGAACGCGTCGACAGGAAGAAGAGTATTGGGAATAGTAGCTGCACGCAGGATGATGCGGTCCCATAGAGGGCCTAGAATACTAGCCGGAACCAAGGCGCGGACATCTTGACGGCCGAACTGATTGTCACGGGATTGCTGTTCGGAATTCACTTTTGACTTCCCGAGAAGTTGACGCCAGGAGTGAGGGTAATGGGGTCGCCGGGCAGGCGTGCAGACGTCGTCGAAGGCTGGGAGTACGACCTGGTCGGTCCAGATCTGGAGCGCATGGTCGTCAAGATGCTGGGATTTGGATTGGATCTCGCGGCCTTTCTCGTTAGTGTAGACGAGAGGCATGTTTGGGAAAAAAATATGGCACACATAACGGTCATGGAGACAGAGCAGAGCACATTTATGCTTCGTAGTTTCAATATGGCCAAAGGTAACGCGCTGATGTTGTTGTTTGCTTCGATTAAATGGGGGCAGAAACGACCAATCCACGTCCTTGCGGAACACGGCTAAACTAGAAGGGGAAAAGATTATACTATCAATGTCGAACGTGGAGTCAAGGATATGGGGCCCCGTTTTGGATATGTAGTCGGCTTCAGTTTGCCAGAGGTTGAGCATAGGGGGAGAGTCGTCGCCATGCGCAGTGTCCAATCCAACACCAGTTAGGATAGGGCCCCATGATCGGAAAGGTTGGATATCAGAGTATAGAGAAAGACGATGCGGCAAAGAGAGGGGTTGGTGGGGAAGCGGGGCCTTGGTAGTGAGAGGCTGCATAAAGGTCTCGAATAACGACGTAATGTTGCCGAGAGTGTGACCGCCGGTGCGCGGAGAATGGCCGCACGTACAAGCATTAGCGAAGCAGTGTTGCAAAGCTTGGATTCCAGCTATTAGATCAACGGGGTTGGGAGGTAGAGGATTTGGAGCTGCGTCAGATACTATGCAATAGTTAGCAATAATTCTGTGGTAAGGTACCTTCCTGTAGGGGGGGGACAGAAAGGCTTTCCCCCCCCCCCCTCGTGGAATCGATGGATTGCACAAACCTAGTTCGCCATCCTCGCAATCCGCAGTATCAGGCTCATGCTGAGGAAGCTCAATATCTAGAGGGTGTTCATCGAAGCTACGCGAACATGGATCTATTGGTCCCAAGTCGGTGTCGGTAAATTGCTGGGAAGTGACAGCGGAGTGTTCGGGGACGAAGGGGTCGCTGAATATAACAAAGTTGTCCTCCTCTTGGTTGAAACCGCGTTCCAGCTCAACAAACATCCGGTCGTCGTCGAGCTCGGAACTGTCGGGTGTGTCGGCGCCGTTCGATTGTAATGGGTGCTTGTTGGCGACCATCGTAGGGTCCGCATAACCGGCTCGCGATCCTGATCCAGCGTTATGCTTGCTATTATCCACTGCTTCGAGGTTCTGGTACGCGAAGTCCGAGAGTTCGCCTTGGAAGTCGATCCATGGATTATGCTCTTCAGACGACTCGGACGATGCGTCGTATTCATTTGTATCAAGGTCGACTGCCAGTGAGCCCTCGAATGGGTCTATGGGATCTCCGAAGTGTCTACCACCCTGGCCTATATCATCGTTGAGGTCGCTTGAGAGAGCCGCGTCTGCGCGAATAGGGTCGGACGGCATGGTAGCAGGTTTGCTGGCGACAACTTGATCGTACGGCTCTCGGACCTCTTCACTGTGTTCCCCCTTCCTGAGGTGTGGAGGTCCGACATCCACACGCGCTGTAGACACTTCTACTGAATCAGATTGTCGGGCTACAGCGACTGGAGCGGAGGGAGTGGCAGCGCCAGGAAACCCAAGAGGTGCAGTGGAAGGCGGGTGGGGTTGTTTTGTGGCCGTAGCAATCACATTGTATGGTTGAAGGGCGGAGGAGAGGGAGGAAGGAGGAGAGTATGGACTCCTATACGGCAAAGGAACAGAAAGGCCTGGACCCAACCACCAATCCAATTAGGACTCCCAATACGAACACGGCGGCAGTGTGAGCCTTCGTACCTTGAGATAATAACATATGTAGCCGCGACCGAGCAGACACACTGAGGCGTACGTCGGGTGACGGAGAGTGGACAGCCAAAGGCCTTGGAATAAGACTTCCGGTAAGACGGAGCGCAGATAGGAGCGATGTAAGGGGTTCAGGTTTCGAACTGGTGTCGCTCGGAAGGGGATTGGGAAGTGGAGCAGCATCTGGACAAGAGTAAGAATACAATAGTGCGATGTGCGTCTGGATAAAACGTACATGGAGATTCATAGGGCGCGATGGGCTCGGCTGGCCGGGGCATGGGAATTGCACGAGGCAGTACAGTCGAGTTTGACGGAGGATCGGGTTGGAGAGCAGCAGTGGGAGGATCGGTGTCTGCAATGTGGTTTGAGTGAGCAGGTGGCCGAGATGGAGGTTTTGCTCGCTTTCGTCGCATATATTCGGCATTCTGCTGCTTCTTGCGGAGACGCGCTTCTTCCTGGGTAAATCGAGTAGGACGGCCAGGAGGCTTCGGGGGCGCATTGGAAGGGGACATGGCAACGGATAAATGGTTAAATTCGAGTAGTATGGAGAAGGATGAAGAAGCGTAGTGGAAACTACGGGCGAAACGCGTATACGTGGAAAGAGTGTTGCTTCAGAATGGGTAACGGGGGTGGGCTATCGGGGTCGGATATACATATAATCCGGCCGCTAAGACATTGGGAACAGATACGACAGGAAGTTGAACGCTGAATAGGAGAGCACACCGCGAAGATACGATGTAATGTTGCAGGGAAATGTCAAGAGTAGAATGGGATTGAACAGATATTGGAAGAAAAACGGAGCGAAGAGGGCGTGGAATGGCGACGTAATTTTTTGAAGATTTATACGCGTGAAAGAAAAAATATCAGTATGTAAAACATATGTTAACCATCAATAAGAAACAACCACATTCATTGGAGGGGAGAAAAAAGCCTTTTTACGCACGCCCAAGGGCAATTTGATTTCATATATCATATATTAAGTATTGTCACAGCATCCAAATATGACAACACCATGAACAAGCGCAAAACTCCATGTGGTGAAGGAAGCAAGACTTGGGACTCTTCCGAGATGAGGATCCACAAACGCTTGATCGATCACAATGCTCCCACTGAGGTGGTCAAGCAGATCATCATCAACATCGATGCCGGCGTCGAGGTCGAGGTCACCATTGCCGCTTAATTGCTGGCTAATGATACAACCATGGAGAGAGAGGGTGGTGCATATGGGGGGGCCGAAAAAGGCTTCCCCGCTACCCCCCCTGGCCGAGGCCTGGTCTAGAGTATTCGACGAAAAGGCTACCGATAGAATTCACAAGATACATCACATGAGCATAGCAGGTATATCACAAACAAAGTTTGTATTTGGGGTATCTATTGTTACATCGCTGCAGAAAAAGGGGAAATGTGCATGTTATCCAGGTGGGCAAAAGAAAATGGGGGGTGGGTATCTGTGAAGCTTTTCTTTTTTTTTTTTTTTTTTTTGGTTTGTGCGTCGGGGGACACGGTATGTTTTAGAGGGGAATGGAATTTTGATTGGAGGACAAAAGGAAATATTCAAGTGCACGAAGCCGGCCAGAGACTAACCTATTTCGCACTGGGACTTCAAGAGTCGAATACGTCTCCGAGGTCTGTGAAGACGGGAACGTCGACGATGCTTGCTCCTGAATCGTCTGACACCATTTGAACATCAGATCCTGGAGCTTCTGTAATCTCGTTCTCAGGCTGGTTGATGTCAAGGCTACCCTGGTCGTTCTCAGGATTGGGGACCTCGGCGTCGCCGCTATCGTTGAGATGCTCGGAATTCCCGGAGACGACAGATTCCCTGCGGAGGCGCTTAGGGAACGACCATGATGGGGATCCTGAAGGGTTCACAGGTGTGAAGGAAGGGGGGCTCCGCTTCCGTTTGGCAGGGGACTGACGAGGGGAGACGGGTTCAATGGAGGGAGCTTCTTCATCGTCATCTGATACTGTATCTTTGGAGACAGCTTTTTTGGCCGATTTAGCTTGTCTGCCACGTTTGTTCTTTAGAGCGGACCGGGCGGACTTCTTCCCTTTAGCGGGAGAATTGTTGGCGGGATCATCAGGATTAACGGGTCGCTTGTACGCAGGGAGGTTATGGGTCTTGTTATAAGTAGTCCAGAACTTTGTCGAGGCGCCCTTTTGCTGCCTGGACATAGCACTGTATGTTTCCCAGTCGGGTGGCTGTCCTGGATCATTGGGTTCCTCGGGATCATTGGGTTCGTCGGCGGGTGGATCGACTGCGGTTTTCGCAGCAGTAGAGGCTGGACCAGGAGATGCAGAGAGTGCTATGCGGTGACGGCGGGCGCGCTTCTTCCTCTTAGGCTTGGAATCACCGTCGGACGACGAAATATCACCACGCTCCTGTGCTGCCTTTCTACGCTCACTCAGCTCTTCTGCGACGAGTTCACCGAGGTGCCGTTTGGACCCAGGTACATGCTGAACAAGGCGTTTCGAGTGTTGTTGGATCAGAAACCGGTGGAGCACATGTTGCGCTGGAGCCGTGTCGGGATTCCAGTCCTTTGGGACAGGTTTGTCAGATTTCCCGATGAGGCGCATCCTGGCTTCTTGTCCTTCTACCGTTGCCAAATGGAACAGCTTCTTCTCTCCCCCGTCCTTCTCATAGAAGAAGCCTTCTAGGAAATCATCGGAATACTTGACGGCGAGATCGGGAATAAGCGTAAAACCCATTGAACTAATAATCGCTCGTCCTTGCTCCGAATCGAGCTTGTGTTGCATGAGAGCGGATATGCCTTCGACCGAGTTCTTGATATGGTCCCTAAACAGAAGGTTAGCATGAAGAGCTTCAGTCATATAGGGGGGGGGCGGGGAAGGCTTTTTCTGCCCCCCCCCGGTGAGCAAGGCTGGAAATTGAGAAATACATACCGTAACGTTCGCTCATTATATGTGTCAAACACCACCAACTGGAAAAAAAGAACGGTAAGTTCTTGGCCGATTCTGTATGTGCGTCCAAGCACCTGCGCTTCTTGGTCCTGCGAAGTAGTACTGTCGACGATAACGTTGTTCCTGCAGGCTTTTTGGAAATTCCAGCCGACTCCTCCAGTTCTCATTCCACAAAAAAAAGGCAATACTCGGTGGTTAATGTCGTTAAAGTCGCGTTGAATCTTTTTCCGTTCGGCAGGTGATGAAGTTGCGTACATAGACATCAGGGGTATACCGAGCATGTGGCAAATTTCTTCCGTGATCTCTTGGATTATCGGATAATTAAACCAGACAATCATTTTTTCTTGTCGCACGAAGCAGTAGTCCATTATAAGAGCCACGGTGGCTTGGAGCTTTGGAGAATACGACATAAATGTCTCTGCGACCTTACGGTCGCTCATCGTATCGATTTCGTCGACGGTGGGAAGGAATTCACAAGGCGGTCGTCCATCGTCCCCGGCACGAATTTTCTTCAAAAGCCAGCGGATACGCTTGCCTTTTTTACCAGGTAGCGGCATGGACCGGAAAAGTTCGGATTGGTCATAGAACCAGCTTTCACGATCGGGGTTATACTGCTCTTCCGGATTGTCGAGACTGGCAGGATCAACCTGAATAGCGGGCGCCTTCTTTTTCTTCTTTTTCTTCTTCTTCTTTTGCGATGCAGGCTTGCGTGGTGATTTGGATGGACCGGATGGATCAGTAGCCTCGGAATCCTTCGGGTCGACATCTTTGGCCTCGTAATCGCTCTCATCGGACGAAGAACTGTCTGACACAATGAATTCATCTTGGTTGGCCCTGGGACGTTTGTTCGCTGGGACCACTTTATGCAGATAACCGAGCAGTGGATTGAAAGCCATCAGCTCCAGCGCACGCATGGCGCGGCCATTCGGCGTAGGTATATTGGGGCCTGAATTGTCCTTCTTGCGCATGAGCATCAGGCGGCGCTCCCACTTGGATGCAAATTTCTTATAGAGCTTCTTCGCCGTTGGCTTGAAGACGCGTTCGACAGTGTATTTCTGGGGAGGAGGAAGCGTTCTCGCGATCGTGCGATTCGATGCGATAGGGATGGCGGATTCGTAATCCCGACGGATAAGCCAATGCTTCATAGATTTTTGGGCTTTTAGACCGCGTTCATTGGCATCCAGACTGGTGTCGCTCAATATGAACTTCTTAAAACAGAACGAGGTCAAGCGGAATTTTGCAGCAGGATGATCGTCTGGGAGTTCGAAGGGGTCGGTCTGCATGGTCCATTTGATGGATCTGTCCTCGCGCTGGGCGGCGTAATTCAGCTCCGGGTCTTCGATTAGTTTTAAATACGAATAGTAATCTTCCACCCCGCGCGGGGCAGGGTATCCGCTAAAAAGAAAGGTCCCGTCGATGGGGGCAAGCCATTTGAGGGTGGTCCAATACGCGGATGAGGTGTTACGCGCAGAAAGTTGCACTTCATCACAAAGCGCAAGTCGAAACTTCTTGTATAATGATCCAGGCCAGGCTTTCGGCGGGATCTCTGTCCAAGCGTTCGAGTCCGGGATTTTCGTGATCATGTTCTGCTCTTTCATCCAGCCGTATGCAGCCAACGGGCCATGGTGGAGATTCGCCAGGTTGTATGACATTACAATTATAGTCCGAAGATTATCTTTCCGAGTAATGTCGCAGTAGGGTGACGAGGAGGGATCGAATGTTTTCTCACACCGGTAGCCATTAGACGAACCATCATGATCGCCAATGACGACAACCTTCAGAAAATCAGACCAGCCCGCAAACTCAGCAGGCGACTGGTCGAGCAGCTGAGGAATAGTGAGGTATATGTATGGAACACAGGGTGGAAGAGGCTTGGAATCTTTCTGTAGCGATTCGTACACGTCCCATGTACGGTTGACAAGCTAGAAAAGGTCAGCAAACAGTCACGTCTATTGGGGGGGGGGGAAAAGCTTTTCGGCCCCCCCCCAAGCAGTTTCAAGGATGGGGTGAATACTTACTTTAAGAACGGTCGCCGCCATTGAGATGGTTTTACCAAGCCCGATCATGTCACCACATAGGGCGCCCCGGATCAACTTGTTCTCAATGATTTTTGTTGCGAACATTGTGAAAATCACCTGCCACGGAAATATCCGTTTATGTGGATTCTGCCGAGGCATAACTCGAAAATTCTGATTGCAAATTCCGAGATCCAAGAAGGCCTCCACAATGTTATCATACTGATAGTCGGTTGCGTTTAGCCAACGTCGGAAAGCCTGGGCTTTGCTTTTTTCGGTGTCGGTGGGCTCGCCGATGTTAAGCATAAGCTGAGATTCAACCTTTTTGTTGGGGTCATCTGTTTGGAGGACTTCAGTGATGGCCACCCCTTCTACTTCCATGCTGGCGTTGATGTGTTCCTCGGTTCCGGCATCCATGGATACGCCTTCGGCAGATACAGTTGGGTTCAGTTCGATGGTTCCTTTCTTGTGACGACTTATCGATTTTAACGCGGCATTCTTGTAGGCTTTCACGTCCAAATGTTGGAAATCGTCGTAGAAGTCCGTTGTTGTAGCAGTTAATGCTTTACCACAATTCAGGTAAATGGATTTGCGTTTGGGGTCGGCCTCAAGTTGAGCGATCGCTTCTTGCAGCTTCAGTTTGCGGCTCTCCTGTTGAGTCTGTTGCCGACGATGCGCGTCAGCTAAATTCATCGAGCGATCCATAGCGTTGTAGAGAGAGTCTATGTTCTCTTGCGCGATCGGGACATGTTCTTTGACGTTCTCAGTAGGATCGACAAAGGGTATTTGAGCGGGCGTCGAAGGTTCCAGTGGAGCAGGCGCAGTGTCGTCCAGTTTAGTGGGAGTGCGGGTTTTCTTCTTTTTCTTCTTAGAGGCCTTTGGGGGGGCAGAAGAAGCCTTTTCGGCTCCCCCCTCGGGAGAAGCAACCTGGGTCTTCTTGCCTTGCTCGGTCGCACTGCCTTTCTTCTTCTTCGACGACGGACCCCCGTTTTCTGCATCGTCTTTGACGGTCGCCTTGTCATAAATTGACTTTGCCAACCTCATCCTCTCCGCTTTTTCTCGATTCCGCTTAATCCGAAGTCGGATGCCGTTGAGCATAGCTTGTTTCTTTTTACCGCGGTTGCACATGACCAATTGTTTCAGGAAAATCCAGGATATCGCCCAAACAGCGGACTCGGAATATTTGGCCTTGCGCAATAGGCCGTCCTGGCGATCTCGTAGATGATATTTGACACGATAAAGCATGTATGCCCAAAAGTCGACTGGTCGGTACGACTCAAGGTCGGATTTCGATGGCATATGGTATCGAGCTTCGTTGGCGGTAATACAATCCAATACTGTGGCAAACCCTTCCTCGCGTTTGACCGATTCCTTTTCATGAAGGTACTTTTCCTGGAACTCCTTATACAAATCTTGGTACCTCTCGTTCTCAACGAGCAACTTCGCATAAACATCTGGGCTTAAGTCGAATAGCTCGGTTGCGGTCTTGCCGTACGAACTGATCCATTGCTTAAATTTCTCTCCCAAGATGCCCTCCGTGGTTCCCATGATTTGTTCGTCGATGGGGTCCTCCGCTGCAGTGCCATGATATTCGTCGTTGCCGGCGTTCTCCATGTTTTCTTCTTCTGACCAAAATCCTCCTCCTTCCGAATCACTGCCGGATTCATTTTCTGAAGAGTGTTTGGTGGACACGCTGGGGGGGGCGTTGGGAGACTCCTTGGGGGGAAGGGAAAAGGCTTTTTGGGCCTCCCCATGGGCAGGGGGTGGAGCCTGGGAAGTCTCTGGATCGCCTGTGTGTTCTGAGGGTGTCTTCGCAGGAGATGTAGCCGATTCCTCGCCAGTTATGTTTTTTTCGGTTGTCGCGGGTGCTTCCTTGTCGGTGGGTGATGCGCTCGCAGTCGATTTCTCGTCGGCCGCGCTGCCTTTGGCTGGCTGTTTTGGTGTTTTTCTACCGGTACGCGCCATTGTCGGACGCCACGGACGGCGGGTAGACGCGTTCAACGGGCAGGACTGAATGAACGGGTACGTTTGTTGGAGAGGGAGGGAGTACGCAGAGGCGGCGGAGGAGGAGGTTTGGAGTTGGAGTAGTTGGTGGAAGAGCGCGAAGGGCTGGGCGGAAGAGAGGGCGTAGCCTGGAAGGTTCTGGCGGTCAGTGCGACCGGATTGGGACTAGCGCCTTCACGTGAAGGCAGGGCGCCCCCAGGTGAAGGCGCGCTGAGCAGGTGAAGGCGCGCTGCGGAGGTGAAGGCGGGAGGACAACAGACTTGTTTTTACGATTCGAGAGCAGCGAGGCAGGATTTGAGCCCGGAGGGGGGGCGGTACGAGGGTATACCACTCAGACTGGAGTCGCAGGACTGGTAGACGCAACTGGAGAGAGGGATCGAGAGCGATTGCAGGGTCAGAGAGGGTCGCTGGGGGAGGGTTGTGGAGAGAGGACTGGAGAGTGTAGGTTTGACGGGAGAGGGTTTAGAAGGGGAGCTCCAGCCAGCCCTACGGCACGTGGCGTTGTGTGGGGGCAG
>Ga0209795_10001018_pt1 | contig 18573 bp, 16 predicted proteins | sample AgamicOrMarz_FD_187166 | JGI IMG/M metagenome (GOLD analysis project Ga0209795, IMG submission 187166) | Agave microbial communities from Guanajuato, Mexico - Or.Ma.rz (SPAdes) (version 2) | ecosystem: Host-associated > Plants > Phyllosphere > Phylloplane/Leaf | place: Guanajuato, Mexico...
CAGTTCGTTTCTATCCTTTTAATAGAATGGAAATAATAAACGACTAACCTAGCTTTTATAGCTATAGTATAAAAGCTATATCTTTAAGTGGCTTATAAAAATGAGTATTGTACTATCTGTGGTAATGAGTTAGAAAATAGAGAAAATTGTGCCTAAATGAAAGCCAGAACTATGATTTCTTTACTAGAATACATAAAAGATACTTATGCAGCGTTTATGGGTGATTTTTTATAGATTAAATTGCTTGGGCTATAGTGGAGAGAAATAAAATTGATTTTTGAAGTGATGATAATGATAATACTACGAGCAGTTAGTTAGTAACTACTTCAATCATTTTCCGTTACTTGAACAAGGAAGAAGCGACTGCAGTTATTTCGCCTTCGCTTCCAATTAATAGACAAGTTAAGATTTTCAAAATCCAATTACTTTTCTATCATAGACATTGATACCTTTTCCATTTCTTCTTGTGGCAAATCATTTGCAAGAATTATGACTTTGTAACCTTTTTCAGGAAAATTCACCCGCAAACCTTGCAACGGCCACTCAACTTTTGAGGGAACATAATCAAAATGGAATCCATTTAAAGAATATGACTCAGTTTTTTCAAAAAAACCAGCTTCCTTTGATTCCATATCAACTGTTTGGCCGATTTTTATTTGTTCTACCCAAAAGTTAGACTTTCCATTGCTAAATTCTATCGAAAAAACTGGTTCTTCATTTGCATCGGCTAAACCGTAGCTTTCATTGACTTGTTTATACCCTTCAGGTACATATGTTGGTTCAGTAAAATCGAAGCTTGCCAGTTGTTGGGCTTGTATTGGTATAATTTTATTTTCGTAAATTCGCAATGATGCTCGAATTTTGTCTAGTTTCTTTTCTTCTTCCGTATTAGGATATTCTCTATTTTCTTTTTCTACCCTAGTAAAAATCTCAGTTTGTTCTTTTAATAATTGACTATACTGGTTGAACTCTTCCTCTGTTAAATTCTCTTTGGCTATTGCTAAGGTTTGCTCAAAGAAATCAATCTCTTCACTACTCTCATTAGGATAAGCTTTCTCAAATGTTTCTTTGGAACCAAATAATTCGTTGATTAATGTCTCTGCAGCATCGGCAATATATGTACCACCGAAATTGATAGCAGTACCAATAATCATGACAGAAGCTGCTACAGCCATCATCCAAATAGGGTATTTTTTCTTTCTCTTATCTTCTAGCTGGACTTGTTTACTTCTATCTAATTTTTCAAACGTTTCTTTTTTAAAATTTTCTATGTCCACCTTATGTTTAAAGTACATTTTTGCTGATCTTAATTCTCTTTCCTCCATACCCATCCTCCTTAATTTTCCTGCTTAACAAATGCCGACCACGAGCAAGTCTTGATTTTACTGTACCTATATTAAGATTTAAAATTTGTGATATTTCCTGAATGGATAGCTCTTCAAAATAGAAAAGAGTTATTGGTAAACTATAGTGCTTCGGTAATTCATATACGGCATTATGTATCTCTTCTTCCTTAACACTTTGAAGATATGAATCTTCACTGCTTTCCTGCTTTCTTTCAGGTATAAAATCCGAAATGACCTCTCGAAAAGATTTTCTAAACGAATTCTTACATTCGTTAATAACAATTCGTGCAAGCCAAGGAAACGGCTCTTCTATATTCTTTAATTGATCCATTGAATTAAATGCCTTAATAAATGCTTCTTGAACTTGGTCTTCAGCCTTTAAATAATCTTTTACATATGTATAGGCAAGCCTAACAAGACGGTCTGCATATTCCTCTATCCATACTTCTAGAACTTCCTTCTTATTCAAGTGTTCTTCTCCTTATTGTTTTGTTTTTGTTTTTTCAAATGTAGGATGTATTTAATATAGAAAAGGTTCCCCTTTTTTCTAAAAAAATGGCTGCAAATATTTCGTAGCGTTTTAATATAGGGAAACTAGGTTATTTTATCACTAATTCTTTTTAGTAGTGCGGTCCCTATTCTAATAAAGATTTGAACGCCTTTGGTGATAACTCGAAAATAAAAAAGAGCCCAAGAAAAAACATCCCTGTTCTCCCTTAAGCTCTTAAATATATTATTCTATTACCGCTTCAACAACAACTCATTCCGAACCTTCTCTTCATTCTTCTCATACTTCTTATAGTTCAGCATGATAACTGCTCCAACTATAAAGAAGATTGCTGGCAGCCATGTAAAGCAGAACTTAATTGCTGCAAGCGAACTTGCTGTTTGGGTGACGTTTGCTACGTAGCCTGCTTTATCCATAATAATGGATGGGATAAAGCTGCCTAAGCCTGCTCCGATTTTGATACAGAAGGAGCTGCCGATTGCTGTTAGGAAGCCGCTGGCGCGGATGCCTGTTTTCCATTCGCCATAATCGACTGTATCAGATAACATTGCAAATGGTAGTGTTACAGCAATGCCGGTTCCTAGTGAAGCAATTATCCATCCGAAGACAATCATAGACGTGCTGGCACCAGCAAATGCGATAATTATTTGACCGATTGCCGCTACTGCAAAGCCTAGTATTTGTGTGTGCGTTTTCAAAAATTTCTTAACGACAAACGGAATAATCGTGATGGAAATCATTTGGAATATGACCAGTCCATTTAGTATCGATGCCAAGCTCTTTTGATCTAAATTATATTGCGAGTAATAGATTAAAGTCGATGTTCTTGATGTATTGCCTAACCAATAAAAGATAAAGGCTAGAACTAAAGTTATCCACGGCCAATTTCCTTTAATCGCCCTAAAGCTTTGTCGAATCGGGATAGATTTGATAGTTTTTGTATTGATTTCTTTTGTCCCTGCGAAAGCAAACAGCATTAAAGCAATTGCTATGACAGCATAAATACCAACTGTTACTTGGAAGCCTAGCTTATCGTTTCCATTCCCGAAAAAGGCTACAAGCGGCAATGTGAAAGAAGCAGTAATTAAATAACCGATCATGCCGCCATTGCTTCTCCACGAGTTCAAGCGCACACGTTCATTGGAGTTATTTGTTAAGTTTGGCAAGATTGCCGTAATTGGTGTAGCAATTCCTGTGTAGACAATTCCCATTAGAATGTAAGTAATTAAAGCATAAATAACTTTCGCATTTCCAGATAAGTCTGGGGCTAAAAATGTTAAAAAGAAGATGACGCCAAATGGAACGGCCAGCCAAAGCCAATACGGCCGATTTTTGCCCCATTTTGTATTTGTATGGTCGATGATTAACCCCCAAATAGGTGCATCTAGCGCATCGAATATTCTGGCAACAAGCAAAATTGTTCCTGTCGCAGCAATCGATATCCCAAAAACATCCGTATAAAAATACATGATAAAACTAGTAAGGGTACAATAAAGCAAATTCCCGGCAGTATCTGTACTTGCATAAGCTAATACACGTTTTAATGGCATTTTTGAATGATTATCGTCCATTTTATTGTCTTGTAACTGTTTAGCTGTGCTGCTTTCTACCATCTCACTCACTCCCTAGTCAGTAATTGATTTTTCGCTTTGAACTGTCCATTTACTAACAAAACTTGCGGTATTAATTGACCGTTTTCTGAAACGAAGTGTATATCTTTTTCACAAAAATGATATTCAGTCGGGTATGGGGCGTAGCTTGTTATTAACAGCCCTGCCTCTGTTTCTTCAATAGAACCATTAACGACAGCAATTTTGCCAGCTTCTTCATAAAGGAATGTCTTTTTCCCAAACCCATCTAAATAGGCAACAAGCTCTTCTCCCATATCCCAATCAGCTGTCTCCTCTTCTTTCGTGAATAAGCGGGTAAAAATACCGCCATCGTGAAAGAATGTTGACTGCCCAAAGCGGTTGCGGGATAAATCTGGTCTGTTTATATGCGGACCAGCGATGCTGTAAGTGGAAGCAGCTTCCCCTATACTTAGTTTCGTATCTGTTGCTTTTGCGTTTGTGTCATAGCAATACAGAATCCCGATCGTTGCCCCGTATGCTGCTTTTAAATAGCGGATATCATGTAATTCTTCATAAACCTTCAGGCAGGCAGCTGCTGTAAATCCTCCCCAAAGGGAATGAATCATATAAGATAAGGCTTCCCACCAGCGATCAGGGCTTTGGGCGCGGAAATCATTGGAGAATCCTATATTCGCAAGCACCAATTCACCATATCGTTTGGCAGCAACATGATGTTTTGTACTTGCTAAAGCTCCTGCAGCAGGTCCAAAGCCCGCATTGTCATAGAAATGCTCTGTTACGGCCGCTTTATATGTCGAGCTGTCATTCGCAACAGTCTGTGATATGTTAGACCACAGTGCATTGATTTCCTCATATTTTTTTGTTAGTCCGCGATTTTTCAGCTCTGCCATTAGTTCGTCAATGTAGAGGAAAAATACCCCTAACATTTGCGCTTCTTCCTTTCCCCTCGGAGTATCATGGAGATCAGGGTTTACTCTTAAGGAGAAAACATCAGCAGCCCAGGATAAATAGGTATCTGGTTCATTAAGCTGCAAAATATCCTGATCGAACTGGGAAAGAAGATAAAAAACATGGGCAATATACTCGAAATCCATACAGCGGTAGAAGTCGCCATATAAGTTGACAGGCTTTGTAAAATCACCTTTTTCGAACCACTTTTGACGAATATAATAGACACAGCTAGCTTCCACTTGCTGCACTTCTTTCGGATTCACTTTGCCAAGCAGGTTACTTTTCAGCACTAAGCTTAATTTCCCGAGTGACTCTCCTTGATTGGAGATAGGTGAATAACTGTAAGGATTCTCTCCTTCCGCTCCATTAAATAGCATGTCACTAATATAGCGGGAGCGACTTTCGATTATTGTTTTGATTGGCTCCATTACATTTAAAATAATGCTGTCAAAAGACTTGTCATCTATTTCAATTGTGAGTTTATGTTCACCAGGTTCAGCTAACAGCAGCTTCGCAGCGTATGTCTGGTTCGTCTTTCTGATTTTCCCGACGATATTTTCTTTCTTCCGGTTTCCAAATCGATCCAAATACTCAATATAAGCATCTGTTAAATACTTGTTGTCAGGCAGCTCCACAGAAAAATCATAGTATTTGCCCGCTATGGCAAGGGGCTGAAAATCAAAAATAGGATGGTCATAGTTCTTTTTACCAATCTGTTGAAAATCCTGTTGATCTTTAAAAGGCTGCAACTGGTATTCCCATTCCTTCTCGCTCAAGCCTGAAAGTGTAAGTCCAGTCTTGTTATATAACCAATCTGCATTCTCGAAGCCATCCGGATATCCTCCCGCAAGAATCAATTGATGAAAAAGCAGTCCATCCAGCGACGGGGAAACGCTTTCAAAAAATAGATTTTTATACGCACAATATGTTCCAACAGATAATGTTTGTCCTTTCGTCTGGTACATACCTAAATGCGGTGCCTCATTACTTCTGCGCACACATGCCAGCTTCGAATAATCAGCAGAAATCGAAGTAAACACAGCAGCTGAATGATTTGTTTGCATATTAAGGTCATTCTTCCGAAACATAACATATGAAAATGATGACCAAATAGCGAATTCGGAAATCTTTACTTCTTTTGCGTGAAGATTCCTCATTGTTATATTCCAGACTAGATTTTCGTCAGTCTGCTTTAAGTCATATTTCATGATGACTTCTATTTGTTCAAAGGTGTATGTAACTAATGCTTGGCCATCTTCTCTTATGATGGTTGGGATTGTATCCATACTGGAAAGCTTTCTGCCGTCCACTGTCAGCGAAAAACTGCCAAATAACTTATCCTTTTCTTCATATCCTGTTTGCTCCAGATAGTTGGAATCAATGACCCAATTCATTTGGTGAGTATCTTCTTTTAAAACTAAATTTGTTAAATTTCCACTCGATGAAATTTCTAATGTGAAATAATTATTTTCCATAAAATAATACCTCCTTTATTTAAATACAGTGTAGTTTCCTCTCCCATACCGGTGCTTTTGAAGGTATAATTATTTGAAAGCGTTAACTTTCTGTTGATGCCACTAAAATATAACAAAATAAATGGTCGATGAACATAAAGGATTCTAATCAGTTTTTAAGATATTTCACTCGATTTACAGATTGATTCGAGAAAGAGGTGAGTTGTATGGAAATAGTTTCGATAGCTGTACCGCCTTTTCCCATCTTTATTGAAGGTAACAAAACTAAGTATGAGAAAGGGACAAGCCATCCGGATAGAAGTGATTTAGAATACTTTGATATCATTCTTGTAAAGAAAGGCCGCCTTTACTTAACGGAGAATAATAAAGAATTTATCGTTAATAAAAATGAGATGGTGCTCTTACTGCCCTTCAAACACCATTTCTCCACAATACCTACAGATGAAGAGACAGAATTTTATTGGCTGCATTTCTACACAAACAGCTACTATACAGAAGAAAAGCAACCGCGGAAATTAGAATCAACCATTCCAATTCCCGCATTACACTTTCATAATCACAGCTACACTCTGCACTTGCAAAAACAATGCACCCTAGTTGATTATGAAGAAATTTACAAAAAAATAGACCAGCTGTTAGCGGCCACGACGAAGGAAAATAAAGATTTGTCTTTTTGGGATATCCAGATCAGTTTCTTTTCCCTGATTAATTTGTTAGAGTCACAAGGCATGGCAAAGGACAGCGGGTACATTATCTCGGAAAAAGTTGCCCAATATATAAGAGATCATTACCACAAGCCTATTACCAACACGATACTGGCAAAAGAATTTAATATTCACGAAAACACGATCGCTAAGTATATGAAAAGATTCTATAAAGTAACAGCACTGGACTATTTAAATACGTACCGTCTAGAGCAAGCCCGAATCCTCCTGTTAAAAACCGATTATCCTATCCAGTCTGTGGCAGAACAGTGCGGCTTCAGCTATGGCCCTTATTTTTCAAGTGCATTTAAAAAGACATATGGCATTTCACCGCTGAATTATCGTAAGAATCATATGAAAAAGGAAAAATAAGGCCACCCTTCTGATTGGCTTTATTTTTCCTTCTATTCTTATCTCTTCCAAATCATACTCCATGAATAAGAGTTTTTTCATAAAAAAAAGAGCCGCACTAAGCAGCTCTTTCTCCTCTATTATTCTATTCAGCCTAGCAGCTCAATTTCCGAGCGCCTGACAAGCTCTACCGTATAACTGTTTTGCTTAAGATCCTTTATTTCCAGGAAACCGGAGTTATATATGTGTATGATTCGGTATTTTCTCCCTTTATATTTGACCTTTTTTCCCAATGACAGCATATGGTGAACCTCCTATTTAGAATGAGACTAGCGGATCATGATGAAAAATTTCTGCAAACTTATCAATGCTCGAATGGCAGTCCGTCAGCTGCCTTGATGACTGGAGTGCCTAAGGATTGAGTAATGTTTCCAAATGGTGAGATCAATAGACCAAACAACAAAATGGCTGCAAATAGTTTTTTCATAAGATCACCCTCATCTTTCGCTTTTTTTCCATTATACTTTGGCTGCATAATCGGTGCGTTTATGATGAGAGTCCTTCTTAATCGATATGATATAATTAGAGACAGAAAAGCTTGATTTCCCTCAAAAAATATAAAAATTTTTATAAAATGGTGAGAATGATGGTAGAGTTGAATGCTAAAGCACTTGGTGCTGAGATTAAGAGGCTGCGGAAACTGAATAAGCTTTCACAGGCACAGCTTGCAGACGGAATCTGCACACAGGCAACAATCAGTGGAATCGAAGCTGGCAGGGGATATCCAAGTGTGGATATTCTTTATATTATATCTATTCGCCTGAAGGTAACGCTAGAATATTTATATAAAATTCTCTTAAATGATGCGGAGGATTATATAAAAGAAACAGAAGAGCTTCTCGAAGATTTAATGAAACAAAAAAATTATAAAGAAGCATATGAAATTTGTCAAAGCGAACGAAAACAGGGAAACAGGAACCTCGGCTATAAATTTGAACAGCTGATTGCATGGGTACATATCGTCTCCAGTTATTATCTCCAAAAGCACGATTATCGAATGGCCATTAAGGAGCTGGAGAATCTTTTGGATGATGATCATCCCCTATTTGGGCAAGACTTCATTGATTTCCGAATTCAAAACAGCATTGCCATCATCTATGCAGAAAACAGCCTGTTCCAGAAAAGCTTACGGCAATATAAAAAAATCCTTTCCTATCAGGAGTTTTTGAAACAGCAGCATAAATTCCAAATTAAGCTTCATTATAATATCTCGAAATTATTTTTTATGCAAAAAGAGTATGTACTGTCCTTAGAACATGCTGACAGCGGCATCGCCCTCGCTAAACAAAAAGAGGATATCTCGATGGCCGGGCAGCTTTATTTCCAGCGGGGAGAATGTTTAGAGGAATTAGGTGAGGACATGGATGTTGTAACAGAGGCATACAGAAAGTCTCTGTTCCTATTCGAGCTGCTTGGAAATAAGCAATATGCAAATATGGTGAAAGAACAAAAACAGAAAATTCTCGCTCCTATTTAAAAGAATTTTCTTAGAAATGAAAGATTATATATCTCTCGGCTTGGAAGATAAAAAAACTAATGGTGTTTTTCACTATTTCGGCTCCAGATTTGGAATTTCAGAAAAAACACCGCTAATATTGGCGGTGTTTTTTTTGTTCATGTTCCACTTATTCCTTAAAATAATGCTCTAACCCGCCTATCCACATCGGTACGATTTGCTCAATAAGTTCTTCAACGGATCTCTTTCTGCCTTCTTTATTCCAAGTATAGCTTGCCCCATAAATGCCCCAGCTCAGTGATGTAGCGATGGCGATATGCTCGTCCTTCGGGTTTGTCTCATGCTCAAGAAGGTGGAGGATGACGTCGTAGACTGCCTCAATCATCTTGTTCTGGAAGTGGTCGCCGAGAGATTCATAGTTCTTGGCGCATTGGCCGCTTAGTTCTTGATGGTATTGGCACATAACGTAAAATAAACTGCTCAGTGAATTTTCATTGAAGACTGCGTGACAAGAAAGACGCTGATGCAGTGTATCTCTGAAGCCATCCAGTAATGTAAGGTCCAACAACTCGTATTTGTCGAGAAAATGGGCATAGAATGTCGCCCTGTTAATGGTTGCTTTTTCCGTAATGTCCTTGACTGTTATGTCTTTGAAATCTTTCTCTTGTATTAATGTTGTAAAAGCATCCAATATAAGCTGTCTAGTTCTTAGTACTCTTGGATCGCTTTTGGTTGTTGTCGCTTCCACTTTCTCACCTCCATATGTAAAAATAATTATCCTCTAAAACTCCACTAAACGACATTTTCCGTCATTTGTTGTTTAGACTACATATTAAAAATAATGACGATTGCTACTAGTATCATTATATTCTATCATAAAGTAAGCAACACATGTTGTTTAGACAATAAGAGATTAACAAAAATAGCTAAAAATATATAAATTTTGAAATAGGGGTGCATTAAGAATGGCAAACGTATTATTCGTAAAAGCAAACTCTCGTCCTGCAGATCAAGCTGTCAGCGTACAGTTATATGATGCTTTCTTGCAAAGCTACAAAGAAACTCATCCAGAAGACACAATCACTGAATTGGATCTATTCCAAGAAAACCTTCCATACTTGGACAACGACAAAATCAACGGTATGTTCAAACTTGCTAGAGGCATGGAACTAACTGAAGGCGAAAAAGCTGCAACTGACCTTGTAACTAAATACTTGGATCAATTCCTTGCTGCTGATAAAGTAGTATTCGGTTTCCCATTGTGGAACTTCACTGTGCCTGCAGTATTGCACACATACCTTGACTACTTGAGCCAAGCAGGAAAAACTTTCCGTTACACTGCTGAAGGTCCAGAAGGACTTGTTGGCGACAAGAAAGTTATGCTATTGAACGCTGCTGGCGGCGTTTACTCTGAAGGACCTGCTGCTTCTGTTGAATTAGCAGTTCGTTATGTAAAAACAATCCTTGGTTTCTGGGGTGTACAAAATCCTGAGACTATCATCATCGAAGGACACAACCAAAACCCAGATCAATCTGCAGAAATCATTGCTGCTGGTGTTACTAAAGCTGCAACTGCTGCTGCAAAATTCTAATAGTAAAAGGGCTGCCTATTGCAGCCCTTTTTTATGTTTTTAAAGGTCGTTTAAGAGTCCCACTTTACCAGTTTCGGCGTCTACATAGTGGTGGCAGTCAAGAAAGCCGCATAATACGTATTCTCCATTTTCCTTGTCGTAAACATAGCGTGGCTTCAAGATGAAGTGTTTCTTCACTGCCTCATATGCTGCTTCTTGTGAAATCTTCGTTTCCCCCGGCATTTTATATTCCTTAAATCTTTCAAGCATTGGTTCATTGTCCATATAATTGAATGCCTTAAAGCTACTGCTGTCCAGCATGATTAATAGTTTTCTATTGTAGATGCTCCTAGACTTTTGTAACTGTTCTAGTTTTACATCAATATAATCATAATTGCGATGTATATTAGTCATTTTCCACTTACCTGAATCATTCGGATATACTATCTGCAGAAAACAGCGAACCTCTTTCACACATTCCTGAACGTCTTCATTCTTAAGCTGTAAGGTTTCTGGATGTGGCTCACATATATAGGCTTGCTCAGGCTTTAACTCCTCTTGAAGTTTAACTGGTTTACGCTTAAACGGCTTATGAATAGGCTCATCCCACCTCAGTATATAATCTACATCTTGTGTGTTTTGTATTAGCTCAAGGGGTAACGTTCCACTTAAGTCATTGCGGATATATACCTCCTCTATTGTATATGCACGAATAAGCTGCTCTAACTCATCTATTGGAAAGTCCCAGAAGCCAAAATGTTTTCTAATATATGGTTCAGCATTTTGAAGATTTAATGTGTAATTCTCTTTTGAAGCTGATGTTTTTTCTGTTAAATCACCATTCATCCAATAAGTCACAAGTTCCCCTGCTTCATCAAATTCAAGTTCTACCCATTCCCGCGGATGAACTTCCACTCCGTTAATTGCTTTGGTAAAAGACAGACTTCTCTCCTCTTTCTTCCATAGAATGAAATCTTCTTTAAACGACATGCCAGTTTCTTGTTCTATCCAGTGAATCGTTGTCTGTTTATCTCTGTTTTCTAGTAATGGTTTTTCCAAAAATGATTTCCCACCAATAAACATGATGTTTTTTAGCTTTTTTGAATCTATAAAAATACTCACAGAAGCTGTGCCATCTGGAACCTCATCATCCTCGGTCCTTGCGATAATATGTTTAGGAAACCATTCCATTTCTAGGGTATAGACTGTTTTAAGTGTACTGGATACATGCCTGCGTAAATAATACTCTTCCAAATAATAATTTCCCAGACCAAGCTTCTCCTTCGTATAATCCACTAATTCTTGTAATCTCGCATCCATCCCTTTCGCCTCCTCGTAAATAATCTCTTAAGGTAAATTGTACCATTATTTAACATAAAAAAATCCTAAACCCGTTTCGGTTTAGGATTTGATTTCTATTTGTTGAACTGGTTTTATCCACTCTCCTTCAGGTCTCTCCGCCTGAATACTTCCATCCTTATAAACTATTTTACCTCGATTAATTGTGCTGTTTATTTTGCAGGGAAATGTATGGCCTATATATAAGCTGATTTTATTTTTCGCAAAGAAGTTATCTTCTGTCACAGTAAATGGTTCATCGGCAGAAACAAGGACAAAGTCTGCGTCAAAGCCTTCGGCAATTCTCCCTTTTGCTTTCAGCCCAAATCGTTGTGCTGGATTTAATGCTGTTATATTAGCGATTTGTTCAAAAGGAATCTCGTATTTTAACGCCAATTCCATCATGGACAGGAAGGAAAATTGCCCGCCGCTGATACCGCCCCATGCTTGAAAAATATTGTAAACAGCCGAGTCTTTCAAATCACTTGTACATGGCGAATGATCAGAAGAAATCATGTCAAACTTTTGGTCGATCAGTAAGTTTATAAGCTTTTCCTGTTCGTCTTGTTTGCGCAGAGGCGGAGCGCATTTGGCGACAGGTCCGTGTTCACGCAATGCTTCATGGTTAAACAATAGATAGTGAGGGCATGTTTCGACTGTAACATCCAGGCCTTTTTTCTTCGCCGCTTCAATCTTCTCCATTGCCTCATATGAGCTAATATGAACAAAATGAAGGGGACAGCCAGTTACTTCGGCATAATACAAGGCACGCTGTACCGCTTCTGCTTCGGCGGCAATTGGGCGTGTTTCTAAGTAATCATCTGCTGATACATGCCCTGCCTCCATCTTGCGTGCTGCGAGCCAGTCTGTAATTGGCCCGCTTTCAGAGTGAAGGGCAAGCACTTTGTTTAAGCCGGCAATAATCTTCATGCCATTCAGCAGAGTTATATCATCGACATTTTCAAATTCTTCATTGCCTGTTGTGGACAAGAAAGCCTTAAAGCCAATAACTCCTTCTTCAGCAAGTTCTGCTAAATCAGCTTCATTTCCAGGTACAAGTCCACCCCATAAAGCAAAATCTGTATAAGATTCAGCTTTGCCTCTGTCACTTTTCAAGTAAAGAGCTTCTTTGTTAACTGTAGAAGGTATGCCGTTAAGGGGCATATCAAAAAAGGTTGTAACACCGCCTGCTGCCATCATTTGCGAACCTGTTCTGAAGCCTTCCCAATATTCACGGCCAGGATCACTGAAGTGAACATGGACGTCAATCATGCCTGGAAAAACATACTGCCCAGCTGCATCGATAACAGAATTAGCCCCTGTTAACTCTTCGCCAATTGCTGTAATCTTTCCATCTTTAATCCCAATAGTTGTTTTTCGTACTTTATCAGGAAAAACAACACTTCCATTCTTAATCAGCATATCAAACATAAACATCTCTCCTTTTTCCAACATATTTTTTAAGGATGGCAGTTTACTTCACATCAGCTTTATCGCTCGAATATCGTTCCTTTTTTGAAGACAGAATCTTTAAAGGTATATTTCATCAGCAAGAAGTATGACACACCGCCAACAATAACCCCAACAATCCAGCCGAGATCAACTTCAATAAAGGCAGCGCCCGCACCGAGCAGCATCGCAATGATTGCACAAGGATTAAAGCCAGCAAATGGTCCATTTTCGTTATATAAATCAGCAACATTCACCGTTTGTCTTCGCAAAAGATAGTATTCTACGAGCAGGATGGAAACAATTGGTCCTAAAAAGGCAGAGTAGATTAACACAAAGGTATTCAAGCCGGCAGCCGAATCATCTTGAACAAGCACCCATGGGAATGAACCAAACGCAAGCAGACCTGTAATAATAACAGCGACTTTGTATTTCGCTTTAGTCAGCATCGTAATCACATATGTCGGCGGAATGATGTTTGCCACCATGTTTACAGCTACAGCGCCTATCACTATAAATGCCGAAACAGCTGCCGTTATATATGGATTATCCACAACTACCGCAAATGCTTTTACTGGATTTGAGATCCCTGTTGCTGACGCAAGCATCGCACCGATTGTAAGGACAAACCCGTAAGCAATGAAGATTGGTGAGAAGTATAAGAAGCCGCGCTTTGTACTGCTGACCCCTGCTTTTAACTCACGGGAATAATCAGCTGCACTTAGGAAAATAGCTGCATAGTTACCGAGGAACACCATGATGAAAGCAAAGAACGGCAGCCCCCATGTCCCTTCAGAATGAACCCACCTGTCTGCAATCACTTCTCTGTGTGATGCCATGAGAAGATAGAATACATAAACAAGCCCCAGCATGATGACAACAGAAGCCAAAATCTCGACCCACTTAATCGCATGGAAACCATATAAAGACAGAACAATTTGCACTAACTGAATGACTACAAAACAGATAACGATATTATCAAAAGAACCGCCTGTCACTATTTTGGCAATTTCGTTCAACGCTGTTCCGCCAATCCAGCTTTGGAAGCCGAACCAGATGATAGCCGGTATTCCTCGTAATAAAGCTGTTATTGTGGAACCCTTTATTCCAAATGACATCCTCAGCTGCATCACATAAGGCACGCCAGTTTTATAACCAAGCCGATCATTCAAAGTAAAAAATATAGAAATAACTCCAATTGCAATAATGGCAGCCACGAATGTTTGCACAAGATTCAGCGTTGCTGCTCCAGCAACAATCAAGCTTGCGCCTAAAGTCATATTCCCTAAGTTGACACCATCGCCAATCCACATAAACATATATGAAAGTGTTCCGACTGTTCTTTCTTCAACCGATTTCGGTCTTAATGATTCATCAACATCGCCTCCATTAGGAAGTGTTGCTTCTGTTATTGGTTGACTTGCTAAGTTTGTAGACATGGACTCCATCTCCTTACAAATAGAATGACTAACAGCTTGAATATTATGATTATTGAAAAAATTCAAATGACAAACAGCCCTTTTACAAGCTGACACCCCCTTAAACACTTAGTTATAAAATATAACAATATCCGTTAGAAAACCTTACATGTTTTAATATGTGTTAATAATATAAGAGTTGTTTTTGAAAAGCATTGGAGAAAATGTTAAATTTACAGAGAAATTCTAGACTATTTGCACATTTTTGGAAAGGTTGCGCCGAAGTAAGCATTTAGTTAACAATAAGAAACTTTTAACTTAACTGGATGTTATTAATAGACTCAAAGTGGACGCACTAATCTTTACTGAAAGGCTCTAGCTGTTAAAATTGGTTTAGAGTAGCTAATAAAAAAGAAATTCGCATTTGCTGTGTTAATATTTGTTCTACACTCTCACTGGAATTGCATGTTTTTGCGCGTGACAGAACACAAAAAAGAAGCCTGTTCTAAAAACAAGCTTCCCCTCACTCACTCCCTAGCCTCCAGTTCATCCTCTGTTAGCCACTTATGATTTGTCACCTTTTCTCCGCCGTTTGCCGGTGTATAGTCAACCATGTAAACTGTCGTTTCTTCTGCTGAGTCGATAACTGCTTCTGCACCTTTCATACCTTCCATATGGTCAGCTTCTAATGTAACTTCTGTTCCTGGAGCAAGTTCTTCGCTGCCGGCATCTTTCAATTCCTCTTGAACGACCCATTTATGTTTATTTACCCTGTCTCCTCCATCTGTAGGTTGATAGGAAACTTCATATGCGATCGTATCATAGGAGCTGAGCACGGTTCCTTCTGCACCGTCCATGCCTTCCATATGGTCAGCGAGGATGGTAACTTGGCTGCCGTCAATGAATTTTGGGTCAGTGGCTAGTTCAAGTCCTTCCGGCAATTCAGCAGTGCCTGTATGTGTATGTTCTTCACCTTCAGATTGAGAATGGTCCGTTTCATTATCTTTATTTGCATTACAGCTGCCGATAATGAGTGCAACTGCTATGATTGGCAATACCAGCATCTTCCACTTCATTTGTAAAATTCCTCCTTTATGTATTATTCCTATTGTTATCACTAAAGGAAGGGTTTTAAACATGAAGGACTGTTACAGAAGCTGCTTTGCCATCACAATTGCCATCGTCCACATTACGAGAGCAGAAGCTTTGTTGAGCATAACAAGCAGCTTTCCAGTTTTATCTGCTTTGCCCAGCATTCTTCCAGCGATTGCCAAACTGAAAAACCAAGCCCACGATACAGCGATGCAGGCCAGTGCAAACAGTTGCTTTTCTGTGCCGCTGTACAAAAGGGAGCTTGTACCAATTACTCCGACTGTATCCATAATCGCATGAGGATTCAGCAAAGAGACGGACATGGCAAAACCGACTTGCTTACCAGGCGTAAGTATGTGTCCGCCGTCTGTTTCCGGCTTGCTTTTCCATGTCGCATAGCCCATATAAACGAGAAAGCAGGTACCCGCTATAAGGAGTAAGTCTTTTAGCCAAACAACATCAAATAAAAACAAAGAAACGCCTAATACAGCTAATAAGATCAGCAATGTGTCACAAATGCCTGCTGTTAAAATTGCTGGCAGGCTGCTGCGAAACTTTTGATGTCCTGCTCCTTGGTTAAATATAAATATATTCTGGACACCTAAAGGCAGAATCAGCCCTAATGCCAATAAAAATCCGTGAATTGCTGCTTCTATCATCTTTATTTCCTCCAAATTTTCACTATCCACCAAGTTTACGGCAACTTCTCCTCCTTGTCTCCAACCAATTGGTTGGCTATATTCCCAACCATTTTATATAATGAAGAAAAAACAGGAGAACAGGAAATGACAATTGATGATCAGTGGCAGCCTATCAAAAATAGCGCTCTTCCTCTCTATCAGCAAATCTATGAATTTATTCGCGAACAGATTATTTCAGGGAACTGGCCTGTCGGCTACAAGCTGCCTTCACAAAGAGAATTAGCAGCTGCCTATCAGGTAAACCGGAGTACTATAGTGTATGCATTAGAGGAGCTGAAAGCCGATGGATGGATTGAATCACAAGTAGGCAGAGGCACGGTCGTCTGCCAAAACACATGGAGTCCGCTGACAGCAAACCCACGTGCTGACTGGAAAACCTATATCCAATCAGGAACACATCTGCCTAATATTCAAATGATTCAAGAGATAAACAAGGCGGAATTTTCCTCTCATATAATCAGGCTTGGCACAGGTGAGCTGTCTCCAAGCCTTCTGCCGACTGCAATGATTCAGGATGCATTCGCAGAAACAGCTGCTTTGTCATTAAGCTATCCAGAAGGAAAAGGGAGCTTTTTATTAAGACAGGCTGTTAGCGGCTATTTACAAAAAAAGGGGATTTTCGTCTCACCGAATTCTATTATGATTGTCTCTGGGGCCATTCAGGCATTACAGCTTATTTCGATCGGCCTGCTCGATCAGGATTCTGCTATTCTGACTGAATCACCGTCTTATTTAAATTCCATCATGGTATTCCAATCTGCAGGAATTCGGATGGTTCCGCTTAATAACGGTGAGCATTCTTTCTCTGCTGTCAGCCGGGCGAAAAGACAGCATAACACCGCATTGCTTTATACGACACCTACTTTTCATAATCCGACAGGTTACTGCATGCCAGAAACGAAACGGATTGAATTGCTAGAGGCATGTGCTAAAGAAAGACTTCCTATCCTTGAAGACGATGTTTATGGAGATTTATGGCTTGATACACCGCCGCCAGCTCCATTAAAGGCTCTTGATAAACATGGCAATGTCTTGTATGTAGGAAGCATGTCAAAGGTTTTAGGTCCCGGTCTTCGCATTGGCTTCATTACAGCACCAGAACCGGTCATTGAAAGGCTCGCAGACATTAAGATGCAAACAGATTACGGCTCGAGCACGCTCTCCCAGTTTGCTGTCGCTAAGCTGATGACAAACGGCAATTATGAAGTGCATATTGAAAGAATACGGAATGAACTGAGGGAAAGACGAGATTTTGTTTTAAGTCTTCTTTCTAAATATTTTGCAGATATTGCTGTTTGGGAAAAACCGGCAGGCGGATTTTATATATGGCTTTCCCTAAAAAAGGACATTCCGCTGCTGCTGCTGTTTAGAAGAGCGCTCCAGCATGGCATTCTCATTAATCCAGGGTCTCTTTACGGTAACTATCACAGCCATATTCGTCTGTCCTATTCATACGCTTCAAAAGAAGAATTGGAGCAAGGATTAATTGCTCTTGCTGCGTTAATCAAGGAGTTTTGAAATGGAAAAAGGCAGTGTCAGCTGTTGACACTGCCTTTTTCCATTATTTCTATTCGTTTATACATATCAATCATTTCCTTGACGAGCTCAAAAGTCGTTTCGGCACTCATGAGCTGATCTTCTGCGTGCATGAAGAGGAGGGAAAACGGCAGTTTTTCACCGTTCGCTTCCCTTTGAATCAATGCGCTATGTGTCTTGTGGCTGATGAGGAAAAAGTGTTGAGATTCTTTCAGTTTCTGTTCTGCCAGCTCGTATTCTCCTTTTTTCGCTGCATAGAGAGCTTCCATGACGAGGCTTTTTGCCATTCCAACATTGCTGATGATTTGAAAGCCTGTCAGCTCCATTGCATCCTCTGCCATTTCTATATCACGTCCTTTTCATGCTTGCTTAGCATTTCGTTAATTGAAGTTTACTCCTCCATCATTAGAGATCTCTGTTTTTTCTTGCTCCTTCTCATTCTGCAATGCTATTCTGTCGACAGATTTGAAGAATGGATAATACAGAAGTATCGAAATACCGATTTGTACGACGTTCAGTAAAGCACCTTTCCACCCGCTGACGAGAAAGCCGGCAATAATCGGCGGTGTCGTCCAAGGAATATTCGTTCCATTTGTAAGCGGCACGATTCCAGATGCCATCGCAAAGTAAGCAACTGTCGCCAAAATTAACGGATTTAAGATAAACGGAATCATCATAATTGGATTCAATACGATAGGAATCCCGAAGATAAGTGGTTCGTTTATGCCGAAAATTCCAGGTCCAATCGCTAGTTTTCCTAATGTCTTATACTGCTTAGATTTAGCGAACAATAACAGAATAATAGCAAGTCCCAGTGTGCCTCCAAAACCGCCGACCTTCATAAAATTCGCATAAAACTGAAAGTTGATAATATGGGGAATTGCTTCACCAGCCCCGAATGCTGCAGCATTGTCTGCTGTAAGGGCTAACCAGATCGGCTTCATAATACCGCTGACAACATTGGAACCATGGATACCAAAGCTCCATAGAACCCCTTCAAATACGGTAACAATTAAGGTTGCTGG
>Ga0209795_10001019_pt1 | contig 18542 bp, 19 predicted proteins | sample AgamicOrMarz_FD_187166 | JGI IMG/M metagenome (GOLD analysis project Ga0209795, IMG submission 187166) | Agave microbial communities from Guanajuato, Mexico - Or.Ma.rz (SPAdes) (version 2) | ecosystem: Host-associated > Plants > Phyllosphere > Phylloplane/Leaf | place: Guanajuato, Mexico...
TAATCTTGAAGAAGAGAAAAAACGATTAGAGAAAGAATTAGAAAAATGGACTAGTGAAGTGGAACGAGTTCAAAAGAAATTAAGTAACCAAGGATTTGTAGCGAAAGCTCCTGCAGCAGTGATTGATGAAGAGCGTCGTAAAGAAAAAGATTATCTTGAAAAACAAGAATCTGTAAGAACTCGAATTGCAGAACTAAGTAAATAAGTAGTTAAAGCGGTGTAATAATAGTTAGTAAAATAAAAACGACGAATTGAGTTAATGATTCGTCTTTTTTTACTATAAAGGTAGGGTAAAGATGGTTAATACATATGAGGAAGCACTGAAATGGATGTATAACAGAACAAAATTTGGCATTGTACCTGGACTACAAAGAATGGAAGAAATGCTTGATAGACTAGGAAATCCTCAGCTAAATGTCAAAGCAATTCATGTCGCAGGAACCAATGGAAAAGGCTCTACAATTACTTTTCTTCAAAGTATTTTATTAGATGCAGGTTATACAGTAGGAACTTTTACATCACCATATATATTAGATTATCGTGAACAAATCATGTTCTGCGGTGAAATGATTAGTAAACAAGAATTTATTCAACTTGTAAATTGTATGATTCCAGTTGTTGAAGAAGTTGAACAGTTACCTTGTGGTGCGCCAACTGAATTTGAAATCATTACAACAATGGCTTTTTACTTTTTCGGTAAAATAAAAGAACATGACATATTTTTAGTAGAAGCTGGTTTAGGTGGTTTAGAGGATTGCACAAATGTAATGACACCTTTAATTAGTATTATTACGAGTATTGGCCATGATCATCAACAAATTCTTGGTAAAACAATAGAAGAAATCACTAAGCATAAGGCAGGAATTATTAAAAAGGGAATTCCAATTGTTACAGCAGAATTGAAAGAAAAAGCTTTAACGATTATTCAAAATGCCGCAATCAAAAATGAAGCTGATTATTTTGAATATGGTAAGCATTTTTTTGCTTCTCCTTTGAAAGATTCACTTTATGAAAAGTTTAATTACAAAGGCAATGACAGGTTAATTGAAAATATTGAGCTATCGATGCTTGGGCACCATCAAATTAGGAATGCTTCTTGCGCAATCTGTGTTGTTTATTTATTACAAAATAAATATGGAATGAAGTTTAGTGAAAATCATATCAAAAGAGGATTAAAAATAGCTCAAAAAGCAGGTAGATTAGAACGAATAGCTTCTAAGCCTGTCATTTATATTGATGGCGCACATAATGTTGAAGGAATTAAAAGTTTAGTGGAGACGATGAATAACCGTTTTCATGATAAGGAAATAAAGATTCTATTCTCTGCCTTGAAAGATAAAAATGCCCGAGAGATGTTAAAAGAATTACGAGTAATAACAAATAATATTGTCATGACAACTTTTGATTTTCCTAGAGCGATGAATAAAGACGAATTAATTTCGAATGCTAATACACTTAATATAAAATATGAAAGTGATTTATCTATTGCAATCGATAAGAATATAAAGGATATAGGGGAAGACGAGATATTGTTAATAACCGGTTCTTTATATTTTATCTCGGTAGTAAGAAGGTATTTGCTAAAAAAATTCGCTTAGAATTGTAAAGGAGGGCCCATAAATTTGATTAGTAAGCATAGTAATAGGTTGATTTGGATCGCATGGATTGTTCTAATGCCTATCATATTTTATTATGCTAATATGGTTAGCCCTCTTAGACATATTGATCGTTCAAATTTTTTGATTATAATCGCGTTATTTCTAATTGTAGCGAATATGCCGATTAAGATTAATGATGCTACATTTTCTTTTATTTTCGGAATCTCAATATTAGTTTTTTTATCGTATGGTTTAGTTGCAGAACTTTTAATAAGTCAATTAGCCTATTCGATTCTGTATATAAGATTGAGTATTACAAAAAAAACTCTCTACCGAATGCCACTTAATTCGTTAATGTTTGCATTATGTTCTATTGGTAGTGCGCTACTTTATTATTTAGTTGGGGGAAAGATTGAACCTACTGGGACTAAAGAAATAATGAATAGCTTAATTCCAATCCTCATTTACACACTTGTATCTTTTTGGATTAATCAAATCGTTATTTATTTTATTACGATTTACTTATATAAAAGAGAAATGAAATTGATTAATAGGGAATTTAAGTGGGATTTGTTTATTTATTTATTAATGTATCCAATTGGAATAAGTCTTTATTTAATGTTAGAGACAAAAGGATATATTACGATAATTTACATAACTATTTATTATATTATTTTAATGATTATTTTAAACTCTTTATCCTCTGCTTTAAATATGAACAAATATTTAAAGAAAACGATGAAAATAAGTCAAAAACTGTCTCAAAGAATGGAAGAAGAGGAAGTAATCGATGAGTTTTTTGAACAATTAACTACTTTAATTCCAGTTTCATATGGAAATTTATTTATAGTTGAAAATAAATCGCTTAAATTAAAAAGATACTTTCAAAATAAATGTGATGAAAAAATATTTAGTTGTCCTTACTTTGATACGCTTGAAGGTTCAATATCTAAAAAAGTTTTTTTTGAAAAAAGAAGATATAGTTTTCACAGACGATCACAATGGTACACCAATGATCATTTGAAATTTTCAGAAGCAGAAAGTTTATTATCATTTCCAATTATAAAAAATCAAGAAGTAGTTGGTGTACTCACAATTGCATCAGAACAAAAAAATGCTTTTAAAAAATACCAAGTAGTTCTGATCGAAATACTTGCATTATATCTCGCAATTGCGGTTGAAAATGCAAGGTTTTACTTACAAACAAAAATCAAAAGTGAAACTGATTCTTTAACCGGCTTATATAATTTTGAATACCTCGAATCTAAAATTAAAGATGAATTTGAACAGTTGAAATCATTCAAGATAAAGTCAATTTCATTACTCCTAATAGATTTAGATTATTTTAAAAGAGTGAATGACCAATACGGTCATCAAGCAGGTAACGAAGTATTACTTGAAGTTGCAAGACGGATTAAAATGGTAGTGAATCAAAGTGGTTTAGTTGCTCGCTTTGGTGGAGAAGAATTTTCAGTGCTACTTGTAAATCATAGTGAAAGAGAAACATATGATTTAGCAGAAGAAATTAGAAAATCGCTGGAAAGTATTCCATTTTACATTACAAATCATATGACTAACGAAGATCAACAGATTAAAATAACAGTAACAGCAAGTATAGGAGCAGCAGTTGCACCAATTGTGGCGAGAGAGCCTTCAGACTTAATTCGATGTGCCGACAGAGCTATGTATTCAAAAGCAAAAAATGCTGGAAGAAATAAAGTGGCAATGTATAGCAAATAACCACCGGGAATCCTAAGGTGGTTATTTATATATGTAGATAAAAAATGGGCAGGTTTTTGTAATTTTTTGTTGCACGATACCTGTTTGCCCTCGACAAATGTCGGCGTGTTTTTCTGTAATTATATGTTAGTATTTTTTTACGTTTTAAAATAAAGTAGTAGGAGGATTCATATGGACAAGTCCTCAAAGATATCAATTAAAATTAATGGCGAGGAAAAAGCATTTGAAGAAGGTGCCGTGACTTCTCAAGATCAGGTAGAGGAGAAGAACGGGGAATTTGGATGGGTTTTACCAACTCCTGATGGGTTAGGAAAAAAAGTAATCGTTTTAGATGATGTAAAAAAGAAGAAAAAGATTAAGCCAGAGCAAAAAGTGAAGGAGAAAAAGAAAAAAAAGATTTCTTTTTTCACAAAGAAGTTACCTTCGAAAAGTATAATTATTTCTATTATAGGTGCAAGTTTAATAGGACTATGTTTTGGGTTTGTATTTTTAGGGATATTTAAACAATCAAAGCCAGATGCACTTAACCCAACAAAAAATAGTGTATCGGTTTCTGGTACTGCAACGAATCAAGTACAAATGAAGATTCCAGCAGTGAAGTTTGATCTCGCACAAGTTGGAATGTATAAAAGTATGGAATCAGCTAAGAAAAATGAAAAAGAAGTATCTACAAATGGCTTTTCCCCTGTCATTTATGAAAAAAATAATAATTTTTTCGTTGTTATTGCTTTGAGTGGAAAAGATAGCACGTTTTTAGCAGATGAAGTTAAGAAAAAATTAAAAAGTACTTATTTAAAAGAAGAAACAGTTGGTGGGCAAGAATACAAAGGTCCAAAACAATCGGTAGATATGTATAAAGCTGAAGTGGAAACATTTAATTTTATGTTATCGTACTTATCAGATAAAAACTTTAATAATGAAAAGCAACTTGAACAAATAAGCTCAACAATATTAATTCTGAGTAAGCAAAAAGATTATATTAAAAATAAACAATTACTAAGTGGACTTAAGCATTTACAAAACATCGAAAAAGTAATGTCCTCAAACAGTAAGCAAAATCTAAATAAAGTAACCCAATCAGTCCAATATGACATGTTATCCTTATTTAAAATATTAAAAGAACAAAAAACTACACTAACAAATTAAACTTTGTTAGTGTAGTTTTAGTTTGTTGAAATATAAAGCGGTCAATAAGGAAAGCAATATTAAGTTGAACATTATTGATGTTAAAATTCATATTTTGACAATCTATTAAGATTTTAGGTGTTAATGTGTGTTTAAACAATCTTAATAAACCAACAAACTATAATCGTTTTATAGAAGTTAAACTATTAAATTCTAATGTTTAGTTTATAAGGTGATGTTTGGTCTGACTTACAAACAAATGAGATAACTGTTATTTTATGCTAAGTAAAGTATATTAAATTAGCATTTAATCAAGAGTGTTGAAATATAAAATGGTCAATAGAGAAAACGGACATTAAATGAATATTTATTAATGATGAATTTATCATTTTTTGGATGCTATAATGGTTTTAAATGTTAATATGTTTGTGCAATTTCATTATTCAAATAACACTAATAATGATTTTTTGATTTTTTCAGAGGTTAAAATATTATGAGCTAATCTTTAGAAAAACAAATTCAATTGATTAGTTTAATTAATGTTCGATATGTATTGGCCTACAAACTGATTAATATACACAGTTACGTTACTCTAAGTAAAGGCTATTTGATTAGAAATTATTGCAGACTTTTTTTGATGAATAAGTTGATTGGAACAAAAGGGATGCTAGCCTCCTATGGGATAAGCGGGAAGGCTTAGACCCCGCAGGCTTGCCGAGGAGGCTAAAGAATCCCGCCTCATGGAAAGCGAGCATCCTGTAGTGGAAATCAACATCGCTCTACTCCTTTACGAAAATTTGATAATAAATTGACAAGATTATTTTTCAACAACGTGAAAAAACTGGAAAATTATTTTTGTATTTTATATTACAAATTAAATGAAAGAAATTAATATTTATCATTAAAAATTTCTTATTGTAATTTATATCTATTCAAATTTTAAGCGAATTTTATTCCGAAAAGACTGGGTTTGGACATAAAATATTTAAAAATGAAATTTTATTATTAGGGTATTTTAATACTTAACAAAACTTTCATTTTTATTACATTTTAATAACGAATAGACAACGAAAAGTGTTTTTTACTAATTTGTGTTATAGTGATTACTTGGGTAGGATAGTCATGTATCCTTCCTTTAAAAAAAAATAATAGGTGAATGAAATGAAAAAACTTATATTAGCCTCTGCATCTCCTCGAAGAAAAGAACTTCTTAGCATGTTAAATATCCCTTTTATCATTGAAACTAGTGATGTTGAAGAAGTAATGGAGCAGAACTTGCAGTCTTCTGAGATTGTAATAAAATTGGCGGAAGAAAAAGCTATAGATGTATCCAATAAATTTCCAAATGCAGTAGTAATCGGGGCTGATACGATCGTTACTTATAATGATAAAAAACTAGGTAAGCCTACCTCAAAAGAAGATGCATTTGCCATGTTAAAAATGCTCTCTGGAAAAACACACGAGGTTTTTACTGGAGTTTCAATTATTAATGAAGGTAAAAGTAGTAGCTTTTATCAATGTACAAAAATTACCTTTAGTGAACTAAGTGATCAAGAAATAATTGATTATATCAATACTAATGAACCGATGGATAAAGCTGGTTCTTACGGCATACAAGGATATGGCGGAACATTTGTAGAGAAAATAGACGGCGACTATTATTCTGTTGTTGGACTTCCGATCAATAAAGTTAAGAAAAAACTAAGAGAACTAAATTTTTAACTTTTGATTTGAGGTGATACTTTGTCAAATTCGGTTCTCATTAAAGATTTTCCGAAAGATGAAAGGCCAAGAGAGCGATTGTTAAAATTTGGTCCCGGTAGTTTGTCTAACCAGGATTTACTTGCGATCTTATTAAGGACTGGGACAAAAAATGAATCGGTTTTAAAAGTTTCAAACGAACTTTTATTGAAATTTGATGGACTAAGATTATTAATGAATGCGTCTGTTGAAGAAATATCAAATATTAAAGGGATCGGTGAAGCGAAAGCTGTACAGTTAATTGCTGCCTTTGAATTAGGAAAAAGGATTAACCGTCTTCAATATGACGAAAGATTTATGATTAAAAGTCCAGATGATTGTGCTGAATATATGATGGATGAAATGCGATTTCTTGAACAAGAGCATTTTGTATGTTTATACTTAAATACGAAAAATCAAGTTATTGCCCGCGAAACTATTTTTAAAGGTAGTTTAAATGCTTCGATCGTCCATCCTCGTGAAGTTTTTAAAGAAGCTTTTCGTAGATCTGCAAGCTCGATTATTTGTTTACACAATCATCCAAGTGGGGATCCAACTCCAAGTCGAGAAGATATCGAAGTAACAAAACGATTAGTTGAATGTGGAAAAATAATTGGAATTGAATTACTAGACCATATCATAATTGGTGAACATAAGTATGTCAGTTTAAAAGAAAAAGGTTACGTTTAAGGGTGTTCATTAGTAGCTAATTGTTTTATAATGTAAGTTATGGATAAAAACCTGTTATTTACTAACGATAAGAGAATATAGTATAGATACTTTAAATATGAATTTAAGTTGTACGTTTTAGAAAGGAAGATACATATGTTTGGATTAGGTGGATTTACTCGTGATTTAGGAATAGACTTAGGTACTGCGAATACTTTAGTCTTTGTAAAAGGAAAAGGAATAGTAGTTAGAGAACCTTCTGTTGTGGCATTAAAAACAGATACGAAACAAATTGTTGCTGTAGGGAGTTCAGCAAAACTTATGATTGGTCGTACTCCAGGAAACGTTGTTGCGACTAGACCAATGAAAGATGGAGTTATTGCTGACTTTGAAACAACAGCAACAATGATGAAGCACTATATTGATCAAGCTCAAAAGAGCAACGGATTTTTCTCACGTAAACCTTATGTAATGGTATGTGTGCCATCAGGTATTACTGCTGTTGAAAAAAGAGCTGTTATTGATGCAACAAGACAAGCTGGTGCACGTGATGCATTCTTAATTGAAGAACCTTTTGCTGCAGCAATTGGTGCTAATTTACCGGTTATGGAACCAACTGGAAGTATGGTTGTTGATATTGGTGGAGGAACAACTGAGGTTGCAATTATCTCATTAGGTGGAATCGTTACTAGCCAATCGATTCGTACTGCTGGTGATGATATGGACGAAGCCATTATCCAATATATTAAAAAGAACTATAACTTATCAATTGGTGAACGTACTGCCGAACAGTTAAAGCTTGAAATTGGTTCAGCTATTAAAACTGATTCAGATGAGCAAATGGATATTCGTGGTCGTGATTTAATTTCAGGTTTACCTAAAACAATTACAATCCATGGAGAAGAAATTGCAGTAGCTTTAAGTGACACAGTAGAAGCAATTGTGGAATCTGTTAAAAATACTTTAGAGAAAACGCCACCTGAATTAGCAGCGGATATTATTGATCGTGGAATCGTTCTTACTGGTGGTGGAGCACTTCTTCGTAATATTGATAAAGTAATTGCTCAAGAAACAAATATGCCTGTTATAGTTGCGGAAGACCCTCTTGACTGTGTTGCAATGGGTACAGGTAAAGCATTAGATAATATCGATATTTTCAAAAAGAATTATTCTTCTTCAAGCACTTCATATCGATAAAAGTTGATTGGTAATATAAAAATTTGGCTAGTTTTCTAAAAGGATGGACTACTAAATAAGTTCTTTAATAAGAAGATTAGTTAAAATTTGTAATCCTCACTACAATTAGTGAGGATTACATTCATGAAATCGTTAGAACAAAAAGTTGAATTGTTATAAGAGGGTGTAAGAATGCCACAATTTTTTCAAAATAAACGTTTAATGATTGTCTTAGCTGCTATTATCTTACTAGTGGCACTACTAGGTTATTCTTTAAGAAGTAATAGAAACCTTTCAATTCCTGAGCAGTTTATTAAAGATACAGTAAGTTTGACTGAAAAAGTATTTAATAAGCCCGCACAACTTATTGCGGGTTTATTTAATAATATGGCAGACTTAAAAGATACATATGATGAAAATCAAGTTTTGAAAAGTAAGCTCGATAAATATGTTGAATTATCTGTACGTGAGAAAGCTTTAGAAAAAGAAAATAAAGAATTAAAAGACATGATTGGAATCAAAAAAAGCTTAAGTGATTATGATACATTTCAAGCTACAGTAACAATAAGGGATCCAGATAAATGGCAACAAATCATTGCCATTGATAAAGGGTCGATTAGTGGAATTGAAAAAGAAATGGCAGTTATCACTTCTAAAGGCTTAATTGGTAAAGTTAAAAATGTTTCTAAATTTTCATCAACTGTACAATTATTAAGTTCTTCAGATCGTACAAATCGAATTTCTGCTAAAATTCAGCAAAAAGATACGGTTTTTGGTTTGATAGAAGGTTATGATGTTGAGAAACAAGCTTTATTATTCAAACGAATTCCTTCAAATGCAAAAGTAAAAAAAGGACAAACAGTTGTGACTTCAGGTCTTGGTGGTGTTTTTCCAGCTAATCTAGTGATAGGAAAAGTTGAGGAAGTTGTTCCAGATGAACATGGGCTAACTCAAACAGCTTATATTAAACCGCAAGCAGATTTTAATGACATAAATCATGTACTAGCTGTTAAGCGTTCAATTGATCAGCCACAGAAAGGAGAGTAATTTGTAAATGAGTAAGTATGGTTTACCTCTCCTTTTAACATTACTGTTTATTTTAGAAAATATTTATGTATCAACTGTATCGCCAAACATTCTTGGTCACAATGCGATAAGTGTTCCGCATTTTTTATTTTTTGGTTTATTATTTATTACATTATATTACAATCCGAAGAAGGCGCTTATTTATGGTGTTATCTTTGGATTCATTTATGATATTGTTTATACAGAGATTATAGGTATATATTTAGCTGCTTTTCCGTTATTTATCTTTTTAATCAGTCAAGCAATTAAAATACTTTACGCGAATTTATTCGTTCGAAGTATTCTTGTTTTAATATGGACAGCAGCCTTAGAATATTTAGTATACGGATTAAATGCGTTGTTCGGATTTACTAATATGAATAATACATACTTTTTGAATCATCGATTATTTCCGACATTATTACTGAATGCACTATTTATATTAATTTTTGCATATCCTTTCTCATCATTATTAAGAACGATTAGTGAAAATAATGAGGAAAAATAAAGGATTTTTCGGGTGCATGTCGAATTATACAATCGGGGTGAACACTTATCATGGAACAGAGGCAACAATATGTTACAATAAAAGGAACGAAAGATGGTCTAACACTGCACCTCGATGATACATGTTCTTTTCAAATTTTAGTAGATGAAATTGAAGAAAGACTGTCTACCCACTTGTTTGAGAGCAATGATCGTCCCTTACTTGCAGTTCGTTTAAAAATAGGAAATCGTTTTTTATCTCCCGAACAAGATGAAATTATTCGTTCAATTGTTCGTAAAAAGAATAATCTTGTGGTTGAAACAATCGAAAGTAATGTGATTTCAAAGCAAGAAGCTATTGAATGGATGAAAAGGGAGGAAATTGTACCTATTTGTAGAATGGTAAGATCCGGTCAGATTCTCCAAGTGAAAGGTGATTTACTGTTAATCGGTGATGTTAACCCAGGTGGAACTGTTATTGCGGGTGGAAATATCTTTATTATGGGTGCACTAAGAGGTACTGCTCATGCCGGTTTTAATGGTAATAAGGAGGCAGTTATTGCGGCATCAATAATGAGACCAATGCAGTTGAGAATTTGCAGCATAATGAACAGAGCACCGGATCATTATGGTGATGAAGGCAATGAGATGGAATGCGCGTATATAAACGAAGAAGGCCAAATCATTGTCGATCGCATACAATTTCTGACTCATCTTAGACCTAGTTTGACAAGGTTAGAAAGGGGCATGATGTAACTGTGGGAGAGGCTATAGTAATTACATCTGGTAAAGGTGGAGTTGGTAAAACAACTACATCAGCAAATTTAGGAACAGCATTAGCGATGTTTGGAAAAAAAGTGTGCTTAATTGACACTGATATCGGCCTACGTAACTTAGATGTTGTCATGGGATTAGAAAATCGCATCGTCTATGATTTAGTGGACGTTGTTGAAGGTCGCTGTAAAACGCATCAGGCATTAATAAAGGATAAGCGTTTTGAATGCTTATATTTATTACCTGCTGCACAAACAAGCGATAAAACTGCTGTTTCTCCTGAACAAATGAGAGAGCTTGTTGATGAATTAAAAAAAGACTATGATTATATATTAATAGACTGCCCTGCTGGTATTGAGCAAGGATATAAAAATGCAGTAGCCGGTGCAGATAAAGCGATCGTTGTCACAACTCCTGAAGTTTCTTCAATTCGTGATGCAGATCGTATTATTGGATTATTGGATCAAGAGGATATTGAGCCTCCTAAACTAGTAATCAATCGTATTAGAAGTCATATGATGGAAAATAGAGATAGCTTAGATGTTGATGAAATTACTTCAATGTTAGCTGTAGATTTAATTGGTATTGTCCAAGATGATGAAAACGTTATTAAGGCAACTAATAGTGGTGAACCTGTAGCGTTGAATCCAAATTCAAAAGCTTCTATTGCATATAGAAATATTGCGAGAAGAGTGCTAGGGGAATCTGTACCATTACAATCTTTAGAAACTGAAAAGAGTATTTTCTTTAAAGTGAAAAAATTATTTGGTATCCGATAACACTTCGTAAAAAGCGAAGTGTTTTTCTTTTTTTCTATTTTTCAAATTTCCTCTTTAATCACTTCCAAAATCCTGTCTAATACCTTTTTCCACTTTTCAAATTATCTACTCATAAGTTGTCCTATAGATTCATATAAATTAAATAACAAGGTTGCGAGGAGAGGTGACACTTTGAGTAAGCGCGTAGATGATATAAGAAAGCGGATCGCTAAACGGCGTGAACAAGAAGAAAAATGGGGAAATCCGAATCAAGTGATGAGCAAATTTCCGGTAAAAGAAATGCAAAATACTGAGGGCGGATACACTTATACTTATGATGATTTGGTAGAAGAGCAAGGTAAGAAAATAATGAATAACTCTAACTTTATGTTTAGAAGTTTATTATGCGCGATTATTGTACTAGCTTTAGCCATCATCTTAAAAAGTAACTCACCTATGGCATCTCAAGTTCGGCATGGTCTTTCACAAGTTTATGAAAGTGAATTTCAGTTTGCTACATTACAGAAATGGTATGAAGATCGGTTTGGAAGTCCTATTGCTTTTTTACCGCAATTAAATAATCAAAAAGAGAATGTTGGAAATGATGATTATGCTGTTCCTGCAAGTGGTAAAGTACTTCAAAGCTTTAAAACGGACGGCCAAGGGATATTGATTCAAACTGAAGCTAACCAAAAGGTAGAGTCAATCAAAAAAGGTCGAGTACTTTTTGTAGGAAAGAAAGATAATTTAGGGAATACGGTCATTATTCAACACGCCGATGGTTCAGAATCTTGGTACGGAAAATTAGGAACAACTAACGTAAAAGTTTATGATGAAGTGGATAGTAAAAAGGTTATCGGAACGGTATCATCCAATGATGAAGGGAATCTAGGTACTTATTATTTCGCGATTAAAATGGGGGAAAAATTTATAGATCCGAAACAGGTGATTCCATTTGAATAAATGGCTAACTCTTCCTTCCAAAATTTCTGTTCACCCACTGTATTTATTAATTGCATGTATTGGTATTATGACAGCTAATTTTTGGTCAGTATTGTTTGTATCAATAATAATTTTCTGCCACGAAGTAGGTCACGCCATTGCTGCTACTTCATTTAATTGGAGAATAAATAAAATTACGCTACTTCCGTTTGGGGGTGTTGTAGATCTTGATGAACATGGAAATCGACCAACCTACGAGGAGTTTATTGTTACAATCTCTGGCCCAATTCAACATTTAACTTTATATATAATCGCTAACTTCCTATTTCGAATGAATTTAATGCCTGAAAATCTCTATACACTTTTTATCAATTACAATCTTAGTATTCTTTGTTTTAATTTATTACCAATATGGCCATTAGACGGTGGGAAATTAGTCTATCAGTTATTTTCATTGATCTTTCCGTTCATTAGAGCTCATATATATAGCTTGTACTCATCATTTGTATTCTTAATGTTATCCTCATTACTTACAATCATCATACAGCCTATGAATATTACAATTTGGGTTTGTCTATTATTTTTAATCTTTTCCTTATGGGGTGAGTGGAAAAATAGGCATTTTGTTGTTATACGATTTTTAATGGAACGGTTTTATGGAAACAAACAATATATCCAAAAAATTAAATCGATCTCCTTGAATAAAGAAACAAAATTATTTCAAGTTTTTTCTAACTTTCAAAAAGGATATAAATACAACGTCGTCTTTTCTGTTGATAAAAAAAATCAACAAATGTTAGATGAAAATGAATTATTACATGCTTACTTTACTGAGAAAAAAGCAACCTATTCGCTTGAAGAATTAATTAGTTAAATTTCATTTGTTTTAAACTTTAAACTGAGATAGCTTGATATTAAGCTATCTTTATAGTGTTGAAATTATATGAGTCAGTCCAATAGCAAACAAAAAAAGATGGTCTCTAGGTGAGGCCATTTTTTATTAATTTTATTTATTTCTTACTATACATACCAGGAGGAGTCTTTTGGAATATAGTCATAGTAATACAGTATAGAAGGGATTCTTTTTTGAATTATTATATCGTTTGAAACTCGTCTGCCCCATTCATCGTCTTCTCCAAAACTGATATTAAGAAATTTATGTGCCGAGGCAATCTTTTTTGAATAGCACATTAAGTGATTTGGTTTTCGATAATAATAATTTTCATCTTCCCCATGTGCAAACTCTTTCCCATATTTACAAACTTTAGAATATTGATTATTAAAATTTACTAAAACGTCAAATACAATACAGTCAACATTTGGCGTTTCATTGATTGCTGAGCACAATAATTCAATATAATTTGGTTCAATCCGATCATCGTCATCTATAAAAACTACATAATCTCCTTTTGCTTGCTCAATTAGAACATTTCTTTTTTCACCAATGCTTCTTTTTTTATTTTCTAAAAGTACTAATATTTCAACTGGATATGTTTTACTCTGTTTATCTAATTCATTAATAATATTATTTAAATACCCCATTCTTTCGGGGACGGTTGGAATAAGAATTGATAGAATTATATCCATATAATCGCTCCTATCTAAATCAGGATTAAGTAAAAGAAAGGGTAATACAGGAAAAGAAACGTAAGAGAAATCTTAATATAATATTCAATTTCTAATATTCATGTGAGTAGACGAACTAATTAGATTGTATTAACTAGCTTTTTTCTAGTTAAATGAATAAAATGTGATAGATACTATATATAGTTAGGAAGATGAATTTGAAGAAAGTGATTATGAATGTAAAACATTCAGAGAAAAGAATTGCTGTAACTGAAAATGACCAGCTTGTTGAATGGTTTTCTTCTGCAGACCAAAATACATATGTAGGAAATATTTATGTAGGACAAATCCAAGAAGTCATGCCGAAATTAAATGCAATTTTTGTAAATATAGGTTTAAATAAAAATGGCTTCATGAGATTCGAAGATACTGTCGAGGGTAAAGAATCTGAAATCAATAAAGACGAATTAATAAGAAAAAAGTTCCAAAAAGGACAATATATTTTGGTTCAAGTCATAAAGGATGCGTTTGATGAGAAAGGTCCTAAGCTTACAAATAATCTTGAATTCTCTGGTGATTACGTAGTATATTTCCCTCTTACAAAACAAGTTGCTGTTTCAAATAAAATAAAAAAAGAATCGAAACGAAATAAATTATACTCATTAGGTCGAGATTACACTAGTGAAAATGAGGGGCTAATTTTCAGATCTTCATGTGAAAATGCTGAATCAGATGTGATTTTAAATGAGTTAAAAGGCTTTCAAACATTTTATGATTCATTAAAAAATCAAAGCTTTAAAAAAATCACTTGTGTATGGGAAGCGAATTCCTTGTTTACTAAGTTTTTTAAATTACATCCTAAAGAAACAATCAGTGAATTAATCATTGATGATTTAGCTGCTTATAAAAATTATTTACCCGAAGGTCTTCAAATAAATAGTTATAGAGGAAATGAAAATATTTTTGTGGCATTTAAAATTGAAGAACAAATAGAGAAATCTTTTAAACAAATTGTATGGTTAAAAAATGGTGCATTTCTTCTAATCGAGCAAACTGAAGCTATGACAGTGATCGATGTAAATACAGGTAAATTTAGCGGGAAAAATAATCGTGAAGAAACTGTGTATCATACAAATCAATTAGCTGCAATTGAGATTGTTCGCCAATTAAGACTTCGTGATATTGGTGGAATGATTATTATTGATTTTATAAATATGAAGTCCGTTGAACAGCAAAAAAGTATAGGCGAGCAATTAAAGGAAGCCTTTAAAAATGATCGAGCATATACAAAGCTATTTGGATTTTCTGACCTTGGTTTATTTGAACTTACACGCAAAAGAACAGCTCATTCACATATCGAAGCAACACATCAAAAGTGCCCTGTATGTAATGGTAGTGGGCTTGTAAAAAACACAGTTCAGACAGTTTTTGAGCTAGAAAGAGCGCTTTGGGAGCTCTCAACAAGTCGTGATATTGAGGCTTTATTTGTTGAATGTAGTGAGGATGTCGCAAAAGCGTTAAATGGAGATCAGAATAATCATGTGCAAAGACTAGAAAAAGCAATGTTTATAAAAATCTGTTTGAAAATTATATCTTCAAAAACACCATTTTATAATATAGTACGAACTGGTACGATCAAGGAAATAACAAGCTATTTAGAAACAGTCATTTACTGAAGTAGTTGTTGACATTCGACATACGTCATGGTAACATCATAATGTTATTGTTTGTAGCGCACCCGTGCTACAACCGCGCATAATAGGTATTAAATTGCTATTTTTAGCATGCCTATTGGTGGCGAGTCTTAGACTATTGAGGAGGTGCAATTATGTACGCAATTATTGAAACTGGTGGTAAACAAATCAAAGTTGAAGAAGGTCAAGCAATCTACATCGAAAAACTTGATACTAACGCAGGTGAAACTGTAACATTCGACAAAGTTTTATTCGTAGGTGGCGAAAACATCAAAGTTGGTAGCCCAACTGTTGAAGGAGCTACTGTAACTGCAAAAGTTGAAAAGAACGGTAAAGCTAAAAAGATTCTTGTATTCAAATACAAATCTAAAAAGAACTACCGTCGTAAGCAAGGTCATCGTCAACCTTACACTAAAGTTGTTATCGAAAAAATCAACGCTTAATTTTAAGTAATGACTAAAATAACAATTGAACGTTTAAAAGATGGACGTATAGGTTCCTTTAAAATAAGTGGACATGCATTTTTTTCTGATGCTGGGACTGACATTGTTTGTGCCGGTATATCAGCAGTTTCAATAGGAACTGTAAATGCTTTGGAAGCAATTTGTCGTATAGATTCCGAATTAAATACAGTAATTGATGAAAAGAAAGGTTTCTTGAAGTATCAATTACCGATTGATTTAAATGAAGATAATATGCAAAAAGCGCAACTTATCCTTGAAGCGATGATCGTATCTTTACAAACTATCGCTGCAAGTTACGGTGACTATGTCACTATAAACGAGTAAAACAGGAGGTGTAACCATGTTAAAATTAAATCTTCAGTTATTTGCTTCTAAAAAGGGAGTAGGTTCTACAAAAAACGGTCGTGACTCAATGTCAAAACGTCTTGGCGCTAAACGTGCTGATGGACAATTCGTAACTGGTGGTTCAATTCTTTACCGTCAACGCGGCACTAAGATTTATCCAGGTGTAAACGTTGGTCGTGGTGGAGATGACACATTATTTGCGAAGGTTGATGGCGTAGTTAAATTCGAACGTTTAGGCCGTGACCGCAAACAAGTAAGTGTATACCCTGTAGCTCAAGAAGCTTAAGAAACTAACTTAGAGACTCTAACCTTTTAGGTTAGAGTTTTTCTGTACTTAAGACATTTTTATTTATAACAAATTGCTATTCAACATAAAAAAGGTGTTGTTATAGTAACCTCTCAAACAATATGCTCCAAAGACTCGGCATTTTACAAGCTACACACTAGTTTGAGACTTTCAAAATAATCAATCAAATTGCCGAGTCTAACTTTTTAATTACCTTCATAAATACCAAAATGTAAACCTATAGGAGAATACAATGCAGGAGAAATGGGACGTTCTAGAGGTATTAAGACATTCACGTCATGATTGGTTAAATCGAATTCAATTAATAAAAGGATACATGGCCACAGGTCAATCTGACCAGCTAGAAGAAACGATTACGAAAATTGTTGCTGATTCCTTGAATGAAGCTAAAATTTGTTCGTTACAAATTCCAGAGTTTGCAGAATTTATCATTACCTATAACTGGAAGCCTCGTACAATTGTACTAGATTATGAAATTTTAGGGGAACCATGTTCGCTTAAAAATTTAGACGAAGTGATGACAGTATGGATTCAAAATTTTTTAGAAAAACTAGAATCTTGGGTACATATTTATGAGGAAAATTTTGTTAGTTTAACAATTGAAATAAATGATAAAACAGTTAGTTTCTTTTTTGATTTCAGAGGTAAACTAACAAAGAAAGAAGATATGTTGAAGTGGATTGTTTCATCATCAAATGACAGCTCAAAAATTAGAATGATGTCATATTTTTGTGAGACAGAAGAGTGCAGTATCGAATTTAAAATGGAAAAATAAAAGAGTGGTGGATTTATGTTTATTGATCAAGTCAAGATATATGTAAAAGGTGGAGACGGTGGAAACGGTATGGTAGCCTTCCGTCGTGAAAAATATGTTCCAAAAGGTGGCCCTGCTGGTGGAGACGGTGGTAGGGGAGCTAATGTTGTATTTAAAGTAGATGAAGGCTTAAGAACATTAATGGATTTCCGTTATAAACGTCATTTCAAAGCAGATCGTGGTCAACATGGTATGTCTAAAAATCAACATGGAAAAAATGCAGAAGATATGATTGTAAAAGTACCACCTGGGACGATCGTAACAGATGCTGATTCAGGTGAATTAATAGCTGACCTTACAATGGATGGTCAAACAGCTATTATAGCAAGAGGAGGCCGTGGAGGCCGTGGAAATAGTCGATTTGCATCGCCTGCAAATCCAGCTCCAGAAATAGCGGAAAATGGAGAACCAGGTAAGGAAAGAAACATTAAACTAGAACTTAAAGTTTTAGCTGATGTTGGATTAGTTGGTTTCCCAAGTGTTGGTAAATCAACATTACTATCTGTTGTAAGTTCTGCTAGACCAAAAATCGCTGAATATCATTTTACAACAATTGTTCCTAATTTAGGTGTTGTAGAAACAGAAGATAACCGTAGTTTTGTAATGGCCGATTTACCAGGGTTAATTGAAGGAGCACATCAAGGTGTTGGACTTGGGCATCAATTCCTACGTCATATTGAAAGAACACGTGTAATTGTTCATGTAATTGATATGTCAGGTCTTGAAGGTAGAGACCCATATGAAGATTACTTAACAATTAATCAAGAGCTTAAAGAATATAATTTACGTTTAACTGAACGACCTCAAGTAGTCGTTGCAAATAAAATGGATATTCCAGAAGCTGAAGAAAACTTAATTAAATTTAAAGAACAAGTTGGAGATGAAGTACAAATTTTCCCAATTTCTGCGGTAACACGTCAAGGTTTACGTGATTTATTATTTACAGTTGCGGATTTAATTGAAACAACTCCAGAATTCCCACTTCATGACGAAGAGGAAGACAAACCATTACGAGTTCTATATAAATATCAAAAAGAAGAACCTACTTTTGAGATTACTCGTGAAAGTGATGGAACGTTCGTCGTTAAGGGTGAAGAGCTTGAAAAACTATTCAAAATGACTAACTTTGAACGTGAAGAGTCAATTCGTCGATTTGCACGTCAAATGCGTGGAATGGGGATTGATGAAGCACTACGTCAACGTGGCGCGAAAAACGGAGATATCGTTAAAATTTCTGAATATGAATTCGAATTTATCGATTAATAATTCCTAATTAAGA
>Ga0209795_10001020_pt1 | contig 18535 bp, 14 predicted proteins | sample AgamicOrMarz_FD_187166 | JGI IMG/M metagenome (GOLD analysis project Ga0209795, IMG submission 187166) | Agave microbial communities from Guanajuato, Mexico - Or.Ma.rz (SPAdes) (version 2) | ecosystem: Host-associated > Plants > Phyllosphere > Phylloplane/Leaf | place: Guanajuato, Mexico...
TTTATTTTAGGCGTAGACAGGCTGCTGGACATGGCCCGTACATGTGTAAACATTGTTGGTAACTCACTAGCTGCTATTGTTATCACAAAATGGGAAGGTCATAAAGTCAAAGAGCACCCCGAAGAACTAGCTGCATAAGCGGTCATATTGGAAAAGGCACAACTAGTGAATAATAGCTAGTTGTGCCTTTTGGGTTTTTATAGATGTTGGTACCGGGGCTTTTTCTATCTTCGATTAACTTCGATTAACCCTTCTGATCGATATTCGATATAAAAAGCCAAGAATGATATAGATAATGACCACGATAGCGGCAGTCCAAAGCCTTTCTTGTAAAACACCGTCTGCAAATAACACTGGCCCTAATCCGAAAAATGTCACTAATGCGATGAGAATGATATATATGAAGTGTAGTAAAAATCTCACTTGATTCACCCCCAAACAGCTTTTTCCTTTGTATATTAGACGAATACATTTAACTCGTTGTTACAAGGATTCCGTTGCAGAGAAAAAAAGGGCTTTGAACTCCAAAGCCCTTCTCCTATTAGTATTTTATTAATGTGTACTTCTTCTTACCTCTTCTAATAATCGTAAACTGTCCTTCAATCCGATCTGTTTCCGTTAGAGCATAAGTTGTATCAGTGATTTTTTCGCCATTAACTGTGACTGCTCCGTTTGAGATGTCTTCGCGTGCTTGACGCTTAGATGGGGAAATTTTCGCTGCGACTAAAAGATCGACCAAATTCTCCTCATTTTGTGAAGTATATGCTGGTACATCTTTAAAGCCCTGCGCAATTTCCGCCGCTGAAAGACTGCTTACATCCCCGCTAAATAAAGCTTGAGAAATTTTAATCGCCTGTTGTAAAGAATTCTCTCCATGTATTAATCGAGTCATCTCTTCCGCTAATACCTTTTGTGCTTTACGAAGATGAGGCTCTTCTTGAACAGCTTTTTCTAATTGTTCAATTTCCTCGTGCGAAAGGAATGTGAAAATCTTTAAGTATTTAACAACATCGGCATCAGCTGTATTAATCCAGAACTGGTAGAACTCATAAGGTGTTGTTTTTTCAGGATCTAACCAAATCGCACCGCTTTCCGTTTTCCCAAACTTTGTACCGTCTGCTTTTGTCACAAGCGGAATCGTTAACCCATATGCCTTCGAGCCTTCTGGCTGAACTTTACGGATTAATTCCAACCCTGAAGTGATATTTCCCCACTGGTCACTTCCTCCAATTTGCAATCTACAATTGTGATGCTCATATAAATGAAGGAAATCCATCGCTTGTAAAATGGTGTAAGTGAATTCTGTGAATGAAATACCTGTCTCAAGGCGGTTGGCAATAGTGTCTTTTGCAAGCATATAATTCACGCCAATATGTTTACCAATATCACGTAAGAAGGTAACGACATCCATAGAGCCTGCCCAATCATAGTTATTAACCATGATAGCCCCATTTTCGCCTTCAAATTGGAAAATAGATTCAAGCTGTTTCTTAATACCCGCTACGTTATCTTGAACAGTTTCAAGAGTTTGCAGCTTTCTTTCTTCGCTTTTTCCACTTGGGTCACCAATTAATCCTGTTGCTCCGCCAACTAATACAATCGGACGGTGTCCGTGCTGTTGAAATCTTCTTAGTGTTAAAAACGGCAGTAAATGGCCGATGTGCATACTATTTGCGGTTGGATCGACACCGCAATATAAGGAAATTGGCTCCTTACTTAATGTATCCTTTAAACCTTCTTCATCGGTTTGCTGGTAGATAATTCCTCTCCACGCTAAATCTTGTAACAATTCCATAAATATTACCTCCAATTTTGTAAAAAATAAAAACGCCCCTGCATAAATGCAGGGACGTAAAAATTACGCGGTACCACCCAGCTTGAGGAAAATTCCTCCAACTCAAAAAATTAACGGTTAAGACCGTTCTCCGCTAATATCAATCCATTTTCACAGAGAAAGCTCCAGGACGTAATTCATTCTTCTATATGTATCAGCTTGCACCACCGCTGACTCTCTTCAAACAGGGATAGAAGAACTACAGTTGGTTCCCTTCACAGCATACTTATTAAATTAATGTATAGCTTTTTTTACCATAATTATAGTTCCTTGTCAAACATAACTGGAAATTTCAGATAAATGTAGAACTTTGTCAGTTTTTATACCATTGATATGCTATAATGTATGTGATTTTAGATGAGGTGATACTATAGATGGTTGAAAAATTACATGCATGGATCAAAAAAGCAAAGTCCGTACTGAACATATTTACCCATAGAAAAACGGTTAAAAGTGCACGAATCACATATCAAGTCGTTTGGAATCTATTTCTCCTTGTACTAACAGTGGTAATTCTAGGTGGATCATTTGCTACAGGTGTCGGTGCTGGTTATTTTGCCTCACTTGTTAAAGATGAACCTGTCCGCTCCTATGATAGCATGAAAAAGGATATTTATAACTACACAGAAACCTCTGAGTTATATTTTGCCGATAATAAATATCTTGGAAAACTCCGTACAGATTTAGAACGGGAAGAAGTAAAACTAGACGATGTATCGGATTATTTGGTAAACGCAGTGGTTGCAACCGAAGACGAATACTTCTACAAACATCAAGGTGTCGTACCAAAAGCCGTATTCCGGGCTGTCTTCCAAGAAGTGACAAATTCCGCGGTTCAATCCGGCGGCAGTACGCTAACACAGCAATTAATAAAAAATCAAATTTTAACTAATGAAGTTTCATTTCAAAGAAAAGCTAGTGAAATTTTACTTGCCCTTCGTTTAGAGAAATTTTTTGATAAAAAAGAAATTTTGGAAGCCTATTTGAACGTTTCTACGTTAGGGAGAAATTCGTCTGGACGAAATATTGCTGGTGTTCAAGCAGCAGCAAAAGGAATTTTTGGTAAAAAAGCAAGTGATTTAACACTACCACAAGCAGCCTTCATTGCCGGATTGCCTCAAAGCCCATTCGGATATACGCCTTTTACACGAGAAGGTACGATAAAAGAACCAAAATATCTTGAACCAGGTCTTACACGGATGAAAACAGTCCTAAAAAGAATGTTTGACGGAGGCTACATTAACCAAAAGCAGTATAGAGAGGCCTCTGCCTACGATATTAAAAAGGATTTTATTAAACCAGTTGCTAACCCACTCGAGAAATACCCTTGGCTAACGGTCGAAATTGAAAAGCGTTCGATTGAAGTTTTGACTACTGTCTTAGCAAAAGATGATGGAATTTCAGAAAAACAGTTAAAAAATGATGATAATCTAGCTTATAAATATCAAATCTTGGCTAGAAATGCTTTGCGTCAAAATGGATACCAGATTCATTCGACAATTGACAAAAAAATCTATGATGCCATGCAGAAGGTAAAAGATAATTATCAATATTACGGACCTGATAAACCTCAGGAAAAAAAGGATCCTGAAACTGGTGAAGTTAAAACGGTTATGGAACCCGCCGAGGTTGGGGCAGAATTGATTGAAAACAAAACTGGAAAGATTATCAGTTTTGTGGCTGGAAGGAATTATGATGATCAACAGCTTAATCACGCAACCAGTGCAATTAGACAAAACGGTTCAACCATGAAACCACTTCTAGTCTACGCTCCGGCGATTGAGTTAGGAAAAGCAGCTCCAGGCACACCACTTCCAAACGTAGCGTTAGCTTTAGCGCCCGGCAGAAGTGATCCATGGCCGCAAAACTATGACTATCGCTACAGTGGACTGGTTTCAGCAAGATATGCCCTGGCGAAATCCTATAATGTTCCAGCGGTTAAACTTTACAAGAGTATTGTTGAACAGCGTCCTGCCAAGTATCTTGAAAAAATGGGATTTACCTCTTTAAGAAAAGACGATTATACAAATCTAGCTACTTCGATTGGCTCAATGACAAATGGGGTAACAATTGAAGAAAATACCAATGCATTCAGCACCTTTGCTAATGCTGGAAAATTTGTTGATGCCTATATGATTGATAAAATTGTTGATAAAAACGGCAAGGTCATCTATCAGCATAAAGTAACACCTGTTAAAGTCTTTAAACCGCAAACAGCTTATTTAACCATTGATATGATGCGAGACGTTGTTAAGATGGGGACGGCTGCAGGTGTTAGAAGCCAATTAAACTTCAGCAGCGACTGGGCAGGGAAAACAGGGACAGGAAATCAATATATTGACTCCTGGTTTGTTGCTTCAAACCCTAATGTCACCTTTGGTCTTTGGAGAGGATATGATACACCAAAATCGCTCCAGACATCTGGAATGTCTTATAGTGCACGGACCAATAACTTATGGGCAAAGTTAATGAACGCTGCCTATAAAATTAGACCAGATTTAATTGATCCAGACAAGTCATTTAAAATGCCAAAAGGAATTGTGAAACGCTCCTATTGTGCTGTTTCAGGAATGCTTCCTTCTGAAGCTTGTTCAAAAGCAGGCTTAATCGAAAGTGATTACTTTAATGTCAATAATGTACCTACAAAAGTAGACGATAGCTTAATTGAAGCAAACTATGTCATGGTAGGTGACAAAAAATATTTAGCCTTAAACTCTACACCAAAAGAGTTTTCCCAATTTGGTCTCGTCTTAAATCCTGATTTTATTAAACGGATTGTTGGAAGTAACTTCCACAATTATAGTCAACTGATTCCACAGAAGGATCGTTGGGGAAAAATTCTTGTTTCAACCGCAAGAATGTCCGATAACGGAAAGAACCCTGCTAGTGTTAGTGTAAAAGCAAAAGGAAATACCTTATCATGGTCAGCCTCAGGGGATAAGGATGTTGTTGGTTACCGCATCTATCAAGGTGGGGTAAGCGCTAAAAAAGTAGGAAGTGTAGTAAATGGTTCTAAGCGTTCATTTAAAGTGGGGACCGGATCGTTCTATGTAACAGCAGTTGATATAGCCGGTAAGGAGTCTGCTCCATCGAATTTAGTCGATGCAGGTGTAATCATACCAACGGATCCAACTAATCCTGTCGTACCGAATGACCCCAACGTTCCAACTCAGCCGACTGAACCAAATACAACACCATAAACTAATAACCCGCATCGAAATTGATTGTTTCGGTGTGGGTTTCTTTTTTTATTTGGAAAAACAAAAATATTTTTAAGGTATGATCCAATTCAGTTACCCAAAAATGTAAAAAATGAGTCCAAAGACGGTAATTTTTCTGCCACTTTTGAATTTATCTGCCGCTTTTAAAACTTTATCGGCCACTTTTGATTTTTATCTGCCACTTTGACAATTTATCGGCCACTTTTTAAATTTATCGGCCACTTTGACTACTTTATCTGCCACTTCTCTTTTTTAACCCAGACCCCCATCAAAATACTCTACTAAATAAACGTAAAAAAGCCAGGCGTATAGCCTGGCTTGAGTCTTCGTCATTCCCAAATAAAAAACACCCTATTAATCTTCCATCGTAGAAAGATCACCAGTTGGGAGGTTTAGTTCCCATGCCTTTAGTACCCGTCTCATAATCTTACCGCTTCTTGTTTTCGGCAGTTTATCACGGAAATCGATCTCACGTGGAGCTGCGTGGGCGGCCAGTCCTTTTTTGACAAATTGACGGATTTCTTCTTTTAATTCATCCGTTGCCGAGTACCCGTCCCTCAGCGCAATGAACGCCTTAATGATTTCCCCGCGAACTGGGTCTGGTTTCCCGATGACACCTGCTTCAGCAACGGCAGGATGCTCGACAAGCTTGCTTTCTACTTCAAACGGTCCCACGCGCTCTCCTGAAGTCATAATGACATCATCCACACGTCCTTGGAACCAGAAATATCCATCTTCGTCCATGTACGCTGAATCGCCTGAGACATACCAGTCGCCTGGCATAAAGTAAGATTCATACTTTTCAGGATTATTCCAAATCGTATGCATCATGGAAGGCCAGCCTTTTTTAATCGCTAGGTTCCCCATTCGATATGGAGGCAGCTCGACTCCTTGATTATCAACAATCGCTGCTTGTACACCTGGAATTGGTTTACCCATTGAACCAGGCTTAATCTCCATACAAGGATAATTACTAATCAGCTGCGCACCAGTTTCTGTCATCCACCAGTTATCATGAATGCGCTTGTTGAATACCTTTGCCCCCCATTTAACTACCTCCGGGTTTAAAGGCTCCCCAACACTTAGGACGTGACGTAGGCTGCTTAGGTTGAATTTCTTAACTAACTCATCACCTGCACCCATTAACATCCGGAATGCAGTTGGTGCACTATACCAGACTGTTACCCCGAAGTCTTCAATCATTTGATACCAAGATTCCGGACTAAAGCGGCCTCCTACAATCACATTCGATGTTCCTGTTAACCATGGCCCGAAGATTCCGTAAGAGGTACCTGTTACCCACCCTGGATCTGCCGTACACCAGTAAACGTCATCTTCTTTTAAGTCGAGCACCCATTTTGCTGTTTGGTAATGCTGAAGCATGGCATTATGTACATGCAGTACGCCCTTTGGTTTCCCAGTAGACCCGGATGTATAATGCAAAATGAGACCATCGTTCCTGTCTACCCATTCAATTTGAAGCTCTTTACTTGCAGATTCAAATTTTTTCAGAAAGTCAATATATGGTCCTTGTTCATCTACATTGCTGCCAATAAGGAAAATAGATTTAAGTGCCGGCAGCTCTTGAACAGGTATACGTTCCAACAGTTCAGGCGTGGTAACTAAAACTTTCGCCTCACTGTCTTGCAAGCGGTCCCTGACAGCCCCTTCCATGAATGCCTCAAATAAAGGACCAACAATCGCACCAAGTTTGATGGCACCCAATACTGTAAAATAAAGTTCAGGAGAGCGCGGCATAAAAATAAAGACACGGTCGCCTTTATCGACATCACCAAATGTTTTTAATACGTTGCCCGCTTTGTTTGATAGTTCTTTCATTTCCTTAAAAGTATACTTTTCATTTCTAGATCCATCTCGATAATATAGGGCTACTTTATTTTTCCGGAAGGTTTTTGCGTGACGGTCGATGGCCTCGTAAGCCATGTTGACAAGACCCGTTTCACTCCATGTAAATTCCTTTTCCGTTTCCTTCCAATCAAAGTCCCTGTACTTTTCTTGATAATTTACTAGATTATGATCCCCTTGTACGACTGATAACGCTTCCACTTTCATTTAATCTCCCCCTTTGACCTAATTTTAAAATTACTATAGTACAAATATATACTATTCACAATTTTTTAAAAAGTAAATTATATACATTTTTTATTTTTATCTACTAAATGCCTAGAAAAAATAGTTTATAAGACAGAAAATTTTGTGAAGTTACTTATCATTGATAGATTTTATGTATAATAGAATTAATATGGATTGATTTTCCCAAGGTAGGTGACCGTATGGAACACAAAAAGACATACAATGCCAAACAATTAAAAACACCTCATGGTTCTATTATCGTTGAAGGACCTATTACTGCAGATAAACTAGCAAGCTTCGATTTTCATGAAGACCTTATTGCCTTTCGCCAGCCGACGCAGCAGCATCAGGCCTTAATTGGAATAGCAAACCTTCCAGAAGGCAGAATTATTATTGCCAGACATCTAAATACCATTGTGGGTTATGTAACCTTTCTATACCCTGATCCGCTTGAACGATGGTCAGAGGGCAAAATTGAAAATTTAATAGAATTAGGTGCAATCGAAGTCATTCCAAAATATAGAGGCTGTTCCGTTGGTAAAAATCTTCTTATTGTCGGCATGATGGATGATGCGATGGAAGATTACCTTATCATCACGACTGAGTACTATTGGCACTGGGATTTAAAAGGTACCAAACTGAATGTGTGGGAGTACCGAAAGATCATGGAAAAGATGATGAATGCGGGCGGTCTTGAATGGTATGCAACCGATGATCCCGAAATTTGCTCGCACCCAGCTAACTGTCTCATGGCTCGGATGGGGAAAAGAATCGATCGAGAAACCATCCAAAAATTTGACCGCCTCAGATTTATGAACCGGTTTATGTACTAACTTAATCCTTGTTCATGATAAATGCTTATGCTAAGGAGGATGTTCCAATGATAATCGAACAAATCATGAAAATAGATGTCGCCACACTTCTTCCAACAGATACAATTGCGGATGCCATTCAATTAATGGAGTCAAGAAAAATACGCCATATCCCTATTATCAACCATGAAAAACATTTAGTGGGCCTTGTCACAGTGGCAAAAATCCATGAAGCAACGCCATCTATTTTCCATGCGAATGAGCATCCAGAAGATATGAAAAAACCACTAAACGCAATTATGGAGTCAAACGTTATTACAGGGCATCCCTTAGATTTTGTAGAAGAAGTAGCTGGCCTTTTTTATGAGCATAAAATCAGTTGTCTTCCCATCATAAATAACCGAGAATTGGTTGGAATCGTGACTGAAACAGATTTACTTCGGACAATGGTGGAATTAACGGGTGCCCATCAGCCAGGTTCTCAAATTGAGGTAAAAGTACCAAATCTTGCCGGAAAACTTAGTGAAATAACCACTGTGATTAAGAATCGGAATGCAAATATTCTGAGTGTCCTCGTTTATCCTGATAAGATGGATGATCAGTACAAAATACTTGTGATTAGATTACAGACAATGAATCCCACTGTGTTGATTCAAGATCTCAAACAGGCAGGATTTCATGTGCTTTGGCCTAATCTTCCGGGGATTTCAATATGAGTGATAAGTGTTCCTTCGTATTTTCAGATGAGCTGCTGAAATATAAATTCAGCAATCACCATCCTTTTGACCAATTCCGGCTTAAATTAACAGTAGACTTATTAGAAAAGATGAATGCGCTTCATCCAGAAAGTGTAATCCCGCCAAGAATAGCCTCTGATGAAGAGTTAGCCTTAATTCACGACCTGAGTTACATAGAAGCAGTCAAAAAGGCAGGCAATGGTCAATTGTCTCCAGATATAGCAGAAAACTATGGTCTCGGTACAGAAGATACCCCTATATTCCCTAACATGCATGAAGCAAGCGCACTACTTGTTGGAGGGACACTAACAGCTGTCGATCAAGTTATGACTGGTAAGGCTCAGCATGCTCTCCATTTAGGCGGTGGATTACATCACGGATTCAGGGGAAAAGCGTCAGGATTTTGCGTATATAATGACAGTTCGGTCGCCATCAAATATTTACAGGAAAAATATAATGCTCGTGTTTTATACGTGGACACAGATGCACATCATGGAGACGGCGTTCAATGGTCCTTCTACGATGATCCAAAGGTATGCACACTGTCCATTCATGAGACAGGAAGATATTTATTCCCTGGCACAGGCAATGTGAATGAACGTGGACAAGGAGTGGGCTATGGTTATTCATTTAACATACCCGTTGATGCTTTTACCGAAGATGAATCTTGGCTTTACGCCTATACACATGCACTTAGAGAAGTAGCTGATTTTTTTAGACCTGATGTGATTCTTACCCAAAACGGTGCAGATTCTCATTATATGGACCCATTAACACATCTTTCTTCAACCATGAAAACTTATCGTGGAATACCTAGATTAGCCCATGAAATCGCCCATCAATATTGTAACGGAAAGTGGATTGCGGTTGGCGGCGGCGGTTATGATATCTGGCGGGTGGTGCCGAGAGCGTGGGCTTTAATTTGGCTCGAAATGACTGAAAACTCAAACTGTTATGGCAGTTTACCGCAAGAATGGCTAGATGCTTGGCAAAAAGAATCTCCCGTAGGATTACCAAAGGAATGGGACGATCCAGAAAATTTATATACACCTATCCCAAGAAAAGCAGAGATTACCGAAAAGAATTTATTAACCCTTGAAAAAGCACTCTACCCGATTCGAAGCCAGCAAAAAAGTGAATCAGTATAAAAAAGATGGGTTGACCAAATTTGGTCAACCCATTTTTTAAATTATTTTGTGGAACGACGGTGTTCAATTCGATGTGGAAGAACCACAATATGGTCTGACACCTTTTCTTTGTTCATCAATTTGGTTAATAGTCGCATCGCAACCGCACCAATATCATATAACGGCTGAACAATGGTTGTTAATTGCGGACGCACCATTAGTGACAACCTTGTATTATCAGATGTGATTACCTCAAAATCCTCAGGGATTTTATATCCTTTGTCCTCTGCACCGTGCACAACTCCAAGAGCCATTTCATCAGAACCAACCAAAATCGCCGTAGGTCTAGCAGATACTTCCAGGAGTCTTTCGATTGCTTCAATCCCAGAGTCGTAGGTATAATCGCCTTCCACAATAAGTTCCTCATTATAAGCAATACCGGCTTCTTGTAATGCCCTTTGATACCCTCTCAATTTCTTGATTGTATTCTTCGGCTCATGAAGTGGACCCACGACAAAGGCAATATTCTTATGGCCTTTTTCGATAAATTCCTTGATGGAATCATATACCGCTTCCTCATAATCAATATTCACGGAAGGGATCGTGTTCGATTCTTCAATCGAACCCGCAAGCACAATCGGTACAGGTGATTTTTCAAATTCTTCGACATGGTCTGCAGTAATATTGCCACCCATGAATACTAGCCCGTCCACTTGTTTGCCAAGCATTGTATTGAGCAAATGTAATTCCTTATCTTTGTTTTGATCTGAATTGCTTAAAATGATGTTGTACTTATACATCGTGGCAATATCTTCAATCCCCCGAGCCAATTCTGCAAAGAAGATATTTGAGATATCAGGAATAATTACCCCGACAGTTGTTGTTTTTTTACTAGCCAACCCTCTTGCCACAGCATTAGGACGATAGCCTAGTCTTTCTATTACTTCTAACACTTTTTTCCTTGTTACTGGTTTAACGTTCGGATTTCCGTTTACTACACGGGAAACCGTAGCCATCGAAACATTTGCTTCTCTTGCAACATCATAAATTGTAATATTCACCTAAAATACACTCTCCTAGAACGATCATCGTTTTCTTTATTTTGCATCAGGTTGTATAAACTTAATCATTTGTTTTTTGTTTTTGTTTGTGAGAACGTAAACAATCTTTAATATGTATTTAATGATACGATAAGAAGGGAAAAGCCGCAATTGCATTTGTCAACATTTTTTGCAAAATTACTAAATATTATCAAAAAAACCTCCTGCAATGAAAATGCAGAAGGTTTTTATACATTTACTTACAATTAAAGCCGAACATATTTGGAAGCAAGCAGTTCGTTATAGAATTTATCAAACTGATTAAGATCCATTTGCTGCTTTTGATCGGAAAGTGCTACAGCCGGATCTGGATGAACCTCAGCCATCACACCATCTGCACCAATTGCAATAGCAGCTTTCGCACATGGTAATAACAGGTCTCTTCTACCTGTAGAATGGGTTACGTCAACCATGACAGGTAAATGTGTTTCTTGTTTTAAAATCGGTACCGCTGAAATATCAAGAGTGTTTCTTGTGGCACGTTCGTAAGTTCTTATGCCTCGCTCACAAAGAATGATTTGACTATTCCCTTGTGACGCAATGTACTCAGCAGCATTAATAAATTCCTCGATTGTCGCCGCAATCCCTCTTTTTAACAATATAGGTTTATTTACAGAACCGGCTGCTTTTAACAATTCAAAGTTCTGCATATTACGTGCCCCAATTTGAATGACATCAATATAATCAATCGCCATTTCAATATCGACAGGGCTGACAATTTCACTAATTACTGCCATATCAAATTCCTGAGCAACACGTTTTAGAATTTTTAAGCCTTCTACCCCTAACCCTTGGAAATCATATGGAGAAGTTCTAGGTTTATAAGCTCCGCCACGAAGAAGCTTTAAGCCTTTTTCTTGCATGGATTTCGCTACAGTTGCCACTTGTTCATAGGATTCAACTGCGCACGGACCGAATACGAAGTGCGGCTTTCCATCGCCAATCTTTTCACCTTTTAATGTAACAATGGTATCTTCTGGCTGTTTTTTTCTAGAGACGAGCAATGCCTTACTATGGTCATCCTGTTGGAGGTCCAGACCTGCTTTAAAAATCTCTTTAAAAATATGATCAATCGTCGAATTTTCAAAAGGACCATCATTATGCTCTTTTATTTTATCTAGCATCTTTCTTTCACGCACTGGGTCGTAACGGTATACACCTTGGTTTTCTTTCACCCGGCCAATATCCTGAACTAGCTGTGCTCTCTCATTAATTAACCTTAATAATTCTAAGTTTAGTTCATCAACCCGTGACCTCAATTGTTCTAATTCGATTTTTTTGCCCATCCTTCGTCCCCGCCTTTTCTTTTGCTAAACAGATCACCTTTTGAAAAAGTTCTGAAAGCATATATGTTCTTTTGTGAAAAGCTAAACGTGTACACTCAAATTTTTACATTTTTATAATTAGGCTTATTATATCGGATATGTTTTTATTTGTCACTAATTTTTTCTTTAATGATTAAACGCTTTTAAGCGCTAAAGTGTTTTATGTGATAATAGAACGAATCAGCTTGTCCATTAACGAAAACCTAAATAGATTTATTGATTTTCACCTACGGCACCTGTTAAGGAACGGCTTGTAATTTTCCAGTGGGACGCATTCCATAATGGCTCCCCATTTGAAAACAGGATCGTTTGCGGCGATTCATGTTTGATTTGGAATTTTTCTGCCACTTCATTAGATAATGGACGAGAATCCTGGACGGCTAGGAAATAAGTAGGTACAGACTGATTTTCATTTGCAAACTTTTCATATTCCTTGTAAGCCGCATGGCTAATTGGACATGTTAAACTGTGCTTTAAAAGAAAGAACTTACTCTCCTTTTTTAATACTTCATCAAATTGTTCTACGGTATCAATTTTCTCTAACATGTGTACATTCCTCCAAAAATGAAATAAACGGTGAAGTAATTTTATCACTCCACCGTTTCCATCACAAATAAACTGATTCAACTCATCTATTTTTAAAGTTTAACCTTATTTTCTTCCTCTTCTAATGCCTTTTCTGCTTCTTCAATTTTTCTTCTTATTTCAGTGCTGTCTAAGGTTCCAATTTCGATGGATTTCTTTGCTTTACTTTTTTCTTTTAAGGGCTGAATGGGAATATAGGTTGATTCTGATTCGTCTACCTGTTCGCTCTGATTTGTTATTTTTCCTTTTACCTTATCGAATAGTCCGGTAGATTGCAGGACAATCCCTTGGGACAGGGAGGAACTTTTAGAGACTAGTTCATTACTTTTGCTCATTACATTTTCTCTTATTGTCGATGTCTTATCGATAATGGAACCAGCTTGGTTACTAAACCTATTCCGAAGATCTTTTCCCGATTTGGGAGCCAGAAAAAGTGCGGCAGCAGCACCAACTACTCCTCCGATAATTGCACCAAGTAGAAAACTATTGGATGACTCTTCATTTCGAGCTTGATTCGTCTCTCTTGAATCAAAATCCCTATTTGACATCTTCAAATTCCTCCTCTATTTTCTAGTGTGATCTAAACTTCTTACCCTGATTTAAGCTAATCTCATTTTTTTCTTGCTTTCTTGCCTGCCATTTATCCTTTAATTCTAAAATGACATTACTCCATTGTACAATTTGCGAAATTTTTTCTTTGCTTTCCTCAACCTGGGTATCCACTGATTTTGTAATATTTTTTAGTGTTCCATTAAATTTAGTGACTGTTGTGCCCACGTCTTTGACGGCATCAACAACACTTGTTAAACTTTCAGTTTTCTCTTTGAGATCATCTGCTAAAGCGTTTGTTTTTTGTAAAAGCATGGTCGTTTCAGCTGTTACACCATCTAACTGTTTTTCTAATCCAGCCAATGTTTTTGAAACACTTGTAAGTGTAACTTGAAATGATTTGAGCGTTGTCGATAAAAAGATGACAAGCACAAAAAATGCGATCGCTATCAAGGCTACGCTTAAGTATAAAATTATTTGCATCGTGCACCTCCGCCTTAATCCTATCAATATGTATATCCCATCACGGATAGATATAAACCTCGCTAATTATCTTATACTACTTCCATATTTTTGTCCTCTTTTCCTGCCGTTTCACTAAAAAATTTTCAACAACATGGTCACAAATGTTTTATTTTTCAACTTTAAGGCTTGATTCGGTTACAATATGTGAGTAAGGATATAATTTTTGTTGGAGGCGTAAAGAATGAAAGATCCTCGTATTGAGAAACTAGCAAAAAACTTAATTAATTATTCGGTCCAGCTTCAAAAAGGAGAAAAGGTTTTAATCGAGAACTTTGGGCTGCAGCGTGAACTTGTGACCGCCCTCGTAAAGGAAGCCTACTTAGCCGGGGGGTACCCTTTTGTGCTGTTAAAGGACCATCGGGTAGACCGCTCACTCTTATTTGGGGCACAAGAAGAGCAATTTAACATGATGGCCGAATTCGAAGCAAATGTAATGAGTAAAATGGATGCATACATAGGTCTTCGTTCCGGTGATAACATCAGTGAACAATCCGATGTACCGGATGATAAAATGAAAATCCATGGCAACACTATTGGTAAAAAAGTTCATCGCGACATTCGTGTTCCAAAGACAAAATGGGTTGTCCTTCGCTATCCAACTTCTTCCATGGCTCAATTAGCTAAAATGAGTACAGAGGCATTTGAAGACTTTTATTTTGATGTTTGTAACCTTGATTACGGAAAAATGGATCAAGCAATGGATAGTCTGAAAGAGCTAATGGACCGAACAGACAAAGTTCGAATTACAGGTCCAGGAACAGACCTTAGCTTTTCCATTAAGGATATACCAGCCATAAAATGTGCCGGACGATTAAATATTCCTGACGGTGAGGTCTATACGGCTCCTGTTCGCGACTCAGTCAATGGCGTAATTACGTATAACACCCCTTCACCATACCAAGGGTTTACATTTGAAAATGTGAAGTTAACCTTCAAAGAAGGGAAAATTGTTGAAGCGGAATCAAATGATTCTAGTCGGATTAATAAAATCTTCGATACCGATGAAGGTGCTCGGTATATTGGAGAATTTGCTATTGGCGTTAATCCGTTTATCCTTAATCCAATGCAAGATATCTTGTTCGATGAAAAAATTGCTGGCAGCTTCCATTTTACTCCTGGGCAATGTTATGATGATGCCTTTAATGGCAACCATTCCAATATCCACTGGGATATGGTTAACATTCAGCGGCCGGAGTATGGCGGTGGAGAAATCTATTTTGACGATGTCTTAATTCGAAAAGATGGTCTATTTGTTCTTCCAGAGTTAGAGGTATTAAATCCGGAAAACTTAAAATAAAAAGAAAGGATGCCAACAACTTGCTGGCATCCTCTCTTTTTTATTTCGCTAACTGTTTTTCGTATGATTCCTGGAATTTTTGAATGTCTCCAGCACCCATAAAAATAATGACGCTATTGTCATAGTCATTTAAAACTGAAGTATGCTCTTCTGTAATGACTTCGGATCCGTCAATTCTTGCCTGAAGATCCTTGATTGTTAGTTTTCCGTGATTTTCACGAGCAGACCCAAAAATCTCACATAAATAGGCTTTATCTGCTTCTCTTAAGCTTTTGGCAAAGTCTTCAAGGAACGCTTGAGTGCGTGAAAAGGTATGTGGTTGGAAAACTGCCACAATTTCACGGTCGGGATATTTTTGCTTAGCCGCATCAATCGTTGCTTTAATTTCAGTCGGATGATGGGCATAATCATCGATTAATATTTGTGAACCGATTCTTTTTTCTGAAAATCTTCTCTTTACACCTTGGAAGGTAATTAATTGGTCCTTGACTACTTCTACACTAATTTCTTCATAATGACACAGACCGATAACGGCAAGTGCGTTTAATACGCTATGATCGCCAAAGGTTGGAATGGTGAATGTGTCATAGAATGTATTACGAATGAAGACATCAAAAGTCGTTCCAGTAGTTGTCTTCACAAGGTTTTTTGCTTGATAGTCATTTTCCTCGCCAAAACCATAAAACAAGACAGGAACCTTTGCCTGAATTTTCTGAAGTTGTTCATCATCACCATAAGCAAATATTCCTTTTTTCACTTGAATCGCCATCTCTTGAAATGCTGAAAAGACATCATCAATATTTGCAAAATAATCAGGATGATCAAAATCAATATTCGTCATAATGGCATAGTCAGGAAAGTAAGACAAGAAGTGCCTTCTGTATTCACAAGCTTCAAATACGAAATATTCTGAGCCTTCTTCTCCTTTACCTGTCCCATCACCAATTAAAAATGATGTTGGCTTAGCTCCTTCAATCACATGGGCAAGTAAGCCTGTTGTAGAAGTCTTTCCGTGTGCACCAGTAACTGCTACACTAGTAAAGTTTTGCATAAAGTCACCTAAAAACCGATGGTAACGAACAATAGGAAGCCCAAGTTTCATTGCCTCTTGAATTTCCTCATGTGTATCTGGAAAAGCATTTCCTGCAATAATCGTCATTCCTGGCTTGATATTCTCCTTTTGGAAAGGAAGAATGGTAATCCCTGATTGCTCAAGGGCCAGTTGTGTAAAAAAGCGCTTTTCGACATCGGAGCCTTGCACCTTAAATTTCATATCATGCAGAACTTGTGCGAGTGCACTCATCCCAGACCCCTTTATACCGACAAAATGGTAAATAGTCATAGAAGAACCTCCAACAACGTCTATCTGTAAAACAGTATATGACATCTGTCTGTATTTGCTAACAAGAAAACAGAGGGCTATTGTACACTATAACTTCAATAACCTCTAAAAAACATATTTAATAATTATATCATTAATCAGCCCGAAAAACTATTTGCAAACAAATTCTTTAGATTCTGACTAGTTATTCACTATATATTATTTATCCTTGTCCTGAAAGAATACTCTTAATTAATTATTTGCATTAGCCTCTAAAATGGATTCTAAATCTGCATGTGTAATTAATACTTCACGGGCTTTGCTTCCATTTGCACTAGTAATATAGCCACTAGTCTCAAGCATATCCATCAATCTTGCCGCACGATTATAGCCTATTTTAAAACGCCTTTGCAGACTTGATGTTGATGCTCCGCCCTGGTCAATAATAAATTCACAGGCCTCATAAAAAAGTTCATCTTCCGTTTCCGTTACTTGAGCTTTTTTTAATAATTCTTCTTGCTCAAACAAGTAATCCGGTTCGCGCTGTTCCCTTACATGACCTACAACCAGATCAATTTCTTCATCCGAGACAAACGTTCCTTGCAAACGGACAGGTTTAGATGAACCATTTTCTAAAAATAACATATCCCCGCGGCCAAGTAACTTTTCTGCCCCGCTAATATCAATAATTGTACGTGAATCCACCTGAGAAGAAACAGAAAAGGCAATTCGGGTAGGAATATTGGCTTTAATTAAGCCCGTGATTACATCCACTGATGGCCTTTGTGTGGCGACAATTAAATGAATCCCACATGCTCTTGCCTTTTGAGCGATTCTACAAATAGCTTCTTCCACATCTGCTGGGGACATCATCATTAAATCGGCTAACTCATCGATAATAATAACAATAAATGGCAGTTTATCCGCATATTGTTTATGCTTTATTGCCAGTTCATTAAAGCGATTAATGTCACGAACACCGGTATGGGCAAACAATTCGTATCGTCTTTCCATTTCGTCAACCGCCCATTTTAATGCAGCTGTTGCCGCCTTAACATCCGTTATAACAGGACTGACAAGATGGGGAATTCGGTTGTATGGTGCGAGTTCGACCATTTTGGGGTCAATTAATAATAGCTTTAAGTCTTCAGGACTGGCTTTAAAGAGTAAGCTAACCAAAATAGTGTTAATGCAGACACTCTTCCCTGACCCTGTCGCACCAGCAATCAAACCGTGCGGCATTTTCTTCAAGTCAGTGACAATCGGCTTTCCGGCAATATCCAGACCGAGCACGGCTGTTAAAGGAGAGGTAGATTCTTTGAAAGTACTGCTTTGAATAATTTCGTTAATGAATACAGGACGTGACTTTTGGTTTGGTACTTCAATCCCAATCGTATGCTTTCCTGGAATTGGAGCTTCCATCCTAATGTCTCTAGCTGCTAGGCTTAACTTAATATCATCAGTTAGGTTGGTAATTTTGTTTACCTTGACCCCCGGCTCCGGCTGAACTTCAAAACGCGTAACCGCAGGACCTTGTGTTACATTAACGACACTGGCGCCGACATTAAAGTTTTGTAAGGTTTCATTTAAAATCTCTTCTTGCTCTAATAACCATTTCGTATCATTCCCCACTGTCACAGGAGGGTTTAGCAAACTAGATGTAGGGAACACATAATGACCATCATCTGGTTCATCCTGGGTGATCTCTTCATTTCTTGAAAATAGGTCGATCACTTGGTTGTTCTGTTCCGGCTGGCCATGTTCTTGTGGCCGCACAACTTGTGCTCCCACTTCCCTATTTCTCTTCCGCTCTTCCCATTTTTGTTTATCTTGTTTTAACATCATCACATTAAATGGCAAATGGGAACGCTTTGGTACTGTGGGTTCAGGTATAGTCTCTGGTTCTGGTGTGGTCTCAAGTTCTGAGAAGGACTCTAGTTCTGAAACGGGCTCTTGTTCTGATACGAACTCTAGTTCTGGTACAGAAACTCGTTCTGAAACAAACTCT
>Ga0209795_10001025_pt1 | contig 18511 bp, 14 predicted proteins | sample AgamicOrMarz_FD_187166 | JGI IMG/M metagenome (GOLD analysis project Ga0209795, IMG submission 187166) | Agave microbial communities from Guanajuato, Mexico - Or.Ma.rz (SPAdes) (version 2) | ecosystem: Host-associated > Plants > Phyllosphere > Phylloplane/Leaf | place: Guanajuato, Mexico...
ATCTCAGCACGCAGTTGACGAAAACCATTCGCCTGAACATTCCTATGCTCTCTGCGGCAATGGACACCGTGACCGAAGCGCGCCTGGCTATCGCCCTGGCACAGGAAGGTGGCATTGGCTTTATCCACAAAAACATGTCCATCGAACGCCAGGCTGAAGAAGTTCGCCGCGTGAAGAAACATGAATCCGGCATCGTGTCTGACCCACAGACCGTTCTGCCAACCACCACCCTGCACGAAGTGAAAGCCCTGACCGAGCGTAACGGCTTTGCCGGCTACCCGGTTGTGACCGAAGAGAACGAGCTGGTCGGTATCATCACCGGCCGTGACGTGCGTTTCGTGACCGATCTGAACCAGCCAGTCAGCGTCTATATGACCCCGAAAGAGCGTCTGGTTACCGTACGTGAAGGTGAAACCCGCGACGTGGTGCTGGCCAAAATGCACGAAAAACGCGTTGAGAAAGCGCTGGTTGTCGACAGCAGCTTCCACCTGCTCGGCATGATCACCGTGAAAGATTTCCAGAAAGCAGAACGTAAACCAAACGCCTGTAAAGACGAGCATGGCCGTCTGCGCGTTGGCGCTGCGGTTGGTGCGGGTGCGGGCAACGAAGAGCGCGTAGACGCGCTGGTTGCGGCAGGCGTTGACGTGCTGCTGATTGACTCCTCCCACGGCCACTCCGAAGGCGTTCTGCAACGCATTCGTGATACCCGTGCGAAATACCCTGATCTGCAGATCATCGGCGGCAACGTGGCAACGGGCGCAGGCGCTCGCGCCCTGGCTGAAGCTGGCTGTAGCGCGGTGAAAGTGGGTATCGGCCCTGGCTCCATCTGTACCACCCGTATCGTTACCGGCGTGGGCGTTCCGCAGATCACCGCGGTCTCTGACGCGGTTGAAGCGCTGGAAGGCACCGGTGTGCCGGTCATCGCTGACGGCGGTATCCGCTTCTCTGGCGACATCGCTAAAGCTATCGCCGCGGGCGCCGCTGCCGTGATGGTTGGCTCCATGCTGGCCGGTACTGAAGAATCCCCGGGCGAAATCGAACTCTTCCAGGGCCGTTCTTACAAATCTTACCGCGGCATGGGCTCACTGGGCGCGATGTCCAAAGGCTCCTCTGACCGTTACTTCCAGACCGATAACGCCGCTGACAAGCTGGTACCGGAGGGTATCGAAGGTCGCGTTGCCTATAAAGGCCGTCTGAAAGAGATCATTCACCAGCAGATGGGCGGCCTGCGCTCCTGTATGGGCCTGACCGGCTGTGGTACCATCGACCTGCTGCGTACCAAAGCGGAATTCGTACGCATCAGCGGTGCGGGTATCCAGGAGAGCCACGTTCACGACGTGACGATCACCAAAGAGTCCCCGAACTACCGTCTGGGCTCCTGATAAGTTTCCGCGCCCGGCTTCAGCCGGGCGCTCTGTTTTTGTTTCACTTGCCTCGGAATTAGCGTCAATGACGGAAAACATTCATAAACATCGCATTCTCATCCTGGACTTCGGTTCTCAGTACACTCAGCTGGTGGCGCGTCGCGTACGTGAACTGGGCGTTTACTGTGAGCTGTGGGCGTGGGATGTCACGGAAGCACAGATTCGCGAATTCAACCCAAGCGGCATTATCCTGTCCGGCGGCCCGGAAAGCACCACCGAAGAGAACAGCCCGCGCGCGCCGCAGTACGTATTCGAAGCGGGCGTGCCGGTGTTCGGCGTCTGCTACGGTATGCAGACCATGGCAATGCAGCTGGGCGGCCACGTAGAAGGTTCTAACGAGCGCGAGTTTGGCTATGCACAGGTAGAAGTCGTCACCGACAGCGCGCTGGTGCGCGGTATCGAAGACTCCCTGACCGCAGAAGGCAAACCGCTGCTGGACGTGTGGATGAGCCACGGTGATAAAGTCACCGCTATCCCGTCCGACTTCGTGACCGTTGCCAGCACCGAGAGCTGCCCGTTTGCCATCATGGCGAACGAAGAAAAACGCTTCTACGGCGTGCAGTTCCACCCGGAAGTGACCCACACCCGCCAGGGTATGCGCATGCTGGAGCGCTTCGTGCGCGACATCTGCCAGTGTGAAGCCCTGTGGACCCCGGCCAAAATCATCGACGACGCCGTTGAACGTATCCGCCAGCAGGTTGGCGATGACAAGGTAATCCTCGGCCTCTCCGGCGGCGTTGACTCTTCCGTGACCGCCATGCTGCTGCATCGCGCCATCGGCAAAAACCTGACCTGCGTCTTCGTGGACAACGGTCTGCTGCGTCTGAACGAAGCCCAGCAGGTCATGGACATGTTCGGCGACCACTTTGGTCTGAACATCGTTCACGTGGAAGGCGAGCAGCGCTTCCTGGATGCGCTGAAAGGCGAAAACGATCCAGAAGCCAAGCGCAAAATCATCGGCCGCGTGTTCGTTGAAGTGTTCGATGAACAAGCACTGCGTCTTGAGGATGTGAAATGGCTGGCGCAGGGTACCATCTACCCTGACGTGATCGAGTCTGCGGCATCCGCAACCGGTAAAGCGCACGTTATCAAATCTCACCACAACGTGGGCGGCCTGCCGAAAGAGATGAAGATGGGTCTGGTTGAACCGCTGCGCGAGCTGTTCAAAGATGAAGTGCGTAAGATCGGTCTGGAACTGGGCCTGCCGTACGACATGCTCTACCGTCACCCGTTCCCGGGCCCGGGTCTGGGCGTGCGCGTGCTGGGTGAAGTGAAGAAAGAGTACTGCGACCTGCTGCGTCGCGCGGACGCTATCTTCATTGAAGAGCTGCACAAGGCCGACCTGTACAACAAGGTGAGCCAGGCGTTCACCGTGTTCCTGCCGGTTCGCTCCGTCGGCGTAATGGGCGATGGCCGTAAGTACGACTGGGTTGTCTCCCTGCGTGCGGTAGAAACCATCGACTTTATGACCGCGCACTGGGCGCACCTGCCGTACGACTTCTTAGGGCGCGTTTCTAACCGCATCATCAACGAAGTAAACGGTATTTCCCGCGTGGTGTATGACATCAGCGGCAAGCCGCCGGCGACGATTGAGTGGGAGTAATCCCGCTTACTGCGTAGTTCGTAGGTAAATGAAGCCCGCCATGCTGCGGGCTTTTTTATTGATATTTCCGGGTTATCCACCAGAACATTAACGCCCCCAGGCTGACCGTCCCCCCAAGCAGACACACGCCCTGCCAGCCCGCTGCGGCAAACGCCATCGTGGTGCCAATGGCACCCAGACCGCTGCCAACCGCATAGAAAAGCATATACAGCCCGACCAGCCGGCTATGGGCCTCGGGGCGGGTGCGGAAGATCAGGCTCTGGTTGGTGACGTGCAGCGCCTGTCCGCCCAAATCCAGCAGCACGATGCCGATAATCAGGATGCCGAGCGAGCGGTCCATTAGCGACAGCGGCCACCACGCCAGAAGGAGTATCGCCAGCGCCGCCGCACTGGTGTAGTGGGCGTAACCGCGATCGGCCCAGCGCCCTGCGCAGCCGGCGGCGAGCGCGCCCACCGCGCCAGCCAGACCAAACGCGCCGATTGCGGTGTGTGAGAAATTGTAGGGCGGGGCGCTCAGTGGGAGCACCAGCGCGCTCCAGAAAATATTGAATGCAGCAAACATCAGCAGCGCCAGCACGCCGCGCACCTGCAGCACTTTTTCCTGGCGCAGTAGCGTCAGCATTGAGCCAATCAGCTGCGGGTAGCGCATCACGCTGGGTGCGGCTGGCAGAGCGGGCAGCCTCCACCAGAGCGGAAACGCAATAACGACCATCAGCGCGGCGGCGCAAAGATACACTCCGCGCCAGCCCGCGACGTCGCTGATGCTTCCGGAAAACACCCTGGCCAGCAGCAGGCCAATGAACACGCCGCCCTGGGCCACACCAACGACCCGCCCTTGCTCATGCGGCGAAGCGGCACTGGCTGCATAGGCGATCAGCCCTTGCGTCATGGCCGTACCGAGCATGCCGGTTGCGAGCATCCCCGCCAGCAACGAGTAAGCACCTTGCGCCATGCCCACGCAGAGCAGCGCCGCGACAAGAGCAAAGAGCTGGATTGCCATCAGGCGACGACGATCCACCTTGTCACCTAAGGGAACCACGAAAAGCAGGGCCAGAGCGCAGCCAGCTTGCGTGGCGGTCACCACGCCGCCCACGGCCGAATGGCTGATGGCGAAGTCTCGTGCCAGCACATCCAGCAGGGGCTGCGCGTAATAGACGTTCGCCACGCTCAGGCCGCTGGCTATGGCGAAAAGCCAGACCAGGCTGCGCGGCATGTCGGCGGCATCGTTGGGTATCGGTGAGGTGAGTGACATTTTCGAATCCTCGCACTGTCCAGTCTGGTTGCAAAAAGAAACTAGTTGAATGCTAGGTTGTGTAGTTTTAAAATGCAACTAGTTATTGCGTTCAGAACTAAGCCGGAGGAGCCGTGTCGCCACGTAAGCCGATGAATGATGAATATTGCCCCGTTGCCCGCAGCGTCGACCTGATTGGGGATCGCTGGTCGCTTCTCATCGTGCGCAATGCGTTTGACGGTACGAGCCGCTTTGGGGATTTTCAACGCGGCCTTGGCGTCGCGCGCAACATTCTCTCGGACCGTCTGCGAAAGCTGGTTGAGGCGGGTATCCTTGAACTGCAGGGGGCTTCAGATGGTACGGCGTATCAGGAGTATGTCCTGACGGCTAAAGGAGAGAGCCTGTTCCCCATCGTCGTGGCCCTGCGGCAGTGGGGTGAGCAGCACCTGTTTGCGCGCGGGGAACGCCATTCGCTGTTAATCGACAGGCATACCGGCAAACCGGTACCCCTTATGGCTCCGGCAGGGCATGACGGCACGGTGCTGACGGCGGCTGATACTGAAGTACAAAAAGTAAAGCGATCCGCCGCCGTTTAACCGCCTAACTATTGCCTGACCGCCTGTTCAATCGTGCGGGTAACGGCGTCCGGCTGGCTCACCATCGACACATGGCTTGCCGACACCTCCGTGGTTTTTGCATTGATCCTCTTCGCCATCGCCCGCTCAAGCTCAGGATTGATCATCCTGTCGTTCCTGCTGACCACAAACCAGCTTGGCTTATCGTGCCAGGCTGCATGCGCCACTTTCTCTCCAAACGCGTCGGCCTTAATCGGCCCCTGCGTTGCCGCGATGGTTTGCTGCTCATCGGTTTTCGCATCGGGCGCAAAATCCGTACTGACCGCCTTCGCTGGCAGATATAAATAGCCGTCTGCCGTTTTCGCGATGCCTGCACTTCCCGGCGGGGCCGGATAACTTCCCGCCAGGTCTGCCGTAGACTGGCCGGAATCTGGCGCAAACGCCGCGACGTAAACCAGCGACTTCACGCGTGCATCGTTACCCGCCTCGCTTATCACCGTGCCGCCCCAGGAGTGGCCGACCAGCACCACGCTACCCTGCGCCCGGGCGATGGCACGCTGCGTGGCGGCGACGTCATCCTTAAGCGAGGTGAGCGGCAGCTGTACGGCAATGACTTCCGTATGGTTTTTTTGCAGCCGGGTAATAACCTTATTCCAGCTGCTGCCGTCGGAAAACGCGCCATGGACCAGCACTACGCTGGTTTGCTCTTCAGCGAACGCGCCAGCGGAGAGGGCCAGCAGACTGGCCGCTGCGATAAAGACTGCTTTCATCTTCTGACTCCTTAAAAGTGATGGACCGCCGCATGCGGCGGTACGGTGAATTCAACGGTTTTATGATCGACAGGCCTATGGGTAGGGTCGGCGAGGATAATCGTCACCTTGTGCTTTCCGGCCGGCAGCCCGACCAGGATAACGGGCTCGCCGCTGGTGTCGGCCCAGTGCCAGGGGGCATCATCCACCACGACGTGGATATGGCCGATACGCGGGGTAATCCTTAGCGCCTCAGTCCCGAACACGGGCTCAATACGCAGGTTCTCGGTGCGGTATTGAATAAAAACCGCTCCCTTGCTCAGCGGGCCGGCTAACGGGGGATCGACAATCAGTTTCGCCGCCGGCTGCGCCTGCTCAAGCGGCGCAACGGCAGCAGGACCGTTGACCTCTTTGGCGCTGAGCCCGTCCAGCGGCTCCGCCCAGGCGCACGCTGCCGACGTCAGGGCAAGGAACGGCAGCAGGAAATATCGATGCATCATTTGTGTCTCCTCATCGGTTAATCGTGACGACAGACACAGAAGACCATTTTTATGTATCGGGAATGTTTGCTTTGGAAGGGGTTTTGTACCGGTTTGTCAGCGTCGCGCCCGGGATACAGTACGATACCGTATTTCTGCCGCGGGAGCGTACGAGCGCGACGGCCAGCCCGGCAATGACCAGCGTCAGTCCCGCCGAAACCCACATCCCGCCGGTAATGCCCAGCGAACTATTCAGCCAGGCATAGGCAAACGGCGAGGCTGCCGCCGTCAGCTGCCCGGGTATGAGCAATAAACCGGTGCGGCTGGCGTAGCTTTCCGCGCTAAACAGCTCCAGCGGCAGCGTCGCTTTGACGATGGTCACCAGCCCGTTAATGGCGCCATAGCCCAGCACAAACCCGGCGACGCTCCAGACGAAAAACGCGCTGCTCAACCCGACGAGAAAGCAGAGCGGCATGGCAAGGGCCGTAAAGAGCGTCAACCTGAGCGGCGTTAAGCGGGCGCCTGCCAGGACTTCCATCAGCCGTGCGCCGGTCTGACCGAACCCCCACAGCATGCCGATGGCGACCGGCAGGCCAAAACTGACGATAAACTCCGGCAGATGCGTCGAGGTGCCGTTGGAGACGAAGGTGATAAGCGCGATAAAGGTCGCATAGAGCCAGCCGTCGCGACGCTCGCTGTTCGCTGCTTTGGCCGTTTTTTTAGCGCGAACCTCGACCCGCTGGTGGGGAAGATGACTGATAAGCATCGCGCTCAGCAGGCCAAAAAGCGCGTAGATTAGCAGCGCGTTCTGCCAGCTCATAACGTTGACCAGCGCATCCCCCAGCGGCCAAAAGACGGCTGATGCCAGTCCACCCGCCAGGGTGATGCGCGAAATCGTTCTTCGCGCCTGTTGTCCATACAGATTCACCAGCGCGGCAAACAGGGCATCATACAGCGACAAACGCATTCCGACGCCGCTCACCAGCCAGGCGCAGTACCAGCCCGCAAGAGAGGTGGCGTAGGCCATCATCACGCAGCTTATGGCGATCAGGAGTGTGCCGCCCATGACCACCCGCTTTCCGCCAAAACGCGCCAGCAGGCGGGCGACAAAGGGTGAGACTGCCGCCATGACCAGCATCGCCAGCGTCAGGCCGAGGTAAATTTGCGGTGAAGACCAGCCCCTGTCTACTGAGATGGCGTGAGCAAACGTGCCCGGCATATAAAATGAAATCCCCCAGTTGATGAGCTGATTGCACCCGGCGGTAAGGGCGAGACGGCGGGGAAGGGCAGGTGTGTCCATTATTTTTCATTCCGTTATGCAGTTGTCCTCAGCATAGCGGGCGCGCTATTGTGCCGGGAGGTCTGCAACCTTATGCGCCGTATAAGAGAAACTTTGAATGACAACGCTCAATCTGGCACATCTCGCCACGCTCCGTCTGGTGCTCCAGCGCGGCAGTTTTTCTGCCGCGGCGGATGTGCTGGGCATTTCCCAACCTGCCGTCAGCCTGCAAATACGTCAGCTGGAGCAGTTTCTGCAAACGCGGCTGGTAGAACGCACCGGGCGCGGTATTAAAGCAACAGCGGCCGGGCAGGCCCTGCTGGAACACGGCGAGCGGATTGAGCTGGCCGTAGACGAGGCCGTGCGATCCATAAGCGAATTCAGCCAGGCTGTCAGCGGTACGGTTACGCTGGGGACGGGGGCGACGGCCTGTATTCATCTGCTGCCGCCGTTATTACAGCAGCTGCGCAGCGACCATCCGCTGCTCAGAGTGGGCGTAACGACAGGCAATACGCTTGATATCGTTCGTGCCGTTGAGGAAAACCGCCTTGATATGGGGATGGTGACGCTGCCCGCAAGCGGAAGGGCGCTGGACGTGATGACGGTAATGGATGAGGAGTTTGTGTTTATTGCCGCGCGGGAGCAACAGGCGTTGTTTAACGACATCACACCCGCACGGCTGCACGCGGAAGCGCTGATTGCGTTCGAGTCGGGAAGCGGCACCCGGGCCTTGATAGACGGCTGGTTCGAGGCCAGCGGTTTATCTATCGCACCCGTTATGCAGCTCGGCAGTATTGAGGCCATCAAACGCATGGTGCGCGCGGGGCTGGGGTACAGTATCGTGCCGCGAATGGCGGTAGAGGATGCAGCAGACCGGGAGGGGCTGTGCGTCAGGTCGCTGATGCCTGTGCTCCAGCGGCAGCTGGCAGTGGTGATGCGTCAGGATAAAATCCTTAGCAAAGGCATTGCGGGCATTATTCGGCTGTTACAAAAACCGTCTGCGCGTTAGCGCTCGGGCGTTTCGACCGACAGGCTGGTTTGCTGCGACTGGATCTTGTCCTGGTGGTGATACCAGGCACCGATAGAGGAATAAACAAAGCGGCCAAAAAAGAACAGGAAGCTGATGAGCAGTATGATGCGGGTCATCCGAGTGTTAAATCGATGTCGTTTGTGCATACGCGTTGCCTGACTCACTGTGCTTTTCCTGGGCATACCCTTTTGGGCGATACGGATATTAAGGCACAGCGGGAAGACAGGGTCAATTCTGCGAAGTGTAAATTACGGTCAGCGTTTACATTAACTATTGTTATTGAAAATGATTCAAATATTTACTGCGTTGATAACTACAAGAAAAACAATCCAAAAAGTCGTAATAAAATTGCATTGGGATAAATTAGTTTGATTTAAGTCAACGGATTTCCGGTGTCGATAATTAAAATCCACCCTCCACTATGTGCGTTCCGTATATTTCGGGCGACATATACGTCAGGTTGGATGCCTGTCTTCACGTACCCTCTGGAGCGAAAGGGTTTTAACCGGGCATCTATGAACATTCTCCACATCCTGACGCGCAATAAAGATCGCTGGTGGGCGCTACCGCTTATTTTACCCGTCGCTTTGCTTCCCGTTATCAGCCTTGCGAATACCTTAACGCTGCTGGGCGATGGGGTTGCCGCACTGTACTATCTGCCGCTCTCTTTCCTGCTTTCCCTGATGATGTTCTTCGGCGTGGAGGCTCTTCCCGGGATTGTGCTGTCGCTGTTTTTCCGTTACTACCCGTCAGTGGGGATGTTTGAGACCGTGGCCGGGATCATGCATTTTATCATCCCGCTGGTGCTCAGCTGGGGCGGTTACCGGGTGTTTGCCCCCCGACGAAACATGACGGCGTACGGGGATATCCGCCTGATGGGGCAACGGATCTTCTGGCAGGCTTTCTGCCCCGCAACGCTGTTTCTGGTGCTGTTTCAGTTCGCGGTTTACCTTGGCGTCTATGAGAGCCGCCAGAGCCTTGCAGGGCTAAACCCGATGAATATCCGCACGCTCATCAACTATCAGGCGCTGCTGGTGAGCGGGCTGACGGGCGTTCCTCTGAGCTATCTGCTGATTCGCGTCGTCCGCCATCCGCGGTATATCCGAAGCCTCATTTCGCAGATCCTTGCGCAGGTTGATAAAAAAGTGAGCGCCGTCGAGTTTCTGGTGTGGTTCATTGCCCTCGGTGGGATGCTCTCTTTGCTGCTGCTCCCGATGAACGAAAACAGCTCAATTTTCAGCACCAACTACACGTTATCGCTGCTGATGCCGGTGATGCTCTGGGGAGCCATGCGCTTTGGCTATAAGCTGATGTCGATTATCTGGACGCCGGTGCTGCTGGTGTCGATTCACTATTTCTACCGCTATATTCCCGTTAATCAGGGCTATGACATCCAGCTTGCCATTACCTCATCCAGCTATCTGGTCTTTTCGTTCGTGGTGATTTACCTGTCGATGCTGGCGACGCGCCAGCGCGCGGTGAATATTCGTTCCCGCAGGCTGGCGCTTCTCGACCCGGTCGTCCACATGCCGAACCTTCGCGCGCTGTCGCGCGACCTTGCTAAAAATCCGTGGTCGGCGCTCTGCCTGCTGCGCATTCCAGAGCTGGAAGTCCTGGGGCGTAATTACGGCGTACTGCTGCGCATTCAGTATAAACAGCAGCTGGCGCAGTGGATCAACGGCACGCTTCAGCCCAACGAGAGGGTCTATCACCTGACCGGCTATGACCTGGCGGTTCGGCTTAACGCCGAGTCACACCAGCAGCGTATCGATACGCTGGACGAGCATATCAAGCAGTTTCGCTTCGTCTGGGATGGCATGCCGCTGCAGCCACAGGTCGGTTTAAGCTACTGCTATGTCCGCTCCCCGGTTAACCATCTCTACCTGGTGTTAGGTGAGCTGGGGGTGATTGCCGATCTCTCGCTATCGACCAACCATCCGGAAAACCTGCAGCAGCGGGGCGCGGTCCATCTGCAGCGAAGCCTGAAAGATAAGGTCGCGATGATGAGCCGTCTGCAAACCGCGCTTGAGCAGAATGCATTTACTCTGATGATTCAGCCGGTCAGGGGGCTGCGGGGTGACAGCTACCACGAAGTGCTGCTGCGGATGCCCGATATGAACGGCGTTTTGATCTCCCCCGACCAGTTTCTGCCGGTTGCCCAGGAGTTTGGGCTCTCTTCCCGCGTCGATTTATGGGTAATTGAACGCACGCTGAGCTTCCTGGCCGAACACCGCCAACGGCTGCCGGGCCAGCGTTTTGCAATCAATCTTGCGCCATCTACGGTATGCCGGGCGCAGCTCCCGCTCGACGTGAGCCGCCTGTTGACCAAATACGGTATTGAGGCCTGGCAGCTGATATTTGAAGTTACTGAAAGCACGACCTTTGGCAATGCGGAGCTGGCGGTACAGACGCTCAGACAATTGCAGAAAATGGGCGTGCGTATTGCGATTGATGATTTCGGCACCGGCTACGCCAGCTATGCGCGCCTGAAGAGCGTGGATGCTGACATTCTCAAAATCGACGGCAGCTTTATTCGTAATATCGTCAGCAACAGCCTGGATTATCAGATTGTGGCTTCCATTTGCCATCTGGCGCGGATGAAGAAAATGCTGGTGGTGGCAGAGTACGTCGAGACGGAAGAGATACGCAGCGCGGTTCACGCGCTGGGCATCGATTATATTCAGGGGTATCTCGTCGGCATGCCGGTGGAGATGGAAACGCTGCTGGAAGGCGAGGCGCCCGCGGTGAGCGCCTGACCCGTTACGCAGCGACGTCCGAACTCTCTTCTTCAATCTTCAGCAGCCAGCCGGTGACGGCTTCCCAGTACTGCTGCTCTTTCTCAAGATCCAGCAGCACCAGCGCATTCTGGCTAAACCAGTCGTGCGGGAAGCTCAGCGTCCAGTGATGGTCGTCTGTTTTCAGTTTTAGCGTCGGGGGCGTTGTGGTTGCCTGGCGTTGATTATTCAGCAGCACCCCGAGGCGCAGCAGCTGGATCAGCGGCAGAAACTGCTTTTTCTTGAACAGCGTAAAGCGCGGCAGATCGTCGAGCTTGATGGCTTTACGGTGGTAGCGAACCAGCGTGGCCATCATGGTTTGCTGCTCCTGGTTGAAGCCGGGCAGGTCGCTGTTTTGCAGGATATAGGCCGAGTGGCGGTGCATCCCGCTGTGGTTTATGTTCAGCCCCACCTCATGCAGCATGGCGGCCCATTTCAGCAGGGCGGCGAGCTGCGGGTGATCCAGCTTAGGGTTCTGCTCCTGCCACTGTTCGTATATCTGAACCGTAGTTTCCAGCACGCGCTTTGCCTGCTCGCGGTCGATGTTATACTGGTTTGCCAGGCTTTGCGCGGTGCGGCTGCGAATGTCCTGATGGCGGAAGCGGCCCTCCATTTCATACAGCACGCCCTCACGCAGAGCACCGTCGGAGAGGCGCAGCTCCTTAATCGCCAGAGCATCAAATACGCCGCAGAGGATCGCAAGCCCCGGTACGAATACCGATTTACGCTCATCGGACAGGCCCGGCAGGCTCAGGGCGTCGAAGCTCTTATGCTTAAGCACCTCGTCGGTGAGCAGGACCAGGCGCTCAGGGGTGATAATCCCGTCTTTTTCACCCATCGCCAGCAGTACTTCATGCGCGGCCTTAATGGAGCCGGACGCGCCTAACGCCACGTTCCAGCCCTGAATTCGGTACTGCCAGGCCAGGTTTTCCAGTTTTTGGATGGCGGCCATACGGGCGCGCTGGAAGTTTTCGCGGGTTATCGTCCCACCGGGGAAGTACATCTGCGCGAAGCTGACGCAGCCCATTCGGCGGCTCTCCACCAGACGCGGCTCGAAGTCCTCGCCGATGACCAGCTCCGTTGAGCCGCCGCCGATGTCGATCACCAGCTTGCGGCCCTTCTCCGGCTGCGTATGTTCCACGCCCATAAAAATCAGACGCGCTTCTTCATTACCGGAGATGATCTCAATCGGGTAGGGGATCACCTTCTCCGCGCGCTTGAGGAATTCCGGCGCGTTCAGCGCCTGGCGAAGCGTATGCGTGCCAACGATGCACACGCTGGAGGGCGAAAAGCCCTGCAGGCGCTCAGCAAACAGCGACAGGCAGTTTAAGCCGCGCTCCATCGCCTCTTCGCTGAGCATGCTCCGCGCATCCAGGCCATCGGCCAGGTGCACGCGCTGCTTCAGACGACCGATGATCTGCATCGCGCCATCCACCTCACGGGCGATGACCATGTGGAAACTGTTAGAACCAAGATCGACCGCAGCGAACTCCTGCGGTCGTGGGGTCTTATCATTTATCGGCATAGGTTAATCGGGTTGCTCGAGTGATTTGATATAGTCGTAAATCGCCAGCTGTGACCGGACTTTACGGCGGTTGCCGCGCGGCACGTAGCGGTTACTGAGTTCTTTGTCGATATGGCGAGCCTTCACCGTATCGCTAAACAATATCTCGATAATGTCGAGGATCTGCTGCTTCAGACGTGGATCCAGCAGCGGTGTGGCTACTTCAATTCGGTAATCAATATTGCGCGTCATCCAGTCAGCGGACGAAAGATAAACCTGCTTATCGCCGACATTATCGAAAATATAGACCCGATCGTGTTCCAGGTAGCGGTCAACGATGCTGATCACGCGAATATTTTCGCTGATGCCTTCCAGTTCCGGGATCAGCGAACACATACCGCGGATCAGCAGGTTAACCGGAACGCCTGAACTGGAGGCGGCATACAGCCTGTCCACCAGGCCCTTGTCGACCAGGTTGTTGAGTTTCAGGGTGATTCCGGACGACAAACCTTGCTGCGCGTTGGCAATCTCTTTGTCGATCATCTTGTACAGCAGGCGGCGCGAGTTCTGCGGCGACACCAGCAGATAATCAAAGCTCACCGGACGATACGGGTTCTCGATAAAGTTAAACACCCGACGCACTTCGTTGGTGATACGCGCATCGGCCGTGAGCAGCGAATAGTCTGTATAAATACGCGCCGTCTTCTCGTTGAAGTTACCGGTACCGATGTGGGCATAACGCACCACGTCTTCACCCTCTTTACGGGAGATCAGGAACAGCTTGGCGTGAATTTTCAGCCCCGGCGCGGAGAAGATAACGTGTACGCCCGCTTCCGTCAGACGGCGCGCCCAGTGAATGTTCGCCTCTTCGTCGAAACGCGCCTGCAGCTCAACCACGACGGTGACTTTCTTGCCGTTGTGCGCCGCGTGGATCATCGCATCAATGATGCGTGAATCTTTTGCCACGCGGTAGATGTTGATTTTGATCGCCAGCACGTTCGGGTCGAATGACGCCTGGCGCAGCAGCTCCAGCACGTGTTCAAAGGTGTGGTACGGATAGTAGAGCAGGACGTCGCGCTCGCGGATGGCGTCGAATCCGTTGCGGAACTTATCGAACCAGATGTGACGCAGGCGCGGCAGCGGTTTGTTCACCAGATTGGCTTTGCCGACGTTCGGGAAGCCAATAAAGTCTTTAAAGTTGTGGTATCGCCCGCCCGGAATGATGGAGTCGTAGCGGGAGATAGTGAGCTTATCGCGCAGCATCTCGACCATCGCATCGGGCATATCGCGCTGATAGACGAAACGCACCGGCTCTGCCGTCAGGCGCTGCTTAAGGCTGGACGACATCAGCTCCATCATGCTGGCTTCCATCTCGTGCACCAGGTCATATTCGGCGTCACGGGTCATCTTCATCGAGTAGGCGTTTAACGCGTCGTAGTCGAAGAAGCCTTTGAAGATATCGTCCAGGCAGTAGCGCAGAATGTTATCCAGCAGGATCATCGGCTTGCGGCGGCGCGGGGTTTCCGGCGGCAGGTTCACAAAGCGCGGAACCTTATCCGATGGGATTTCCAGCAGCGCATAGCTGATGTTTTCACCGCGAATGATTTCAACCGCCAGATAGGTGTAGTCATCCTTAAGGAACTGTACCAGATCGGTTTCGCGGTTGATCAGAATGGGGGTGATGTGCTGGCGCAGATAGTGTTTGAAGTAGTGGCGAAGCCAGGTCTGCTGGTTGACGGAGAGCTGACGTTCGTTAATCAGGAAGATTTGGTTGCGGGCCATTTCCAGCAGCAGCTCGTTATACAGACCATCGAACTCCTGATCGGCCTTCATCACGCGGGCCTGTATTTTGCCCAGAAGATGGCGCGAATGGGAATTTAAACCCTGCTCTTCGCTGATGATGATTCGCCGCTTCAGCTCGGCAAAGCGAACCTTATAGAACTCATCCAGGTTATTAGAATAAATACCTAAAAAACGCATACGCTCAATCAGCGGGTTACTTTTATCTGCCGCTTCCTGAAGTACACGCTCGTTGAATGCTAACCAGCTTAGCTCTTTCTCGATATATAACTTTTCCTGACCCATTACAGCTCACACTCCAGTTCAATCACAGGACGTGGTAAATCCGTCTCGTCCTTATTATGGCGAGCATTTCCACGATATGTCCAACAGTGCCAGAAAAGTATGACAGTTATTTTTTTTGTTGGGGATTTTAGAGGGTTGGAGAAGGGATTGTCGGGTGGCGCTGCGCTTACCACGACCTACGGAACCGTAGGCCCGCGCAAGCGAAGCGCCGCCGGGCAATTCAAACAAACTACTCGTCGGCCGCATAGCCCTGCGGTGGAAGCTGAACGCCGTCCAGCCAGGCAGCGCCGTCGCGCATTTCAAGGCGACCGTCGACGAACCAGCTGACTACCAGCGGGTAAATGGCGTGTTCCTGGGCCTGCACGCGTTCGGTTACGTCATCTTCGCTATCGCCATCAAAGACCGGAACTTTCGCCTGCAGAATAACCGGGCCGCCGTCGAGCTCGTCGGTAACGAAATGCACGGAGGTGCCGTGCTCTTCATCGCCGTTCTCCAGCACCTGACGGTGGGTGTGCAGGCCGGGATATTTTGGCAGAAGAGAAGGGTGGATGTTAAGCAGGCGTCCGGCGTAATGCTCCACAAAGGCAGGGCTCAGAATACGCATATAGCCCGCCAGCACGACCACGTCCGGCGCGTAGGCATCAATTTCCTGCACCAGCTCGCGGTCAAAGGCTTCACGCCCTGCGAACTGGCTGGCTTCCAGCGCGTGCGCGGGGATATTCGCTTCCCGCGCACGCTCAAGGCCGAACGCGTCGGCCTTGTTGCTGAATACTGCCCGAATGGTGCCGCTGATTTTCTTCTGTTCGCAGGCGTCTATGATTGCCTGCAAATTGCTTCCGCTGCCGGAAATGAGCACCACGATGTTTTTCATTCAATGACCACACGCTGTTCGGAATCGGATGCTTTAATCGTACCGATTTTCCACGCGTTTTCACCTTTCTCGGTCAGGAGCTTAACCGCTTTGTCCGCTTCGCTGGCTGGCAGCGCAATCAGCATGCCCACGCCGCAGTTAAAGGTGCGGTACATTTCATGAGAGCTCACGTTCCCGGCGGTCTGCAGCCAGTTAAAGACGGACGGCCACTGCCATGAAGATTCGTCGATCACCGCCTGGGTGTTGTCCGGCAGCACGCGCGGGATATTTTCCCAGAAGCCGCCGCCGGTCAGGTGGGCAATAGCGTGAACGTCAACGTTCTCGATCAGCTCCAGAATGTTTTTCACGTAGATGCGGGTAGGTGCCAGCAGGTGATCGGCCAGCGGTTTGCCGTCCAGCTCAGTGGTCTGCGGATCACAGCCGCTCACTTCGAGGATTTTACGCACCAGTGAGTAGCCGTTGGAGTGCGGGCCGCTGGAGGCCAGCGCAACCAGCACATCGCCGTCAGCCACTTTGCTGCCGTCGATAATTTCTGATTTTTCTACCACGCCGACGCAGAAGCCTGCGACGTCATAATCTTCACCGTGGTACATGCCCGGCATTTCAGCGGTTTCGCCGCCCACCAGCGCACAGCCGGACTGCAGGCAGCCTTCGGCAATACCGTTGATCACGCTGGCTGCGGTGTCCACGTCCAGCTTGCCGGTCGCGTAGTAGTCGAGGAAGAACAGCGGCTCTGCGCCCTGGACTACAAGGTCATTCACGCACATCGCCACCAGATCGATACCGATCGTGTCGTGACGCTTAAGATCCATCGCCAGGCGCAGTTTGGTGCCTACACCGTCAGTACCCGAGACCAGAACAGGTTCACGATATTTTTGCGGCAGCGCGCACAGTGCGCCGAAGCCACCCAGACCACCCATCACTTCCGGGCGGCGGGTTTTTTTCACCACACCTTTGATTCGGTCAACCAGCGCATTACCTGCGTCAATATCAACACCGGCATCTTTGTAGCTGAGAGAAGTTTTGTTGGTCACGGCTTAAATCCCCACGCGATTGCATAGCTAGTAAGAAAAATCGGCGCAATTCTAACAGTCCAGGCAAACGTTTGCGAGCCTATTCTCGGCGCGGGGATCTTTTTTTCGTCGTGGTAGATGAAAGCCGCCAAACTTGACTCCGTTCACGAAAATGAAACCGGTTTCGGCGATCTGCTTGCAACGCTCGGCCCCTTTGCCCATCATCGTAATGAAACCGGTTTCTGTAATTGTTTTTGCAGAAAATAACGCAGAATGAGGGAAAGCGAATGTCAGGATTCAAAGAAGGTTTTCTGTGGGGCGGTGCCGTTGCGGCGCACCAGCTCGAAGGCGGCTGGAAAGAGGGCGGAAAGGGCGTTAGCGTTGCCGACGTGATGACTGCCGGCGCGCACGGCGTGCCGCGTGAAATCACCAACGGCGTGCTGCAGGGCAAAAACTACCCGAACCATGAGGCCATCGACTTCTACCATCGCTATAAAGAAGACATCCGACTCTTTGCCGAGATGGGGTTCAAATGCTTCAGGACCTCTATCGCCTGGACGCGTATTTTCCCGAAAGGGGACGAGCTGGAGCCGAACGAGGCTGGCCTCAAATTTTACGATGACCTGTTCGACGAGTGCCTGAAGTACGGCATCGAGCCGGTGATTACGCTTTCTCACTTCGAGATGCCTTTCCACCTGGTCACGGAATACGGCGGCTGGCGCAACCGTAAGCTGATCGACTTCTTTGTGCGCTTCTCAAAAGTGGTTTTCCAGCGCTATCAGCATAAAGTGAAGTACTGGATGACCTTCAACGAGATAAACAACCAGGCCAACTTCCACGAAGACTTCGCGCCCTTTACTAACTCCGGGCTGAAGTACGAGCCGGGTGAAGACCGCGAGCCGGTGATGTTCCAGGCGGCGCACTATGAGCTGGTGGCCAGCGCCCTGGCGGTGAAAGCGGGGCGCGAGATTAACCCGTCTCTGCACATCGGCTGCATGATTGCCATGTGCCCAATCTATCCGCTGACCTGCGCGCCGGACGACATGATGATGGCAATGAACGCCATGCACCGTCGCTACTGGTTCACCGACGTGCACGTGCGCGGTAAGTACCCGCAGCACCTGCTCAACTACTTTGAACGTCGTGGCTTCGCGCTGGATATCACCGAAGAAGATAAAGCGGCGCTGGCGCAGGGCTGCGTGGATTACATCGGCTTCAGCTATTACATGTCCTTCGTCACCAAAGCGACGCCGGACAACCCGCAGCTGGACTACGACGAAAGCAAGAGCCTGGTGTCGAATCCATACGTGCAGAAATCCGACTGGGGCTGGCAGATTGACCCGGTGGGGCTGCGCTACTCCCTCAACTGGTTCTGGGATCACTATCAGCTGCCGCTGTTCATCGTTGAGAACGGCTTCGGCGCCATCGACGTGCAGGAGAGCGACGGCACGGTGAATGACCAGTACCGCATTGATTACCTCGCCGCGCACATCCGCGAGATGAAAAAAGCGGTGGTGGAAGACGGCGTTGATCTGATGGGCTATACCCCGTGGGGCTGTATCGACCTGGTGTCCGCCGGAACCGGCGAGATGAAAAAACGCTACGGCTTTATCTTTGTCGATAAAGACAACGAGGGGAACGGCACGCTGAACCGCAGCAAAAAGAAATCGTTTGAGTGGTATCAGAAGGTGATTGCCAGCAACGGAGAGCAGCTATAATTGCCCGCTGGCGCTGCGCTTACCGGGCCTACACGTCCCGTAGGCCGGGTAAGCGTTAGCGCCACCCGGCAGAATCCCGCACCCAAGCCGGAGCCCAGCCTCCGGCTTTTTCATTTTTGATTGATGCACGTCAAGCAACATGGGTATGGCCTAATATGAAAAAAGCGGTATAATCC
>Ga0209795_10001031_pt1 | contig 18460 bp, 15 predicted proteins | sample AgamicOrMarz_FD_187166 | JGI IMG/M metagenome (GOLD analysis project Ga0209795, IMG submission 187166) | Agave microbial communities from Guanajuato, Mexico - Or.Ma.rz (SPAdes) (version 2) | ecosystem: Host-associated > Plants > Phyllosphere > Phylloplane/Leaf | place: Guanajuato, Mexico...
AGCTTGATGAGCGCGAGCAGGAAGTGCTGGTGCGCACCGCGATTAGCCAGTTTGAAGGCTATATCAAGCTGAACAAGAAAATCCCACCAGAAGTGCTGACGTCGCTGAACAGCATCGACGATCCTGCACGTCTGGCTGACACCATCGCAGCGCATATGCCGCTGAAGCTGACGGACAAACAGTCCGTGCTGGAGATGTCCGACGTTAATGAACGTCTGGAATATCTGATGGCGATGATGGAATCTGAAATCGATCTGCTGCAGGTTGAGAAGCGCATTCGCAACCGCGTGAAAAAGCAGATGGAGAAATCTCAGCGTGAGTACTATCTGAATGAGCAAATGAAAGCCATTCAGAAAGAACTGGGCGAGATGGACGACGCGCCGGACGAAAACGAAGCGCTGAAGCGTAAAATCGACGCGGCGAAGATGCCGAAAGAGGCGAAAGAGAAAGCCGAAGCAGAACTGCAGAAGCTGAAAATGATGTCTCCAATGTCGGCTGAAGCGACCGTTGTGCGTGGCTACATTGAGTGGATGGTACAGGTTCCGTGGAACGCCCGCAGCAAGGTCAAAAAAGACCTGCGTCAGGCGCAGGAAATCCTTGATACCGACCACTACGGCCTGGAACGCGTGAAAGACCGCATTCTTGAGTACCTCGCGGTACAGAGCCGTGTAAACAAAATCAAAGGGCCAATCCTGTGTCTGGTTGGGCCGCCAGGGGTAGGTAAAACCTCTCTGGGCCAGTCCATCGCGAAAGCGACCGGACGTAAGTACATCCGCATGGCGTTGGGCGGCGTACGTGATGAAGCGGAAATTCGCGGTCACCGTCGGACCTATATCGGCTCCATGCCGGGTAAACTGATCCAGAAGATGGCGAAAGTGGGGGTTAAAAACCCGCTGTTCCTGCTCGATGAGATCGACAAAATGTCCTCGGACATGCGTGGCGATCCGGCGTCTGCACTGCTTGAAGTGCTTGATCCAGAACAGAACGTGGCGTTCAGCGATCACTATCTGGAAGTGGACTACGACCTGAGCGATGTGATGTTCGTGGCGACCTCCAACTCCATGAATATTCCGGCTCCGCTGCTGGATCGTATGGAAGTGATCCGTCTGTCCGGTTATACCGAAGACGAAAAGCTGAACATCGCTAAGCAGCACCTGCTGCCGAAGCAGATTGAGCGTAACGCCCTGAAAGCCAACGAGCTGACGGTTGATGACAGCGCGATTATTGGCATCATTCGTTACTACACCCGTGAAGCGGGCGTGCGTAGCCTTGAGCGTGAAATCTCTAAGCTGTGCCGTAAAGCGGTGAAACAGCTGCTGCTGGATAAGAGCCTGAAGCACATTGAGATTAACGGCGACAACCTGCATGCGTACCTTGGCGTTCAGCGCTTCGACTACGGTCGTGCCGACAACGAGAACCGCGTGGGCCAGGTTACTGGTCTGGCATGGACGGAAGTGGGTGGCGATCTGCTGACCATCGAAACCGCCTGTGTACCGGGCAAAGGCAAGCTGACCTATACCGGCTCGCTGGGTGAAGTGATGCAGGAATCCATCCAGGCAGCGCTGACCGTGGTGCGTGCGCGTGCGGAGAAACTGGGTATCAACCCTGATTTCTACGAAAAACGCGACATCCACGTTCACGTTCCTGAAGGGGCAACGCCGAAAGACGGCCCAAGCGCCGGTATCGCGATGTGTACCGCGCTGGTCTCTTGCCTGACGGGTAACCCGGTGCGTGCCGATGTGGCGATGACCGGTGAAATCACCCTGCGCGGCCAGGTTCTGCCAATCGGTGGATTGAAAGAAAAACTGCTGGCGGCGCACCGTGGTGGGATCAAAACCGTATTAATTCCGGACGAAAATAAACGTGACCTGGAAGAGATTCCGGACAACGTTATTGCCGATCTGCAGATCCATCCGGTGAAACGCATTGAGGAAGTTCTGACTCTCGCATTGCAGAATGAACCCTCCGGAATGCAGGTTGTAACCGCAAAATAGTGACCTCGCGCAAAGAGCGTCAATAAAAACAAGGCTGGTAAGTCATTTCGTACTTGCCAGCCTTTTTTTGTATAGCTAATTTAGATTGCTGATCGGGCCAGCCATCAACAACGGGTGTTGTAAGGTCATGGCAGGCCTGATATAACTGCTGCGCGGTCGCGTTGTGAAGGATTCAGACGCGATATAAATTATAAAGAGAGGAAGAGAACAGTGAATAAATCTCAACTGATTGACAAAATTGCTGCTGGTGCTGATATTTCTAAAGCTGCAGCTGGACGTGCGTTAGATGCTTTAATTGCTTCTGTTACTGAATCTCTGCAGGCTGGGGACGACGTTGCACTGGTTGGTTTCGGTACTTTTGCTGTTAAAGAGCGTGCTGCCCGTACTGGCCGTAACCCTCAAACCGGTAAAGAGATCACTATTGCTGCCGCTAAAGTGCCGGGCTTCCGTGCAGGTAAAGCGCTGAAAGACGCAGTAAACTGATTGCTTTCCCGCTTAAGGGAAGCCGAAAAGTATAAGGGCGCATCATTCGATGTGCCTTTTTTGTTTGTCCAGGCCTGATTTGTGCGAGTTTATGCGAGTTTATGCGAGTTGTGGGCTGACAATCGCACTGGTTTCTTGTCACAATACGCCTTTACGCGCAGCGGTCAGGATTTTCCGTTAGCGTCAGGTAACCAGTCACATACAGCGGAGTGTTGTTACACCATGATGGACAGCTTACGCACGGCTGCTAACAGTCTCGTGCTCAAGATTATATTCGGTATCATTATCGTGTCGTTCATATTGACCGGCGTGAGTAGCTACCTCATCGGCGGTGGCGCCAACTATGCCGCAAAAGTGAATGGCCAGGAAATTAGCCGTGGGCAGTTTGAGAATGCTTTCGCCGGTGAACGTAACCGTATGCAGCAACAGCTGGGCGATCAATTCTCTGAACTGGCTGCAAACGAAGGCTACATGAATAACCTGCGCCAGCAGACGCTGAACCGTCTTATTGATGAAGCGCTGCTTGACCAGTATGCCAAAAATCTGGGGCTGGGGATCAGCGACGAGCAGGTTAAAAAAGCGATCTTCGCGACGCAGGCATTCCAGTCTAACGGTAAATTTGATAACGCCCGTTATAACAGCATCGTTAATCAGATGGGGATGACGGCAGACCAGTACGCGCAGGCGCTGCGTAACCAACTGACCACCCAGCAGCTCATCAATGCCGTTGTAGGCACGGATTTCATGCTCAAAGGTGAAACGGACGAACTGGCTGCGCTGGTGGCGCAACAGCGCGTTGTGCGTGAAGCGACTATCGACGTCAACGCCCTGGCTGCGAAGCAGCAGGTGAGCGACGCCGAAGTGAACGCCTGGTACGAGCAGAACAAGAATTCCTTCGTTGCGCCTGAGCAGTTCCGCGTAAGCTACATCAAGCTGGATGCTGCCGCTCTGCAGGGGAATGCCTCAGATGCGGACATTCAGTCTTACTACGACCAGCACCAGGATCAGTTCACCCAGCCGCAGCGTAACCGCTACAGCGTGATCCAGACCAAAACCGAAGCCGATGCCAAAGCCGTTCTCGACGAGCTGAACAAAGGTGCCGATTTCGCGACGCTGGCGAAAGCTAAATCCACCGACATCATCTCTGCCAAAAATGGTGGCGATATGGGCTGGCTGGAAGCGGCAACGACCCCGGACGAACTGAAAAACGCCGGTCTGAAAGACAAAGGCCAGCTGTCTGGCGTGATTAAATCCTCCGTTGGTTTCCTCGTGGCGCGTCTGGACGATGTTCAGGTCGCGAAAACCAAGCCGCTGGCTGAGGTGCGCGATGAGATCGCGGCCAAAGTGAAGCAGGAAAAAGCGCTGGATGCCTTCTACGCCCTGCAGCAGAAAGTGAGCGATGCCGCGAGCAACGACAACGAATCTCTGGCGGGTGCAGAGCAGGCCGCAGGTGTGAAAGCCGTTGAGACGGGCTGGTTCGGCCACGACAACCTGCCGGAAGAGCTGAACTTCAAGCCGGTTTCTGATGCCATCTTCAACGGTGGTCTGGTGGGCGAAAACGGTGCGCCGGGTAGCAACTCAGACATCATTACCGTCGACGGTGACCGTGCCTTCGTGCTGCGCGTGACCGATCATAAAGCTGAAGCGGTGAAACCGCTGGCTGAGGTGAAAGACCAGGTGATTGCCCAGGTTAAACACAGCAAAGCCGAGCAGCAGGCGAAGCTGGACGCTGAAAAACTGCTGGCCGCCCTGAAGGCGGGCAAAGGTGATGAGGCGCTGAAAGCGGCGGGTCTGAGCTTCGGTGAAGCGAAAACGCTGAGCCGTACCGGTCAGGACCCTGTCAGCCAGGCGGCGTTCAGCCTGAGCCAGCCAGCGAAAGGCAAGCCAGGCTACGGCACTGCAACCGATATGCAGGGTAACGTGGTTCTGCTGGCGCTGGACGAAGTGAAAGCGGGAACGCTGCCGGACGCACAGAAAAAAGCGATGGTTCAGGGTATCACCCAGAACAACGCTCAGATCACGTTCGAAGCGATGATGAGCAACCTGCGTAAAGAAGCCAAAATTAAGCTCGGCGACGTCATCACCCAGCAGCAATAATTACGTCGCTGCTCGCAGATTTTCGTAACGCTCTGCAAAAACTAAAGGCCGCTTTCGCGGCCTTTTCCATTTCTGTTATCTGCTGTTTGTGCCTGTTTTCCCTTGTCGCTATCGTGATGTGGCTGTCAACAAACAAGGAGAAAACAGCATGAAACGTGGAATCAAAGCACTGCTTATTACACTGGCTATTGCCACCACCGGGATGAGCGCAGGCGCGCTGGCGACAACGCCCGCAGCTAAAACGCAGGCTGCCCAGAGTAAATCTGAGTCAACCGCACAGGCGCAGGGGCAAATGAAAGCCACTGACGCGGGTAAAAGCGCGGAGGATGACGGCACGCGAGTGAGCATCAATTCAGCATCGGCAGAGGATCTTGCCCGCGCGATGAACGGCGTCGGCCTGAAAAAAGCCCAGGCGATCGTCAGCTACCGGGAAGAGTACGGTCCATTTAAAACGCTCGACGATCTGAAACAGGTCCCGGGCATGGGGAGCTCGCTGGTTGAGCGCAACCTCTCACACCTGACGTTGTAATCACACAATAACTTGCACGGCGGCAAAAATTTGCCAGGATAAAGAGGTCATACCAGTTATGACCTCTGAACCTATAACTACAGTAAAGGCTTTTGCGCTATGCAGACAAAAATCAAAGTACGCGGTTTCCATCTTGATGTGTACCAGCACGTCAATAACGCTCGCTATCTCGAATTTCTGGAAGAGGCTCGCTGGGATGGCCTGGAAAACAGCGACAGTTTTCAGTGGCTGACCGCACACAACATCGCGTTTGTGGTCGTCAATATTAATATCAACTACCGACGTCCGGCCGTGCTGGGCGATGTCCTGACCGTGACCAGCCAGGTCCAGCAGCTTAACGGAAAAAGCGGTGTGCTAAGCCAGGTGGTGACGCTGGATCCAGAAGGGCAGGTGGTGGCCGATGCCCTGATCACCTTTGTGTGCATCGATCTCAAAACGCAAAAAGCGCTGCCGCTGGAAGGGGAGTTACGTGACAAGCTGGAGTTGATGATCGTGTAAGGTGAGATAGATATCACCGTGCTGTCGGCGCTAACGTGGCGGCAGCACGGTGTAATGCCCGGTTATTTCAGGCCGGTCTTTTGCTTCATGGCAGCCATCACGCCGGGTTTATCGGCCAGGTAGTGGTTCAGGCCATTAGCACGCAGGTTACAGGCCGCACACTGGCCGCACCCGTCGCCTTTGATGCCGTTGTAGCAGGTCAGGGTTTCGCTGCGCACCAGGTCCAGTTTGCCCCAGTAGTCTGCCAGCGCCCAGGTTTCGGCTTTGTCGAGCCACATCAGCGGCGTTTCGAAGCGCGTCTCTTTCGCCATGCCAAGGTTTACCGCGTGGTTCAATGCCTTGACGAACTCATCGCGGCAATCCGGATAGCCTGAAAAATCGGTTTCACACACGCCGGTGATCACCGCTTCGGCTTTAACCTGGTATGCATAGATCGCGGTTAAGGTCAGAAAGAGGATATTGCGGCCCGGCACAAAGGTGTTCGGGATGCCGCTGGCGTCAGGTTCATAATCAGGAACCGGAATACTGTCGCGGGTGAGGCTGCTCACGGCCAGTTCGTTTAACAGGTTAACGTCCAGCACCTTGTGCGCACGTGCGCCCAGTTTCAGGGCCAGTTCGCGCGCAACGTCGATTTCAGCGCGATGGCGTTGACCATAATCGAAAGTGACACAGTGAACTTCATCGTACTGATGAAGCGCCTGAATCAGGCAGGTAGTGGAATCTTGTCCTCCGCTGAACACGACGACGGCACGTTTCATAAATCATCTCGACAGTTACGGTAAAAACGTTATGTTACCGCCTGGCTATGGCGGCGACCAGCCCCTTCACGATTTGGGGGCCGGAAGCCAGGCTTCGGTGAAGTCAAACCAGCCCCGGGTATTCAACCGTATCCCGTTGACGCCCGGCGGGGCGCTGATCCGGTACTGATAGTTAAACAGCGGCGTCAGCACCGCATTTTCCATCAGCTGGCTGAATATCGCGTTAAGCCCGGCGTGCCGTGCCTGCTCATCCACCTGCGTTTGCACCGCGTCCAGCGTCGCCTGCAGGTGCGAATACTGCGGCGCGCTTAACAGATGCGGCCACAGCGGGTCGCAGCGTAGCCACTGTTCGAGCGTATATTCCGGCGCTTCGCCAATCAAACGATCGCCCATCATGATGTCGGCCTGCGCCAGGGCCGGGCATCCATCCCAGTTTTTGGCGTCATGAAAAATCAGGGTCAGCTCACAGCCTTGCCGGGAAAGATACGCTTTCAACTGGTTCGCCATGGTGTGTAGCTCAACGGGAAGATGGTAAACCAGCGTCAGCGTTTGCGGCAGCGGCACGTCGGTGAGGTCCGGCCACTCGGGAATGTGCCACCCGGGAAGCAACTCCTCTGTAGGGGTGATTAACCCCTCGTCCAGCGGAAGGGTGTGCAGGAGCGTGGAAAGGTGGATGATATTGACCAGCCGTTTCGCCTGGCGTTCGCTGAGACGGCCGCCCTGTTTAAGCGTGAGATAGCAAAAGCCGAGGCTGGTGCTGTTACTCACCAGCCGCAGACTGGCCAGCTCGTCCGGTTCGCCAATGGCGATTTGAACCGGGTGGCGGCAGCTTGTTCCCAGCCCGGAATCGAAAAGCTGCGGGGTGATCCAGAACTCGATCGCTTTCAGCAGCGGGTGGCTCAAGTGGTACTGCTCATGGCTTTCAAGACGGACCAGCTCCGCATCATACAGGGTAAGCCTGAACGGACCGCAGCCCGTCATCGGCTGGTCAGGGTGCGCAAGCCGGCTGCAGTAGGTTGCCAGCCGGTGCGCCAGCCAGTAATCCGGGCGATGCAGCATAAACGTCAGGCACTGAGGATGCGTCACTTCAACGCGCAAAACGCTCTGAAACAGCTTTTGCAGGGCGGGCATGGCCAGCAGCCCCAGCAGGCTTTGCTGCAACTGGGCGGTGTCGACTTTATCGCCGTTGTGCCAGTGTAGCGTGGAGCGGATATAAAAATGCCAGCGCAGCCCGTCGGGAGAGACCTCCCAGTGGTGCGCCAGATCGCCCGCCGGTTCATTGCTGCTGTCGTGAAAGCGGGTTAATCCGCAAAAGACCTGGCTTGCCAGATGCTGCTCCGCCCGGCCGGGCAAAAAGCCGGGCGTTAGCGGGTCCAGTGAGCGGTAGTAGGGGATGCGCAACACGGGCGTATCATTCTGCCAAAGGCCACCCATAAACGGATGCAGCAGGGCGCGCAAATCCTCAGGCGCAAGCTGCGCCAGCTCGAGCGCATTATGCTGCTGCCCGCTTTTCAGCGCCTCTTCCATCATCGTATTACGCAGGGACTCCGGGGTGACGTGGAACGTCAGTTCACCGCGCTTGCCGCGGCCGGACTGCGCACGCCAGCTTAGCCAGCCCGCCTCCTGCGCCTGACGCAGCAGCGTACGCACGTGTCGCTCGCTGCAAAAACAGCGGCCAGCAAGCTCGTTGACGGTGACCTGCTGTGGCGCACCACCGGAGGGCTGCCACAGGCGTTGATACTGATTGAGACGGTTAAGCAGGCGCATAAGAAACCCGGAACAATAATTATCATCTATTCACTATTACTTCCGTATATCTCACGCAATACTGATGCACAAGTTAATTGCATCTTTTTTCAGGAGTACTCATGGCTCGGCTCGCAGCATTCGATATGGACGGCACCTTGTTAATGCCGGATCACCGTTTAGGGGAAATCACCCTGAACACGCTGAAGCGTCTGCACGAGCGTGATATCACTCTGACATTTGCCACGGGTCGTCATGTGCTGGAGATGCGCCATCTGATGAGCGCGTTTTCCCTGGACGCGTTTTTGATAACCGGTAACGGGACGCGGATCCACTCCGTCGAAGGTGATGTGCTTCACCGTCAGGATCTCAACCCGGAAGTGGCGGACATTGTGCTGCACAGTACCTGGGATACTCAGGCCAGCGTACATGTCTTCAATGATAACGGCTGGTTTACCGGACAGGCGATCCCCGATCTGCTGCACGCTCACGTTTATAGCGGGTTCAGCTATCAGATCGTCGATCTGCGCCGCCTCCCCGCGCATGCGGTGACCAAGATCTGTTTCTGCGGCGATCACGACGATCTCCGCCGCCTGCGCGTACAGCTTAACGAAGCGTTAGGGGACCGCGCGCATTTGACCTTCTCGGCGGTGGACTGTCTGGAAGTGTTGCCGGTGGGCTGTAATAAAGGTTCGGCCCTGGCGGTGCTGAGCGACCACCTGGGCTTAACGATGCAGGATTGTATGGCGTTCGGCGACGCCATGAACGACCGCGAGATGCTGGGCAGCGTCGGTCGCGGTGTGATTATGGGGAACGCGATGCCGCAGCTGATTGCTGAGCTACCTCATCTGCCGGTTATCGGACACTGCCGTAACGAAGCCGTGTCCCATTTTTTGACTCATTGGCTGGACAACAACAACCTCCCGTATTCCCCCGAATAGTGAGACCCTTCCAGCAAGCCAGACTTCGGTCTGGCTTTTTTTTATTTCAGCATCCCGGCAATTTGCGCTTTCCATGGCGCAATGTCACCGATATTGGCCTGCACCCACCCGGCGTTGTAATAGGTATCCAGATAGCGCTCACCGCTGTCGCACAGCAGCGTCACGATAGAGCCGGTTTTTCCGGCCTCGCGCATGCGCACCGCCAGCTGTAGCGCGCCCCACATGTTGGTCCCGGTGGAAGCACCGACCTTACGGCCAAGCTGTGTCTCCAGCCAGTGGGCCGTCGCCACGCTGGCTGCATCCGGTACGCGGAGCATCTCGTCCACCACGTCAGGAATAAACGACGGCTCTACGCGCGGGCGACCAATCCCCTCAATTTTGCTCCCCACCGGGCTGCGCAGCCCGGCATCACGGCTCTGCCAGTAGTCGAGGAACACCGAGTTTTGCGGGTCAACCACCATCAGCTGCGTATCGTAGCCCTGACAGCGGATGTAGCGTCCGATTGTCGCCGAGGTGCCGCCGGTGCCTGCGCTCATCACAACCCAGGAGGGTACCGGATGAGGCTCGTGGGCCATCTGGCGGAAAATACTGTCGGCAATGTTGTTATTGCCCCGCCAGTCGGTCGCACGCTCGGCAAAGGTGAACTGATCCATGTAATGGCCGTTCAGCTCGCGGGCCAGCATCTCCGATGCGGCGTAGATTTCGCAGGCGCTTTCCACAAAGTGGCAGCGACCGCCGTAAAATTCGATCTGCTCGATTTTGCGTTTGGCGGTGCAGGAGGGCATCACGGCGATAAACGGCAGGCCAAGCAGGCGGGCAAAATAGGCCTCTGAGACCGCCGTTGAACCGGATGAGGATTCAATGATGGTGGTGCCTTCTTTAATCCAGCCGTTACATAACCCGTATAAAAATAGCGAACGCGCCAGGCGGTGCTTCAGGCTACCGGTAGGATGGGTGCTTTCATCTTTCAGATAGAGCTGAATGCCCGCAAAGCCGGGCAACGAAAGGCGGATCAGATGGGTATCAGCCGAACGCTGGTAGTCGGCATTGATTTCGCTGATGGCATGTTTAACCCAGTTGCTATTCATCGTATTTATCCGTTTGTCATTTTGTGCCCAGCATAGCGAAAAGCACAGAAAAAATTGTTGCTATCTGGCCTTTAAAATAGAATGTAAGGAGAAAATTTTTCTCTGTGAGGTGGGTATGCTAGATAAAATTGACCGCAAGCTGCTTTGCCTGCTGCAAAACGACTGCACCCTCTCTTTGCAGGCGCTGGCAGATGCCGTTAATCTGACCACCACCCCCTGCTGGAAGCGCCTGAAAAAGCTGGAAGATGACGGCGTCCTGCTGGGACGCGTGGCGCTACTGGATCCCGAAAAACTGGGGCTGGGGCTGACCGCCTTTGTTCTGATAAAAACGCAGCATCACAGCAGTGAATGGTATTGCCGTTTCGTTAACCAGGTTTCAGATATGCCTGAGGTGCTCGGTTTCTGGCGCATGGCCGGTGAGTACGATTACCTTATGCGCGTCCAGGTGGCTGACATGAAACGTTATGACGACTTCTACAAGCGGCTGGTCAACAGCGTGCCGGGCTTGTCGGACGTCACCTCCAGCTTCGCGATGGAACAGATTAAATACACCACTGCGTTACCTATTGAATAACCTCATACAATACCTTCAGGAACAAACCGCGTGCGATTATTTGCCCAATTGAGCTGGTACTTTCGTCGGGAGTGGCAACGCTACCTCGGTGCAGTCTGCCTGCTTATTATTATTGCCATTCTGCAGCTGCTCCCGCCGAAAGTGGTGGGATACGTCGTGGACGGCGTGACCGAGCAGCATTACACCGCCGCACGGGTGATGATGTGGGTGGGGACGCTGGTGCTGACCGCGGTTATTGTCTACCTGCTGCGCTACGTGTGGCGCGTGCTGCTGTTCGGGGCGTCCTATCAGCTGGCCGTTGAGCTGCGCGAAGATTTTTACCGCCAGCTGAGCCGCCAGCATCCTGAATTTTACCTGCGCCATCGCACCGGGGATCTGATTGCCCGCGCGACCAATGACGTCGACCGCGTGGTCTTCGCCGCCGGGGAAGGGGTGTTGACCCTGGTCGATTCCCTGGTGATGGGCTGCGCGGTTCTGATCGTCATGTCGACCCAGATTAGCTGGCAGCTCACCCTGCTCGCGCTGCTGCCGATGCCGCTGATGGCGCTCGCCATCAACCGCTACGGCGAAAAGCTGCATGAGCGCTTCAAGCTGGCGCAGGCGGCGTTTTCCTCCCTGAACGACCGCACGCAGGAGAGCATGACCAGCATCAGGATGATCAAAGCCTTTGGTCTGGAAGACCGTCAGTCAGCCCTGTTTGCCGCCGATGCCGCCGATACCGGGGCGAAAAACATGCGCGTGGCGCGGATTGACGCCCGGTTTGATCCCACAATTTATATCGCGATCGGTATGGCGAACCTGCTGGCCATTGGCGGCGGCAGCTGGATGGTGGTGCAGGGAACGATGACCCTCGGGCAACTCACCAGCTTTGCCATGTATCTGGGGCTGATGATCTGGCCGATGCTGGCTCTGGCATGGATGTTTAACATCGTGGAGCGCGGCAGCGCGGCCTATAGCCGTATCCGCGCCATGCTGGCTGAAGCGCCGGTCGTCAATGACGGCAGCGAAGCGGTTCCGCAGGGGCGTGGCATCGTGCAGGCGGACATCCGCGAGTTCCGCTATCCGCAGACGGAACATCCGGTGCTTGAGAACGTTACCTTTACGCTTGAGCCGGGTCAGATGCTGGGGATTTGCGGCCCCACCGGGTCCGGCAAAAGCACGCTTCTGTCGCTGCTCCAGCGCCATTTCGATGTGACAAAGGGGGACATTCGTTTCCACTCTCTTCCGCTGAGTAACCTGCTGCTGGACGAGTGGCGCAGTCGCCTGGCGGTGGTCAGCCAGACGCCGTTTTTATTCTCTGACACCATCGCCAATAACATCGCCCTCGGCTGCCCTTCGGCGACGCAGGAAGACATTGAGCATGTGGCGCGCTTAGCCAGCGTTCACGAGGATATTCTGCGCCTGCCGCAGGGTTACGAAACGGAAGTGGGCGAGCGCGGCGTTATGCTGTCTGGCGGGCAAAAACAACGTATCTCCATTGCCCGCGCGCTGCTCCTGAACGCGGAGATCCTGATCCTTGATGATGCTCTCTCCGCCGTAGATGGCCGAACCGAACATCAGATCCTGCACAACCTGCGCGAGTGGGGGGAAGGACGCACGGTGATCATCAGCGCGCACCGTTTGTCGGCGCTGACGGAGGCCAGTGAAATTCTGGTGCTGCAGCACGGGCACATTGCTCAGCGCGGGCAGCACGAGCAGCTGGTTGAATCGCCCGGCTGGTATCGCGATATGTACCGCTATCAGCAGCTTGAGGCGGCGCTGGACGATGCGCCGGAACCGGAACAGGAGGCGTCTGATGCGTAAATTTACCGCCCAGTGGCCAACACTAAAACGCCTGCTGGCCTACGGTTCGCCGTGGCGAAAACCGCTGTCCATTGCCGTGGGGCTGTTGTGGATTGCGGCCATTGCCGAAGTGAGCGGTCCGCTACTCATCAGCTACTTCATCGATAATATGGTGGCGAAACGCGACCTGCCGCTGGGGCTGGTGGCGGGACTGGGCGTGGCCTATATCGGGCTTCAGTTAACGGCGGCCGGGCTGCACTATGCCCAGTCGCTGCTGTTTAACCGCGCGGCCGTTGGCGTCGTGCAGCAGCTGCGTACGGATGTTATGGATGCGGCGCTGCGCCAGCCGTTGAGCGAATTTGATACCCAGCCGGTCGGGCAGGTGATCTCGCGCGTGACTAACGATACCGAGGTGATCCGCGATCTTTACGTCACCGTGGTTGCAACCGTCTTGCGAAGCGCGGCGCTGATTGGCGCGATGCTGGTGGCGATGTTTAGCCTCGACTGGCGAATGGCGCTGGTGGCGATAACCATCTTCCCGGCCGTCCTGACGGTAATGGTTATCTACCAGCGCTACAGCACGCCTATTGTTCGCCGGGTGCGCGCCTATCTGGCGGACATCAACGATGGCTTTAACGAAGTGATCAACGGCATGAGCGTTATTCAGCAGTTCCGCCAGCAGGCGCGCTTTGGCGAGCGGATGGGGGAAGCCAGCCGTTCGCACTATATGGCGAGAATGCAGACGCTGCGCCTCGACGGTTTTCTGTTACGCCCGCTGCTGAGCCTATTCTCGGCGCTGGTGCTGTGTGGTCTGCTGATGCTGTTTGGCCTGACAACCCAGGGGACCATTGAGGTTGGGGTGCTGTACGCCTTTATCAGCTACCTTGGCCGCCTCAACGAACCGCTGATTGAGCTGACCACGCAGCAGTCGATGCTCCAGCAGGCGGTCGTCGCCGGGGAACGCGTTTTTGAACTGATGGACAGACCGCGTCAGACCTACGGTGATGATGACCGCCCGCTACAAAGCGGCAGCATTGCCTTTGATAACGTCTCCTTTGCCTATCGCGATGACCGGCTGGTGCTGCAGGACATCACCCTTGATATCCCGTCGCGCGGCTTTGTGGCCTTAGTGGGGCATACCGGCAGCGGCAAAAGCACGCTTGCCAGCCTGCTGATGGGCTACTACCCCTTAACGCAGGGAGAAATTCGTCTCGACGGGCGTCCTCTCGCATCATTAAGTCACAACACGCTGCGTAAGGGCGTCGCAATGGTGCAGCAGGATCCGGTCGTGCTGGCCGATACCTTCTTCGCCAACGTGACGCTCGGCCGACCCTTTACTCAGGAACAGGTCTGGGACGTGCTGGAAAAGGTGCAGCTTGCGGACCTGGCGCGGGGATTTAGCGACGGGATCAACACCAAACTGGGCGAGCAGGGCAACAATCTGTCCGTTGGGCAAAAACAGCTTCTGGCGCTGGCGCGGGTGTTAATCGACACGCCGCAGGTGCTGATTCTGGATGAAGCCACGGCGAGCATTGATTCCGGCACCGAACAGGCGATCCAGCAGGCGCTGGCGGCCGTACGCGATCGTACGACGCTGGTGGCGATCGCCCACCGTCTTTCAACGATTGTGGATGCTGACATTATTCTGGTGCTGCACCGTGGACAGGTTGTGGAGCGCGGCACGCACAGAGAGCTGCTCGAAGCGAAAGGGCGCTACTGGCAGATGTATCAGCTGCAGCTGGCTGGTGAAGAGCTGGCCGCCAGCACCCGTGAGGAAGCGTCCCTGAACGCCTGATGCACTATAATCAGGCATTGCGCTGACGGGCATATCCGTTGGTGCAAAAATGAAACGCACCGTGCACTGCCGTGGTGCGTTTTTTTTCACCTGTTAAATGACAATCCCCGTCCTGCGTTCACCGCGCCGCTTTTTCCTCGCTTTTTCAATTCTGGCATACCGCTTGCAATAACCTTTTCGTGCAGCTACGGCCAATACCGAATTCTGACTGGAGGGGATTTATGAAGCTCGTTACGGTGATTATTAAACCATTCAAACTTGAGGACGTGCGTGAAGCCCTGTCTTCCATGGGTATTCAGGGGCTGACGGTCACCGAAGTGAAAGGCTTTGGGCGTCAGAAAGGGCATGCCGAGCTTTATCGCGGCGCGGAGTACAGCGTTAACTTCCTGCCAAAAGTGAAGATTGATGTCGCAATCGCAGACGATCAGCTTGATGAAGTGATTGATATTATTAGCAAAGCTGCCTATACCGGCAAAATTGGCGACGGCAAAATTTTTGTTGCTGAACTGGAGCGCGTCATTCGCATCCGTACCGGCGAAAACGACGAAGCGGCTCTTTAATTAACGCCTGCATACAGTGATAGGGATCGAGAAAATGAAGATAGCAACGATTAAAACGGGTCTGGGGTCGCTGGCGCTGCTGCCGGGCCTCGCCATGGCTGCCCCTGCTGTGGCAGACAAAGCGGATAATGCCTTTATGATGATCTGCACCGCGCTGGTGCTGTTCATGACTATCCCGGGCATTGCGCTGTTTTACGGCGGCCTGATCCGCGGCAAAAACGTCCTCTCTATGCTGACGCAGGTGGCCGTGACGTTCGCGCTGGTCTGCGTGCTGTGGGTAGTGTACGGCTACTCGCTGGCCTTCGGGGAAGGCAACGCCTTCTTTGGTAACTTCAACTGGGCGATGCTGAAAAATATTGAGCTGACCGCCTTAATGGGCAGCTTCTACCAGTATATTCACGTGGCTTTCCAGGGATCGTTCGCCTGTATCACCGTCGGGCTGATTGTCGGCGCGCTGGCCGAGCGCATTCGTTTCTCGGCGGTGCTGATTTTTGTGGTGGTCTGGCTGACGCTCTCCTACGTGCCAATCGCGCACATGGTCTGGGGCGGCGGTCTGCTGGCCTCCCACGGCGCGCTGGACTTTGCGGGCGGTACCGTTGTGCACATTAACGCTGCGGTGGCGGGCCTGGTCGGCGCATACCTGATCGGCAAACGTGTGGGCTTTGGCAAAGAAGCATTCAAGCCGCATAACCTGCCGATGGTGTTTACCGGTACGGCAATTCTCTATTTTGGCTGGTTCGGCTTCAATGCTGGTTCAGCAAGTGCGGCTAACGAAATCGCGGCGCTGGCCTTTGTGAACACCGTGGTGGCTACTGCGGGCGCAATCCTCTCCTGGGTGTTTGGTGAGTGGGCGGTGCGCGGTAAACCTTCCCTGCTGGGTGCCTGTTCAGGTGCGATTGCCGGTCTGGTCGGCATTACCCCGGCCTGTGGGTACGTGGGCGTTGGCGGCGCGCTGCTGATCGGCATCGTGGCGGGTCTGGCCGGTCTGTGGGGCGTCACGGCCCTGAAGCGCGTACTGCGCGTGGACGATCCTTGCGATGTGTTTGGTGTGCACGGCGTCTGCGGCATTATCGGCTGTATCATGACGGGTATCTTCGCCTCAACGTCGCTCGGTGGCGTGGGCTACGCGGAAGGCGTGACCATGATGCATCAGGTGCTGGTCCAGCTGGAAAGTATTGCCATCACCGTGGTGTGGTCTGGCGTAGTGGCCTTTATCGGCTACAAGCTGGCGGACATGACCGTGGGCCTGCGCGTACCGGAAGAGCAGGAGCGCGAAGGACTGGACGTCAACAGCCACGGCGAGAACGCCTATAACGCGTAACCAGAGTCCATTGCCCGGTGGCGCTGCGCTTACCGGGCCTGTGATTGTACTTTTGTAGGCCGGGTCAGGCGAAGCCGCCACCCGGCATTTTTACATCAACCGCGATTACGCATTACTCCTTCCTGCACCGTCGAGGCCACCAGCACGCCATCCTGGGTATAGAACTCGCCCCGCACAAACCCGCGTGCGCTGGATGCCGACGTACTCTCCACGCTGTAAAGCAGCCAGTCGTTCATGTCGAACGGACGATGGAACCACATGGAGTGGTCAATGGTCGCTACCTGCATCCCTTTTTCCAGGAAGCCAACACCGTGCGGCTGCAACGCGACTGGCAGGAAATTAAAATCAGAGGCATAGCCCAGCAAATACTGATGCACGCGGAAATCTTCCGGCACGCTGCCGTTGGCGCGGATCCACACCTGGCGTTTTGGCTCGGCGACGTGGCCCTTCATCGGGTTATGGAATTCGACGGGGCGGATCTCGAGCGGCTTATCGCAGAGAAACTTCTCTTTCGCCTGAGGCGGCAGCAGGTGCGCCAGCGAGCGGGCGATGTCCGTCTCAGATTTCAAATCATCCGGTGCAGGCGCTGGCGGCATGGTCTTCTGATGCTCGTAGCCCGGTTCGGGTGCCTGGAACGAGGCGGTCATGTAGAAGATCGGCTTGCCGTGCTGGATCGCCGCCACGCGGCGGGCGCTAAAACTGTTGCCATCACGCAGGACTTCAACATCATAAACAATGGGTTTTGCGCTATCGCCTGGGCGCAGGAAGTAGCTGTGAAAGGAGTGCACCAGACGGTCCGTCGGGACGGTTTCCTTTGCGGCGTACAGCGCCTGGCCAACCACTTGCCCCCCGAAGACCTGGCGTAAACCTAAATCTTCGCTCTGACCGCGATAGAGTCCTTCCTCAATTTTTTCCAGGTTCAGTAACGTCAGCAAGTTGTTCAGTGCTTGACTCATAATTGTCCTCAATATAACGCCGTGGCGAAAGATACGCTGAGTATAACGCAGAAATCTAAGTGGTCCGATGGGTAGATTAGTCTGAATATCCAGTCAAAATTAGGCATTAATCAGTGATTTGTGCCACACTTAAAAACGTTATGTGAATGTAAACGACATCGGATGGGATCGATCCCGCTGGTGCATTGATGATAAGGAGACTTCAATGAAACTCGTGCCTATGCTAAGTGGTCTTGCGATGGCGGTTGCGCTGTCAGCCTGTGCCGATAAGAGCGCCGATGTAGCCGTTCCAACCGCTACCCCGGGTGGAGTAAGTACACTTTCGCAGCAAACCATTAAGCAGCCGAATGTTTCTGGTACGGTATGGATCCGTCAGAAAGTGGCTTTACCGCCTGATGCCGTCCTGACGGTTACGCTTTCCGACGCGTCTATGGCCGATGCCCCGTCTAAGGTGTTGGCACAGCGTGCGGTACGTACCGAGGGTAAACAGGCGCCGTTCAGCTTCGTTCTGCCGTTTAACCCGTCAGAGGTTCAGCCTAACGCGCGTATCCTGCTGAGTGCCGCGGTGACGATCAACGATAAGCTGGTCTTTATCACCGATACGGTTCAGGAAGTGATCAACAAAGGCGGCACCAAAGCCGACCTGACTCTGGTGCCTGTCCAGCAGACCGCCGTGCCGGTCGCGCCGCAGGCAAATCAGCCCGCGATGCCAACAAACCCTCCGACCCAGCTTTAATCGGCCTTTCGCCCTCTCTTTCGGGAGAGGGCGCTAATAGCGCCAGCGATACTTCTGTATATCAATCTGCCCCTTTCCTGACACCTGTACCCCTTCTGCGAGCAGCGCCTGACGCTGACGCTGTAAATCCGGCCCTGTGAGCGAGATGGCGCCGTGGCGGTTCACTACCCGATGCCACGGAAGCGTGCTGCCTTCCGGCAGACGTTTAAGCACGCCGCCCACCTGTCGTGCCGCACGCGGTGATCCCGCCAGCCTGGCGACATCGCCATAGGTGGTGACAAACCCCTCCGGGATGGAGGCCACAATCTGCCACACGCGCTGCGGGAAAGAGTCGTATTCGTCCATTACTGCTCCTGTCGGAATTGCGATTCTGGCGTTCAGAGGCCTGAAAAGGAGATAATACCTGATATTAAAGGGAAGTTTGCGCAATAAACCACCATCCAGTTGCGGGCGGCTTGCAATTAGGGTGCTGCATGGGGATAATGCGCCAGCGCGTTGGTTATCAACGCTCTCAATGGGGGCTCTGTTGGTTCTCCCGCAACGCTACTCTGTTCACCAGGTCAGGTCCGGAAGGAAGCAGCCAGGGCAGACGACGTGTGTGC
>Ga0209795_10001036_pt1 | contig 18428 bp, 20 predicted proteins | sample AgamicOrMarz_FD_187166 | JGI IMG/M metagenome (GOLD analysis project Ga0209795, IMG submission 187166) | Agave microbial communities from Guanajuato, Mexico - Or.Ma.rz (SPAdes) (version 2) | ecosystem: Host-associated > Plants > Phyllosphere > Phylloplane/Leaf | place: Guanajuato, Mexico...
TATTTATAAGAAAAGAGGATATATGCTCGTATATTGAACATAATATCCTCTTATTAGTTTAGTCTATTTAATGTTTATCTGGATATTCGGCATAATCATATACTTTAGTGAGATCTATTTCTTGCTCTTTTATTTCTTCCAGGTTGATCACTCTTTTCTATTTGGCTTTTATTGGACTAACACAATTACAGCCATATAAAAGGGGCTTGCTAAAACTACTATGGTTTTTCCACTAGTTGCATCTGAAAAATTTGCGTTTCTTGAATACCGGCTCTTTGGAGTTCCTCTTTAAATGACTCTCCTTCTTTTAGTTTAATGATTCTCTTTGAACCGTCACGTAACGTGTATACTCTAAAATCGTACATGAATGTACCTCCAACAAAATAAATGCTTCCTGTACACAATTTCTTCAGGAACTAAGCCAAGCGAACATCGATGAGCTCGCTTAACCTCATTTTATTCTTTAAATCAAATACGTCATCAATGAAAATAAATAAATCCCCAAGAGAATCAACAAACTGAATGAATCCTGTCTCTGTTATGCATTGGCCTCTCTTATAATAGGTGAGGTACACCTGTTTATTTGTATGTAAGGCTTCAATTAAGGTGAAATTCATCTGTTCCATTTGCTCTTCTGTTAAAACAGGTTGAGCTACTTCTGCTTGCTTATTTATCATTTCCTTTAACCCTATGTATTGCTCTGGCATAGTGTCGAATGGACGCCATTTTTTCATTCCTCTATGTTCCATCTCTTTTTCCTCCTTAAGCTTTATGGCCACCTATAAGGCCGTTTCGATAACGAGCTGTTGAACAAGGAAGGTGACTAGACGCACGTAGTACACTATTCTTGCCATAACGCAGCCGAATGTCATCAATCGTTTTGGCAAGAGCATAGGCTCTTTCACGTTGATCGATATCCTCAAATAAGCTCATTTGTTCCTCTTCTTCAATGCTCGTATTTGATAACGAAATCCCAATGGAGCGAATCGGCATTCCATTATCAAATGTATGTAAAATGGTTAAACAATAAGGGAAGATATCTTGGCTTAAGTTCGAAGCTCTACCCATTTTCTTTTGTCTGGAGAAGCCTCCACCTGTTTGTTTGCTGTAGCCAATGGATAAATGAATCGTTTGGGCTACCACTTGATGCATCCGTAAACGAAAACATACATCGTCCAATAGCTCCAACAGCACTAACTCTACTTCTTTTCGGTTTGTATAATCGCGAAATAGAATCTGACTCTTTCCAAATGAACGAGAGCTAGGGATGTACACATCAGAAATACGACTAAAATCAATGCCATTCGCATGTTGGTGGTAGGATAAGCACCTGACGCCTTATCGCATTTCTACGACAGGTTTTCCTGTACTTTCCTCCAAACCGTACGTACACCTCTCAGCGTATACGGCTTTCCCCTTGTCAATCTAATTTTCCTAAATGGAGTTTTCTATGGCACCTAAAACACAAAACCATAGTTTTTCTCCGCCTTGCCATCATTTTTTGTTCCCAAACATTCTTACCTTTTAAGTCTTTTAGTTTACGAACATGATGTACCTCTAAAGATTCAGTGGATTCCCTACACATCTCGCACTGATTAGCTTGCAATCTTTCGATTAAACTTGTACGTCCATGATATTTTATTGTGTATGGTTGGGAATCCATTTCTGAATAACCTATACTCCTCGCTCTTTTAAATCCACCGTCGTAAAAATATCTTATACGATTACCTTTTATCGTCTCGTACGTGATACCAATACGCCCATTTCGCCCTATTTTCGAAAATACCTTTGCGACTGAAATACGGTATTTTGCCCCAAGTGTTCTAAGGAAACTGTATTTCATAAAGTAATAAAATGAGTTGAGTCTGTAACTATTCAATGCAAGTTTATAGTAATTATAAATTCCTAAGATTTCAGCATTGAAGATACTGATTATTTCCAATTCATCATTGTTAATGAGGTAATTTCTATGGGTTGCCTTCCATTGTCCATTTTTTGTTATTTTGAGTGCTTTATATTCTTTGAGTTTATTTATCCATTTTTCCTCTGGCATATAGAGTTTACATCTCATATTTTGTGTTCTAGCCAAGGCACCAGTTTTATCTGTGCTCTTATGGGAGCTTCTAGAAATAGTGATATCATAACCCAAAAACCTAGCTTTATTAGCACTATGCGTAATTAAAGTTTTATCTTGCGAAAGATTGAGATATAGACTTTCTTTAAGGAAGACCGTTAGGTCTTCTTTTATCTTTAAACAGTCTTCTTTACTTCCTATTACTCCAATGATGAAATCATCTGCATATCTAACATATTGTATTCTTTTATAGCTTGAATCCATCGGTTCATTGTAATTCACTTCCAGAAGTTTTCGTTTAAGCTGTTTATATGTTTTAATCCCATTTTTCTTTTCTTCATCAGAGAGAGTTTCCCATACTAACTTTAGTTTTTTTCTGTGCCAGTATACTAGATGTGCACTTTTCTTATATTCCTTGTTTACGGTGCGCTTAATACCTTGTCTAAATTTTGATGCATACTGCTTAATGTATTCATCTAGTTTATTAAGGTAAATATTTGATAAAAGAGGACTTATGATTCCGCCTTGTGGCGTTCCACTGTATGTTTTGTGGAATTTCCACTCATCTACAAACCCTGCTCTTAGAAATTTCCACAGTAACCTAAGGAATTTTTGATCTGATATCCTTTTCTTGATGATATTAATTAGTACGTGATGGTCAATGTTGTCAAAGAAAGATTCAATGTCTCCCTCTATAAACCATCTTACTCCTGTGAAAGTCTTCCGTACTTTGTCTAAGGCAGTGTGACAGCTTCGCTTTGGCCGAAACCCATGCGAGCTCTCATGAAAGCTGCCCTCATATATTGCTTCTAGAATCATACGAACAACTTCTTGTACTAACTTGTCATCAAAAGATGGTATCCCCAAGGGTCGTTTTTTGCCATTAGCTTTAGGAATATATACTCTTTTGGATGGTTTTGGCTGGTATGTTTCATTTTTGAGCGAGTCAATTAATGAATTGATTCTTGCAATGCTAAATCCATCAATTGTTCTGTTGTCTGTACCCTTTGTCATATTACCTGGTTTCGCATGCAGCTGTGAGTATGCTTTTAGGTAAAATTCTACATTGTAAAGGTTTCTATACAGTCGATCGAATACGTAGTTTTTATCTTTAGATTTAGAAATTAGATTGCTTAATACTATATCTGGATTTCTCATGAGCCTCTCGCTCCTTCCTGAATTGTATTAAACTAGACAAGCTGTTCCCCTTCGCCATGTAATAGGCTTTCCCTATTTCGGACTACTACGGGAACTCCGTTACCTTATTAGATATTCAGACACTGAATGCCATAGCTCCAAAAGCAGCCTTCCAACTTAGGTAATCCCTATTTAGACATGTATTGACTTAGCTTTCTTTGTGATGTCGGACGGGACGTTCGCCATTTAACCTTTATTAGGCTTGTCCAGCCTTTAGATTGTATAAGAGAGGTTGAAATCCAGCACCTCTCCATTTGGCTGCATAACGTTAATAGATACCTTCCGTCATGGACGGAGATTTGGACGACTCTGACTGTCCTTCAGATAGTTTAATCTTCATCCTCATTCACAAATTTCACCTCGCCATTCAGTCGTGATTTGGTATCTAATCAACTTATGACTTTCCCAACATGCTACACTCCCCGTTCAGTTTCCATTCCGGATAAGTTGGGTGATGACAGGTTTTGCAATCTAACCTGATGCTTTGCTATCAGCACTTTCAATACACGCCCTTATAGGCGCACGATTTCTTCCCCCAGGACACCCAATTCTTTACGTAACATCTCTACAGAAGAAAGGGCGAGTTCTTTTATGGAGTGAATGCCCAAACGATTCAATCGTCTTTCCGTAGCAGACGAGATCCCCCAGAAATCCTTCATCGGATGAATGGACCACAACGTAAAGGGAATATCCTCATATCGCCAATACGCAACCCCTGTTGGACTATTCTTTGCCTCATGATCTAAGCTGACTTTAGCCAGTAAGAGATTCGGACCGATTCCTGCGGTAGCCGTCAGTCGTGTTTTTCGATAGATCTCGTTGATGATTTTATGTGCTAATTCTTCTGGGGTACGAGCGAATAAATGCAAAGAAGCTGTCGCATCAATAAACAACTCATCAATGCTATACGCATGAAAGTCTTCAGGAGCCACATGCTGTAACACCAAACTCGAAATATAGTTTGAAGCCTTGATATATCTCTCCATGGATGGATTCACCACATGGATATCTTTCCTTTTAGGAATGTCGAAAAGACGACTTCCTGTTTTGATTCCTTCTTTCTTTAATAAAGGTGTGGCAGCTAACACAACCGATCCTGACCGTTTGATATCTCCTACCACCGCAAGCCTTGTTTTCAACGGATCTAATCCCCGTATGACAGAGGAAACCGAAGCGAAGAACGATTTCATATCGATACAAATAATGATTCTGTTTGGTAGCTGCTCATCATCCATTGAAAATACTCCTCAATTAAAGAACGTTTGTTCTCTATATTATATACGAACAAACGTTCTTTATTCAATAAAAACTCTAAAGTTTTCCCGATTATTGCTAAGTTCATGTAATCAAAATAAATGCTATTAATCTCCTTTTTCTTCATGGTATTCTTCAAGGTTTAAAAATTTCTTTTTTATGTTTATTTTTAACATTTTATGTTTATTTTTGGGTTTTTATGTTATATAATACATTTGGTACCGTTAAATTATCCTCGGTACCAAACGGAGGAGTGTTATGAATGAACGAATTACTAAAGAAGCGATTTATTTAATTCAACAAAAAGGTTTTGCATTTACTATCAGTGATTTAGCTAAGAATCTAGGGACTAGTAAACGAACAATCTATCAATGTTTTGAATCTAAAGACGCCATAATCGAATCAGTAATTGAAAATCTTATAATAGAGATCAAGAAAAAAGAAGAGGAAATTGCTCATAACGAAAGTATTGATTTACTTGAAAAGATTACTCAAGTCCTTGTATGCGTCCCAGAAGAATTTAATGTGATGGATATTCGTCTATTAGTAGATCTAAAAAGACTTCACTATAATCAATGGGTTAGATTAGATAGGTTTTTAAAGCAGGAGTGGGCTCTAGTGGTAAAACTAATGGAAGAAGGAATGGAAAAAGGAGTTATACGTAAGGTCAATTTACAATTGTTTATAGAGTTATATCTGGGATCAATAAATCAAATTTATCATCCAAGCTTTTCTCTAAAAAACAAATTAACAATGAGTGAAATATTAAGCTCTGTTATAGATATTCTTTTGAATGGCATTTCTATAAAAAGATAAGAGGGGGAAGAAAGTTGCATTGGATTTATCTGTGTTTAGCAATACTTTTTGAAGTTGCTGGTACTACAACCATGAAATTATCAGACGGTTTTACGAAAGTCGTACCAAGTGTACTACTTATCGTTTTTTATATCTGTAGTCTATGTTTTTTGACGCTAACTTTAAAAAGTTTAGAAGTTTCAATCGCTTATGCTATTTGGTCAGGTATGGGTATTATTGTCATTACTTTAATTGGATTTATGTACTTTAATGAAAGTATAAGCCTTCTAAAAATTATTGCTATAGCTTTAATTATTATCGGTGTAGTTACATTGAATATGACTGGGGAAAAAGAAGCTTCTACTAGTAAACCCAATCTGGAACAGCAAACTAAATAAACGACTGCAAGTATCCCTTTGATACAAAGAGATACTTGCAGAAAAGTAATTTTAAAAACAATTAAAAAGTTAATATTTATGATTTTATAAGAGCATTTTGATTTAGAGTTGATATCATCTCTAATTTGTTGCCTACAAACTCAAAAATGTCTAAAACAGTTTGAAGTTGTTCGTCCGTATGAGTAGACATTAAAGAAGTGCGTATTAATTCACCGCCATCTGATACTGCGGGAGAAATGATTGGGTTAGTATAAACTCCTAGAGCACTGAGTTCTTGCCAAAAAGAAAAGGTTTGAAAGGTATTTCCAATTATTATTGGAATAATGGGTGTTTCAGTTGGTCCAGTATTAAAACCTAATTGTCGAAGGCCATTTGTGAGTTTTTCAGTATTAGCCCATAACCTTGCTCTCCTTTGAGGCTCTGTTTGTATAATATTTAATGCAGTCAACGTAGCTGCTACGCTCGCAGGCGTCATACTAGCACTGAAAATCATACTTCTAGCTTTGTGTTGAATGAAGTCTATAATATCTTTATCACCTGCTACAAAGCCTCCTAAACTACCAAAAGACTTACTGAAAGTACCAGTGATAATGTCAACTTCACTTTCTACATCGAGATATTCGCATGTACCGCGCCCGTTTTCGCCTAATACACCTATTCCATGGGCATCGTCGACTATTAGTCTTGCATTATATTTCTTTTTTAATCTAACAATTTCTTTAAGATTCGCTAAATCTCCTTCCATGCTGAAGACCCCATCAACAATAATTAACTTACCAACATGATTTGGTATGGAGTTTAGCTTTTCTTCGAGGTCTGACATGTCATTATGTTTAAATCTTTTCATCTTACCAAAGCCTAAACGTATACCATCAACTATAGAAGCATGGACGTCTCTATCAATTATGGCAACATCATTTCGACCAATTAAAGCAGAAATTGCTCCTAAATTTGTTTGAAAACCAGTAGAAAATACAATTGCTTTTTCTCTATTTAAAAATGTCGCTAATTCTTCTTCTAACTCTTGATGCAATATTAAAGATCCATTTAAAAAACGGGAACCCGAAGAAGATGTTCCATACTTCCGTGTGGCATCTGCAGCTGCTTCGATTAAACGCGAGTCATTTGAGAGCCCTAAATAGTCATTAGAACCAACCATAATCATTTTTGTAGAACTTACCGTTGTCTCAGTTCCTAGCTTTTCTTCAAGGGGGTTGAAATAGGGATAAGTATCATTGTCCCTTAATTGCTTTACATAGTCCCAATCAAGACATTTTTTAAAAATATCCATGTTAGTGGTTCCTCCAAATTTCTTAAATATTTTAAATCGTTATCCTTTTGACAGGTATAAAGTAACCCATCTCCTCCTTTCATTTTTTCAATAAGAGTGAAATATGTCATACAATACCATTACATTTTAACCCACTTTATTGAATAAAGTGTAAAACATTTGTTAATTTATTCATAATTCTACAATATTATTGAAAAAATTCAATAATATATGATAAAAAAGTGCTATAATAGCAGAGTGTTTTTGAATAAATTACCAAAACTGTTCAAAAATATTGTGAGAGGTGAGCTAAATGTTCTAGTTGTCCTTAATTAAAGTAATGAAAAAGTATTAGTTTTAAAAAAATATATTGTTTAGGAGAGGTTATAGTGGTTAATAAAATTAAATTAGCTTTACGTATGGGATGGTTTATGTTGTCAAAGAAAAATGCTAACAGTTCTGGAGACTATGATAATGCTAGTGGAGACTATGATTCTTTTTTTTCCAGTACTATGGGGGAACATTCATTAAATTTAATTAAACAAATGGATATCCAGCCTGGACAAAATGTACTAGAGCTTGCATGCGGTACAGGTTTTATTACTAATGAAATTGCTCAATTGTTAAAAGGGAAGGGTTCCATCACAACTGTGGATCAATCTATTGGTATGTTAAATATTGCACGTAATAAGTTAAAAAAATTTAGTAACTTGGAAATAAAAACAGTTCAAGATGATATGATGAATTTTTTGAAAAAGATGCCTGACTCAAGCTTTGATATTGTAGTATGTGGTTGGGCTATATGTTATACAAACCCAGTTGCTTTTATGAAAGAGGTTAATCGCGTGTTAAAAGATAATGGACAAGTAGGAATTATTGAAACACGTGTAGATTCTGAAGAAGTCTTAATGAATGCTTTTGAAACAGTGTTAAGTAAGGATCCTTCATATTTGCAAAGATATATTAGGATTGAATTGCCGTCTAATAATAAGATATTGGAAAAATGGTTTGAAAAGTCTAAATTAAAAATTAATAGTTCTTGGCAAGGAGAGCAGCCACTACCTTGTAAAAATTCAGATGAGGCAATTGAATGGATCTTACGTTCAGGGGCTGCTGCTGGCTTTTTAGATGTATTAGATAGAAATAGAGAAACAGAAATACTAACAAAGATAAAGAATCAAGTTGATATCATAATCGAAGAAAATGGAGAGTTAGACTTGAGTCATACATATGTAGCAGGTATTGCTTCAAAAGCACTGTAAACGAAAGGGATGTTATCACTGTGGGAAAAGGCACTATGCATTACATTAATAATATAAAATCCTTTCTTGCGATTTTAGTTATTATTTTCCATACAAACAGCGCCTATGGAGGAGAAGGAGGATGGTATTATATAGAAAGTTCGAATAATTTTATATCAACATCAATATTAACTCTCATAAATGCTATATTTCAAAGTTTCTTTATGGGCCTATTTTTCTTTATTGCAGCCTATTTTTCACCAAGATCTTATGATAATAAAGGTTTTTATCAATTCCTTAAAGATAGAGTGCCAAAATTACTCATTCCTGCAATGTTTTATTTTTTATTACTAAATCCCTTATGTATTAATTTAGTAGCAAAGAAAAATTATTTTAATTCACTTGGGTTTTATAATATGTGGTTTATAATTGCTTTACTTTATTTTACTTTAGCTTACGCTATTATAAGGAAAGTGTTTACATTAAAGGTTAGAAAATATGAGTTTCCAAGTTCTAAAAATACCTTCATATTTATAATATTCATGGGCTTGTTGAACTTTATAACTAGACTTTTCTTTCCTACAAATCAACTCTATATACACGATTTTTCCTTAGGTTATTTCCCACAATATATCATTCTTTTTTTATTAGGTATTATTGCTTACAGGAATAACTGGTTAAATAAAATTGATAATAAAATGGTCACTTTATATTATAAAGTTTCACTAATTTCAATCTTAACAATGCCGTTAGTATTTTTTATAGTAAGTACATATTCCTCTAATTTAGAAGGATTTTATGGAGGATTTACACTCGAATCTTTATATTATTCCTTTTGGGAGCCATTTACTTATGTAGGAATAATACTAAAGGTATTATATTATTTTCAACATAGGTTAAATTATAATAATTCTTTTCTTCAGTTAACTAGTAGATCTAGCTATTCTATCTATATCATTCAAGCGCCTATTATAGTTAGTCTACAACTACTTCTTAAAAACTTAGATGTAGATATTCTATTGAAAGTATTATTAGTAGTTCTTATTACGTTTATTGTTTCGTTATTCTTTAGTATATTTTTATTGAAAATTCCTAAGCTAAACAAAATTATTTAGCTAAATTTAGCATTAACTGGGGGTCAGGAGATGAAATTTTTAAAACCTTTTTTTCTTGTCACAGATATAGGATTTATTATCTATTGGATTGTTACTTACTTTCAACTGATACCTAAAAGTGCAGCTTTCAAAGATTATGATAACCCCATAATCATCGCATGGAACTGGTCTTTCTTCCCTCTAGATATTCTTATTTCGTTTACTGGATTATTTAGTCTATATTTATACAAAAAAAATAAAGATTCATGGAAGGGATACGCTTTAATTTCTTTGGTTTTAACGTTTTGTTCAGGATTACAAGCTATTGCGTATTGGGCGTTTATTAAAGATTTCGATTTAACGTGGTGGGCCTTTAATTTATACTTGATGATTTATCCTCTATTTTTTATAAAACTATTTATAAAAGATAAAGGTAACCAAAAAAACAACTTTTCCATGTAAGAAATGGTTAAAGAATTACTAAAGCCTCTTCATATAGAAGAGGCTTTCTTTTTAATAAACATTACTTAACATAAGTTTTATTCCCGGCAGTAAAAAAGGGCAAACTTCGTAGTATGAAAAGTTTGCTCCCTCTAAATACATTATTGAGAATGGTTTAGGATCTAGGTTTATAATCTCTGAAATAGTTAACATCATAGATAATATCACTTGCAATTTTTCCATAAAGATTCTGAAAAACTTGAACAGCGTAAGAGTCCATCATACCGGAGATATAGTCAGCAATCATTCTTTCTTTGCTTTCCTCTGTTCCTCTAAACTCTACTGGTAACAGTAAATTATGTTTATTAAATGTATCATCAGAGAAGGCATCGAATAAACCTTTAATGATTTTCTCACCCTGTTTTTCATATATTTGTACAACATTTGATCTGTTTATACATTTAAAGGTAAATGCTTTAAGGCTATCTACAAAATTATCTAATGTTACAAAACCTAATTCCCTGTTATTTTTTGTTCCTGTTTTTTCTATAAATTTTTTATCAACCTCAACAACACCAATGTCGTTCACTAATTTATTTACCAAGTTAGATGTTAGTTCTTTTCTTAAAAGTAATCCAAATACTTCAGAAGAATGGTAATTAGAAGCTGATCGAGCATATTCCCTTGCAATTTCAACCAATCGCTGGAGAATCATGTAATTCTGACTATTCTTAGTGCTACCTTTAAATTCAAACATAAATTCATCAATATTAAATACTCCTAGACTCAATGCATCTTCTAAGTCATGAGCAGCATAAGCAATTTCATCTGCTAAGTCTACTATTTGAACATCAATAGTACGAGGGAAAATATTATTTTCAGCTAATATAAAATGAAGTTGTTTAAAATCGTCTTTATATATAAATTTTTCTGTATCCATGCTAAAAGGTTTATAATATTTTACAATACTCAGTAATGATCTTACTGTTAAATTTAAACCTCTTTTTTTAGGTAGCTTTTTTTCTAAATTATTTAGGACTCTCAGAGTCTGTGCATTTCCTTCAAATCCGCCTTTATCTATCATCAATTTGTTTAGAACTCTTTCCCCATGATGGCCAAATGGTGGATTTCCTATATCATGAGCAAGAGCTCCTGTTTCCACAACATAGGTATCATTTCTATAGATGTCTTTATTCCCTGACTGATTCCGTAGCTTTTCTACAATACCTCTAGCAATCTGAGCAACTTCTAAACTATGTGTTAATCTATTACGATAAAACTTATCGCTTTGTATACCTAGAAGTTGCATTTTCCCCTGAAGTTTTCTAAAAGATGTGGAATACAATACCCTAGAATAATCCCTCTGATACTCATTTCGAGCTCTTTCAGTAGGTTCTTCATTGTGTATTCGGTCACTTAATTGTTCAAGTGGGTAGTAAAATTCTTTTAAGAATTCTTTTAAATCTTTTCTTTTTTTGTCCATTAAAATCCCCCATATTAAAGATATAGACTTTGTATGGTATTTATCTAGTGAAATATAATCCTTTAAAAATTGGAAAGTAAACAGAAAGCCTACAAAGAGAATAGCTTTATTACATACATAAAGCTTGTATAAACCCGGTAGCACTAACAAAATAGATAATGTGGGCTGGATTCGTAATTCTTTAGATACTATGTAGCTATTGCAGTGAACTTTACTATCCACTCAAACAATAAGAGAAAAACCCTACTGAAGTAGTTGGTAAGTAGGTAGTGATGTAAGGTGTGCTTGGCTTTTATATGCTGGGGATGACTTAATAGCTTATCTTTTTCACTAAGTGGACGAGAGAACTTAAGATGTCCTCACGTTTAAATTAAAATGTAAAGGGAAACAGTGACAGTGTGATAAATCGTATACTTCAGATCTTGATAATAAGGAAAACGAGATGAATTTTATTCTGCTCTTTCTATATTTCCTCAATTTGCTGTACAACAGAGATGCTAGGAAAGAGAGAAAGGATGCGAAATTCGAATTGCATAAAATTCCAAAAGATTGATTTTAATTAATTAGTCTCTTTTTCCAAAAAAAATAGTCCTTTACGGCCCAAGTAATTTGCGGTAACACTCCCATTTTTCTTTTGTAATTTTTCCATTCTTTTTCATAATCAATATCATAATTAAAAGGTAACAAGTAAATCCATTCATCTATATTAAAAATCCGCATAATCTCCTGTTTGTGCTTTTGGGTAAATTGATAAGAATAAGTGTAGGCATCTTTCTCACACCAATGCAATTTATCATATTGATTATCTTTAAATAATTCAGAGTAACCAATAGAATAATCACTTAGCATAATATCAAATCTTTTTTCAAAAAAGAAAGCTTGTCTAAAATGCCTTAATTCATGTGATAACGTAAATGGTATATTAACATAGAACACCCTTAAATTTCCGGAAAAATTTAAAATCCTTTCTTCAATCATAAAAATTACATTCTCTGGATGCATGAATATTGCTGTGGCATTTTTACATGCTAAAAATTCATTCACTTTAAACTGTAATTCCTTACTCATACTTATATCTTTAAAATCTCTATCATTTTTCAATATATATATACTTACATTACTGTCCCTTATATCCTTAGAAAATAAATTCATAATTTTATTTATTTGCTTGTCTTTAACAAGTTCACCCTTATTGATAATTTCCAACAGACTCCCCCCGTTATAAAAGTTTTATGTCAGAATCTTTTGATAGTTGGTGGATGATTAAAACCTCTATTTAAAATAGCTTGTCCTTTTACATTCTCTGTAGAAAAAGGTCTGTAATTACACTTAGGAAAATTGATGATTCTTACATTCAAAGCATATGTATCTATTTTTCTTTAAACTATATAGATATTACCATTTATAGTATATTCAACATTAAATATACAATTCATTTATTCTATTATTTATTGAATTGAAACATACACTAATATAAAATTACATAAATTGAAGTAATTTTATAAACTTGCTTTTATAAATAGTAGTTTTACCCTCTACTATTTATTAACGACAAATATGGATTTTTCTATAAATTGTGTTAAAAGTAAAATTTTACAAATAATAAGTGTTCGTATTTTTTGAAAAAATGTTCGTAAATGTCATGTGTTAGATTAGAGTCGTTCGTATATTATTTATATACATAAAAGAACGGAAATAAGTGTTCGCCAAATGAAGTCGGGGTGTGTCCGTAAAGGTATACCTTAACGAACGTTTTTGAGGGAATAATAGTTTAGGAATAAATAAGAACCCAATTTCTCTAATTGAATACAGAGAAATTGGGCTTTTTAGTATTGGAATTTCCTTAACGTTGTAAATCTGCATTTTCCTGACGTTACCCCTTATTGAGTAGAGCGTACTAAATTAATAAACTTCTTAATTCCTTCCGAGGTTTGTTCTTCATTAGCATAGGAATAGCTTAACCGAAGCCATGAGGATGGCTCTTTTAAGGGGTCACATATTTGGCCGGGAACAAAGGAAATGGATTGTTCAAGACTCTTGACCAATAAATCTTCTGTTGACAGGCAGTCTGGGAGCTGTACCCATAAATTCAAACCACCATTTGGGCTAGTCCATCGCCAATCGGTTACGGACAGTTCTTCCTCCATGATTTCCTTTCGTATTTGTAGCGCAATTCGTAGCTTCTCAACGTGTTGCTGCAGCCTTGGAGATGAAAAGTAATGCAGGAAAATCTTTTGATTTAAAAGTGGTGATCCATTATCCGCCAATGATTTTACTGCAAGCAATGATTTCACCAAGGAAGACTGATAGTTCATCATGACAGCTATTCGCAACCCTGGTGATATATATTTGCAAAAGCTTTTGATATAAATCACCATGCCGGAGGTATCATAGGTATACATGGGCGGCGGAGGCTCCTGAGCAAAAAAGATGTCGTTGTACACATCGTCTTCTATTAACAAACAACGGTAGTGCTCGGCTAACTGGACTAATTGCTTTCTTTGAGCCGATGGGACCGTGTATCCGGTTGGATTATGGAAGGTTGGATTCATATAAAACAGACGAGGTTTGTGTGTGTTCATGATACATTCAATCTGCTCTAAATCATATCCGTACGGATGAATATCGACGGTGACAATATTGGCTCCTTGTGCTCGGAAAATATCAATGGCAGAACTATAGCTTGGTCTCTCCAAGAGGATAGTGTCTCTTGATTTTACAAATGCCTGGGCAATCAGATGAATGGCTTGCTGGGAACCGGTCGTAATTAAAAGCTGATCTGGATGTGTAATCGTTTTATACTTCCGATTAAAATGGTCAGAAAGTGATTGACGCAGTTCATGATCGCCTTGAACGCTGGAGTAGGTGGAGAGAACCTTTGGGTAGAGATCAAAAACTTTTTTCACATAGTCGGATATGAAGCGATTTGGTAAAAGATTAGGGTCAATTAATGCCTGCGAAAATTGATAGGAAACAGGTACCTGATGGATTTCCGATAAATGATTTTTTTGTACATATGCAGAAACAATCGGATTATCCAGACTTTCTAATTTATTAATTTTACGGGATTGGACATAATAGCCGGATTTATCTTTGACATAGACTCTATTTTCCTGTTTAAGAAGCTGGTAGGCCTTTAATACAGTTAAGCGATGAACCTTCATTTTAGCAGCTAAATTTCTAATTGAAGGGAGCTTTTCATTTTTCATTCCATTCATTGAGTTCGATTCGGTGTAGTACATAATCGTATACTTGTTTATATAAATAATCTCTATTCATTTCTTTCCCTCCCAATCCCTTTGATTTTAGCATGTTTCTCTTTGATCTGGTCTAATGAAGTTCATCTGTTCTATTAACCTTCACCTATAATGGAGCAAAGAGGAGGAATTGATATGGATTTTTATATCGTAGATGTCTTTGCTGAAAAAAAATATCAGGGAAATCAGCTTGCTGTTCTAGTGCCAGACCATCATCTCACAGCGAAGGAGATGCAGCAGATTGCCAAAGAAATTGATTTTTCGGAAACGAGCTTCATCATGTCCAATAAACAGGAAAATGGTGGGTATGATGTTCGAATCTTCACCCCAGATGAGGAGGTGCCCTTCGCGGGACATCCTACCTTGGGCACAGCGTATATCATCAACCAGATTATAGAAAAAGGAAACGCCCCAACAGTCATCTTAAATCTGCCTGTTGGACAGATTCCAGTTGTTTTCAACGGTGACATTCTCACCATGAGTCAAAACGAACCTGCCTTCGGCATGAAGATAGACCAGCTTGAATTTGTCGCAAGGGTGCTCAATATACAGGTGGAGGACATACGGACGGATTTTCCAATCCAGCTGGTCTCCACAGGACTGCCCTGCATCATTGTTCCACTGAAAGCAGTCGACGTGGTACAACGATGCAGAATCGATCCTGTACAGTTTAAACGTTTTCTGGAAACTTATTATAAATGTAACCTGCTTGTTTTTTCTGAGGAGGAGAGCAGGGACCCAAACTGCCTTCGTGTGCGGGTATTCTTAAGCGATACGGGCTTTTATGAGGATCCTGCGACAGGTAGCGCAAATGGCAATTTGGCGGGTTACCTTCTGAAACATCGGTTCTTCGATAAAGACAAACTCGATATTCGTGGCAATCAGGGCTATGAGATGGGACGTCCCTCAAATGTGAATATTACCGCCAAATTAAAAAATGGAACATATGATATCCAAATTGGCGGGAAGGTGCAACTAGTCGCAAAGGGAGACTGGTTATCGAGTGACTGAGAGGGACACTGGAACAGGTCTCTCATTCTACCGTATATTTACGTTTTATAGAATTGATTCACCTCTGTGATGAGGAATTTCTGCAGTGCTCTTCTCTTTTTAAATTCATTTCTAAAGAAGAAGTAAAAAAAGCACAAACCTGTTCAATAACAACAAGTTTGTGCTTTTTATTTTCGTTTATATATACGTTTACGGATATCTAGGATTTTATTTTATACAATATGGTAATTGCAAATAGACAATTGGTAATATACTTAGTTATGTTTCTAATCAAGAATTAGGAAAGAGGTATAAGCTCTCTTAGCAATGATCTAACGATTGCGAAGCAGAAACATGAGAAAACGAAAAAAGAGCTTGTACAGGCAAATGAAGTTAATGAAAGCTTAACAAAGATGAATCTTAGTTATATAAAGAATTATGTGCCAAAAGAAGAGCTTGATAAAGTGAATCAGCAGGTTCGTGAATTACGAGAAGAGAATAAGACATTGAAAGGTAAAAATGTACAGTTATTTTCATTCTGATTCTGTAATTACCGTTATTTACATTTTATTCAATAATATTTAATTTTTTTCATAAAAACGGTGAGTATTTAAATGCACCTTATCTATCAAATTATTACTTTTTTGTTAAATATATATCAATTAAATTTCAAGAATGGTATCATACAAAATGTGGAAAAATGAGTATTTTACAGGAGAGGTTTGTATGAAAAATATTTTGAGACTTGTTTTATCGGTTACTTTATTAGTAAGTGGATTATCATTTGGAATGCAAGCTAGTGCTAGTGAGACTACTCATGATGAGGGTTATATTAATTTTATTAAATTAAATGATAGTATGTTAAAGCTTGAACTTGAAAATGCAGAAGGTTACATTGAAGACGATGGTACTACTTTTGTTAAGGATACTATTACAGGAACTGTAGCTGAATTACCTAAACAGACATTAGATAAAGATGATGAAAAGGTTAACCTAGTTTACAAGAACGATGGTAAAGATTTAATTGTTGAGTATCATGAAATTAATAATGGCACTGTTCAAACAATGGGATTCTGGAAATGTACTTTAGGTACAGCAGGTGGAGCTGGAACAGGTGCTTTAGCAGGTATGGCCGTTGGAGCTGTAGCAGCTACACCAGTTACTGTTCTTGGTGGCGGTGTTTTCGGAGGTATTTCTGGTGGAATGACTGGTGCTTCTGCATCATGCTTTAATTAATAGGAGTTGTTCAATTTGAGTGAATTACTTTTATCAAAAAAATTTATCCCAACGTATTTTATTGTCGCTATTTTAGTAGGAATATTGTATAGATATCTAGGAATTTCATTGTTCCAAACTGCTATTGTTATAGTGCCATGTATTATTGTAGGTCTTGCTTCAATTGCTCGAAACTTTGGTGATAAAAATTAAATAAATAAAAAAGCAACCTCGGCATTGGCATACGAGGTTGCTTTTTTGTAAGGGTTCGTTCATACGTATTCGAAGTATGAAACGTATCTAGACTACCATGATTTGTAATTAGAGACTATTTTTAATGGGTTATTACTGCATATACAAAATAAAAGAGGAACCTCGCCAGTGGACGCGAGGTTCCTCAAAAATAGGGTTACGTTGAAATTTGTAAAAAATAGTCTGACTTTTAATATATCATATTTGTATACAAAATCAATTATTTGAAACGTTCTGCATATGAATAAAAGCTGCATAATCTATACATCTATTTGTCACTCAGCCCGAGAAGAAACCTTGATAAATCAAGGATGTATAAAAAGCTGCATAATTCATAATAGAGACCCTTTTAGAACCCTTACTCCCAGAAGGGTTCTCTTTTTGGTTGTGTTCCGGAAAGATATGTTATGTAAACCTCACATGTATAGAATATATATGGTGTTATAAAGAATTCTATCTGATAGAATGGAATTAATAGGAAAAATAGGGTGGGGTTGTCATGATGGAAATCTTAATACTATTAGTATTACTTTTTATGCTATATGAATTGATTAAAACAAAAAATGAACTTAAATTCTTTAGAAATGATGTAAAACGTTTATTAGAAAAGGAAAATAAGGATATATAATTTAACTTCTGATAACACGTTTTATGTTAACTACGATTGTATATTCTTTGCACTTTTGTACTACTGATTGATCTATTGGAGGATAATTATCAACGTAACACTTTTTTCCTGTGATAGCATTAACTTGAGTAAATTTATAAATGAAATAGGGAGAGGTTAGAATGAAAATTCGTTCAGTAGAGGGAGCAGATTATTACGTAATATCTCTATTAATTAATGAGTGGTGGAACGGTAGACAAATGTCTGATATGTTGCCAAAACTATTTTTTGATCATTTTCAAAATACAAGTTTTATTGCTGAAGAAAAAGGTGAAATTATAGGGTTTCTAATTGGTTTCTTATCTCAATCCCATATGAATGAAGCATATATTCATTTTGTCGGAGTTCATCCAGAATATAGAGGAAAGAAGATTGGAAAACAGTTATATAGTCATTTTTTTGATATTATTAAACAAAATAAACGAAATACTATTCGATGTGTAACGTCTCCTGTTAATAAAACCTCAATTGCTTATCATACAAAAATGGGATTTAAGATTGAACAAGGTGATAAGAATTTAGACAATGTATCTTTACATACTAACTATGATGGAGTTAATCAGGATCGGATTCTATTTGTAAAGCATTTAGTTTAATTTAAGGTTAATTAATAACTAAAATAACTACGAATAATCTATATAAGATTCTTCGTAGTTATTAGTATGATTTTATATTTCTTATTTATTTACAGATTTATTTGTTTTTAGAGCTATTTTGGATAGATATGACCCTAAACCTAGAGCAATTCCAGCTCCCAGACAACTACAGATACATCCAATTAAAAGATAAATAGATGGATT
>Ga0209795_10001037_pt1 | contig 18426 bp, 14 predicted proteins | sample AgamicOrMarz_FD_187166 | JGI IMG/M metagenome (GOLD analysis project Ga0209795, IMG submission 187166) | Agave microbial communities from Guanajuato, Mexico - Or.Ma.rz (SPAdes) (version 2) | ecosystem: Host-associated > Plants > Phyllosphere > Phylloplane/Leaf | place: Guanajuato, Mexico...
TAGCGACACGCCGCAATCTACTGCGCTGATGGGGAGCGGCGGACTTACCACTTCGTTCTGGGGAATCAGCGGCAAGGAAGACCTTGGCGGCGGTGTCAGCGCCATCTTTGCCCTTGAGAGTTTTTTCCAACCGCAAAACGGCGCGCAGGGTCGCAGCGCGGCGGACCCGTTCTGGTCACGCAATGCGTATGTGGGCTTCAAAGGCGACTTCGGCCAGTTGACCTTCGGACGGCAAAGAAATCCGACGTATACCGCAGAATCCATGGTCAATCCGTTCGGATCGTCGACCGTCTTTTCTCCGCTGGTGCTGCAGACATTCGTGACCAACTATGGCGGCACGATCATCGGAGATACGGTGTGGAATAACACTGCCAAATACACGACGCCAAACTACAAGGGCTTCGGCGCGACCGTAATCTACGGTCTCGGTGGCGCCGCGGGTTCGCCTGGCATCGGTAATGTCGGTGTTCACCTGAATTATCAAGGACACGGCCTCACGGCAGTACTGTCCGGCCAACGCGTACGGTACACCGCAGCGGGGCCAGTGGGCGCGCAGTACGCCTATCTCGCGGGTGCAGCGTACGACTTCAAGGTCGTGACGCTGTTTGGGGCGTGGGCGATGACCAGCGACGTGAGTACACCTACTGGTAGCCACACGTACGAGGCCGGTTTGTCGATTCCCTTTTCACCTGCTGATTTCCTGCTTGCCGAGTGGGCGCGCACGCAACGATCCGGGCGTACGGCTACGACAAACAGCCTTCGCAACACGGCGTCTCTCGGTTACGACCACGTCCTGTCCAAACGGACGGACATTTACGCGATCTACTCTTACGACAAGCTGAGCGCGCACCCCACCGGCAATACTTTTGCGGTCGGTGTTCGTCATACCTTCTAATCTGACCTGGTCTGTAGTACCTGCTTGATCGGACCCAGCGCGCGCCATTCCTTCCGGTCCGATAGAGAACGCGCACTGCGGGGCAGAAACGACGAAGCCTGGAACGTGTTTGTGGAAAGGCGCCCACTCATTCTTGAGACAGGCGCTGCGGCCGTTATCGAGCCAGGTAGAAATCCATGGGGATAAGTTCAACGGCCCATCCGCCTTCTTCGCCCAGAGTGGCGGCCGGGTGCATGGACGCGATGCGCAACGCCTCGTCAAGGCTATCCGCTTCGATGATAAACAGGCCGCCCACGACTTCCTTCGACTCGGTGTACGGTCCATCGGTCACTTGCGTTTTGCCACTGCGCGGGCGAAGTGTCCTCCAGCCGTCCAGATCGCCAAGCGACGCGGAAATCAGAACCTTGCCGGTAGCACGCATCTTCTCGTCCAACGCGGGGCATCGGCTCACCAGTTCCTTGACGTCGCCCGGTGGCATCGCGGCAAACCTTTCGGGGGTGAAGTAGGCCAATCCGAGGTATTTCATAGGAGATCCTTTGAGTGGGTATGTACTGACGACGAAGCTGATGGTCGGAAATCGACAATGTTTTCGGAAAATTTTGTGGCAGGTCCTGCCGACCTCGCCGCTTCGGGTCGTAACGTTCGCGGTCGCCAGACGCTTGGCCATGTCGAGTGGCAGGCGCAGCACGAGGCGGGTCTGCGCCTGCGCGGTGACTTCGAGGTGACCGCGACGCCCGTGAGTTCGAGATAAACCGCGCCCGACTCGAACAGCTCTTCATACAGCCGCCACGACGTCTTCCCGTCGTCCGACTCGTAGCAATCCAGTGTGGCTGTCGTGCCCATATGCAGTTCGTCAAATCCGGCGCAAAGTCAGGGAATGACGTCGCAAAACGTTGAAAGTTTGCTGTTAGTTAAGTACTCAGGTTATGTCTATGCTTTGAAGGCCACACCCTGAAACACCCCGCTGGGCCGAGTGGCATCCCAATCCTTTTGCAGGAAAGGAAAATATGCCGCTCAATACATCGTCACTGCTCGCGCCCGATGGTGCGCGGAGCCTACCTGCTGTCTCCGTCGTCGTCTGCCTTCTAGGTCTTTCGTGCGCCGCGCCGGTGCTCGCCGCCGGCGTCCTGCCGCAAGGCGGCGCCTACGTAAGCGGCAGCGGCTCCATCTCGACTTCCGGCAATACACTGACCGTCACGCAACCGGGCTCATCGCGCGGCGTGATCAACTGGAACAGTTTCTCGATCGGCAAGACCAATACCGTCAACATCGACAACGGCGCGGGCGCGACGCTCAATCGCGTAACAGGCGGCACGCCGTCGATGATTCTCGGCAAGCTCAACGCAACGGGCAGTGTCTACCTGATCAACCCGCAAGGCGTGGTGGTCGGTCAGCAAGGCGTAATCACAACAGGCGGGCGCTTCGTTGCCTCGACACTCGACACCGACAACGAATCGTTTATGGCCGGCGGTCCTCTCACGTTTTCCGGTCAGTCGACGCAGCGCGTGGTGAATCTCGGCAACATTGGCTCGACCAACGGCGATGTGCTGCTTATTGCCGCGAGCGAAGTCGACAACTACGGCAACATCAGCGCGCCGAATGGCACCGCCGAGATCGCGGTAGGCAACAAGGTGCTCTTGCAGGACTCGTCGAGTTCGCAACAGATGTTCGTGCAGACGGCGAGCGGCGGCGCAATCGTCAACACGGGTGCAGTGGAAGCGGCGCAGGTGAACCTTCAGGCCGTCGATGGCAACATCTACGCGCTCGCCGGCAACGCCGACGTCTTGCGCGCGACCGGCACCGCTGTGCGCGACGGTCACGTGTGGCTCGTCGCCGGTCCGAGAGGACAGGTGATTCTCGCGGGCAACATCGCTGCGAAGAACGCGGGCGGCAAAGGCGGCACGGTCGATATGGACACCGGGCTCTTCACCTTCTGGGGCGACTTCGCGAAGGTCGTGGCGGGTCAGTGGAACGTCAGGCTGCCCACCTACACGTTCGACAACGGCGCATCGCGCTCCTTCACGCGAAGCCTCAACGACGGCACATCCATTTCGATGACGACCACCGGCGCGAACGGCCAGAGCGGCGACCTCGTTGCTGATCAAAGCATTCAATGGACCGGCGGCGCATCGCTCGCGCTGAACGCGGCGCATAGCCTGACAGTCAGCCCGGGCGTCACGTTGAGCAACCAGGGCAGCGGCGCGCTGACACTGCGCACGGACGCGGCGAGCGTGAACAATGGCGGCAGCCTTACGAACAGCGGCACGATCGACTGGTCGCGAAGCACCGGCACGGTGAGCGCGCTGTATGACATGAACGGCAGTTATTCGCCCGGCACCCTGCTCGCGAACAGCGCGTGGGTGGCGCCCGACTACAGTGGACTGGTTACGCAGATCACCGGCTACAAGCTGGTCAATACGGCGCAGGATCTTCAGAACATCGAGAGCGATATGAACGGCAACTACGCGCTCGGCCACGACATCGACGCGACGGGTTACGCGTTCAAGACGCTCGGCTTCGCGAGCAAGACTGCGTTCACCGGGCAGTTCGACGGCATGTGGCATAGCGTGTCGAATCTCCATCCAGACATCTCGTTCATCAGTGATATTGCCGCAAACGCCGTAGTGCGCGACGTCAGCCTCCTCGACGCGTCAGCGGGATATTCACTACCGTCCGGACTGTTCGCCGGCATTCTTGCCATGAGCAATCACGGCAAAATTATGAATACGTTTACGTCGGGCGTCATCGGCCCGCAGTCCAATTTCTCGACCACGTCGATGGGCGGCCTCGTCGGCACCAATTTTGGAACGATCGGGCGTTCCGGAAGCAGTGCCAGGGTCTACCACGGCAGCGCAGGTGGCGGTCTGGTCTATGACAATCAGGGAACGATATCGCAGTCCTACGCTACTGGCATCGTGTACGCGGTTGCGTCGCGTGGCTCATCCGCCGGACTTGTACACGACAACAGCGGAACGGTATCGGAGGCGTTCGCGACAGGCGGCGTCTACTCAACCCTGCGCGGTGGCGTCTGCATATCTTGCACCGGTCTTGGCAGCGACGTGTACTGGAATACCGAAACGACAGGAGAGGCCCAGAGCGGCGGGAATCTGCCCGCTTCGAACGGACTGACCACTGCGCAGATGAGCGACCCAAAGAGCTTCGTGGGCTGGAACTTCGGCAGCGATGGCGCGTGGGCGATGCCGGCCGGCGCCACGCATCCGGTGCTGCGCTGGCAAGTCGAACATTGAACTTTGATCCGTGCCGCCAGCCGTCGGAGCCCTCCAGCGAGTCCCAAGGTGCGACCGATACCGCGACGCTGTTCAACGCGCTCATCGTTCGTCAACGGTGCATTCAGCGACGCTACCGCCTGATTTTCCAACCCCCTTTGAGCGAGGCACGAACGGATCCACGTATGGAACCGTTCGCGACGTCACCTTCACGTAGGACAGGCCGAACACTCGGCGTCAAAGGGGCGGAAGAATCGACCGTCAGGCGCTTTTCTTCGCAGCGGCCGGAAACGGCAAGCTGTGAAGCCGTTCGCCGGTGGCTGCAAAAATCGCATTCGCGACCGCGGGCCCGACTGGCGCGACACCGGGCTCGCCTACACCCGTGGGCGCCTCGCCCGAGGGCACGATATGCACTTCGACCTTGGGCATTTCGGCGATTCGCAGTACCTGGTAGCCGTCGAAGTTGTTCTGCTCGACCTTGCCGTCCTTCAGCGTGATCGCGCTGTGCAACACCGCGCCGAGACCGAAGCCGATCCCGCCTTCCATCTGTGCTGCGATGATGTCGGGATTGATGGGCGTACCGCAATCCACCGCGCAGACGACACGCTCTATCTTCACGTTACCGTCCTTGTCGACGGAGACTTCCGCAACCTGCGCGACGAACGTCTTGAACGCCTCGGCCACCGCGATGCCGCGTCCGCGGCCTTTCGGCAACGGTTTGGCCGGGTCCCAGCCCGCTTTTCGCGCGGCGAGTTCGAGCACGGCCCGCATGCGCGGTTCGTGCGCGAGCAGATCGCGGCGGAACACGAACGGGTCCTTGCCCGCTGCATGGGCGGCTTCGTCAATGAACGCCTCGACCGCGAATGCCGTGTGCGAGCTGCCGACCACCCGCCACCACAGCACCGGCACGCCGGTCTGCGTGGTCGTCAGTTCGACCGAGATGTTCGGAATCGCGTATGCCATGTTGGCGGCTCCCTCGACGGAGGTCGCGTCGATGCCGTTCTTGATCATGGCGCTCGCGAACGGCGTGCCGCCGAGGATCGACTGGCCGACGATCCTGTGGCGCCAGCCGACCAGTTTGCCGTCCGCGCTCAGGCCCGCGTCGAGCTTGTGGAAGTACATCGGCCGGTAGAAGCCGCCGTGGATGTCGTCCTCGCGGGTCCACTGCAGCTTGACGGGCGTGCCGTTCGCGCCCAGCGCCCTGGCGATCGACACGGCTTCGACGATATAGTCCGACCGCGCGTTCGCGCGCCGCCCGAAGCTGCCGCCCGCATACAGCGTGTGAATCTTGACCTGCTGCGGGTCGAGCCCCGCCGTGCGCGCGGCATTGCCCTGGTCGACGGTCTGGAACTGGTCGCCGGCCCAGATCTCGCAGCTATCGGCGGTGAGCTTGACGACGGCGTCGAGCGGCTCCATCGGCGCGTGAGCAAGGTAGGGGAACGAGTAGGTGGCGGAGATCTTCTTCGCTGCGCCCGCGAGCGCCTGCGTCGCATCGCCGTCCTTGCGGGCGGATGCGCCGGGCTGTTCGGCGAGCTGCCGGTATTCGGCCATGATCGCGTCCGAGCTGCGCTTCTCGGCCTTCGAATCGTCCCATTCGATCTTCAGGGCGTCGCGGCCCTGCTTGGCCGCCCAGAAGCCCTTCGCGACCACCGCTACGCCGCCCGGCACCTGCACGACCGAAACCACGCCCGGCACGGCTTTCGCAGCCGACGCGTCGAACGACCTGACCGTCGCGCCGAAGAGAGGCGGACGCTGCAGCAACGCGACCAGCATGCCGGGAAACGTCACGTCGAGCGTGAACTGCGCGGTGCCGTCGGTTTTCGGAGGGACGTCGACGCGCGGCGCCTGGTGGCCGATCAAACGAAAGTCTTTTGGCGATTTGAGCGCGACCTTGTCCGGCACCGGTAGCCGGGCCGCGGCCGACGCGAGCGAGCCGTACGTCGCGGTCCGGTTCGTGGCCGCGTGATGAACGCTGCCGTCGCGCGTCGTCAGCTCGGACGCGGGCGTCCGCCACTGCGCGGCGGCGGCGGAGACCAGCATCGCGCGCGCTTTCGCTCCGGCTTCGCGCAATTGCATCCACGAGTTGGCCATCGCCGAACTGCCGCCCGTGCCCTGCATGCCGAACGCGAGATTCGCGTAGCGCTTCGCGTCGGCGGGGGCGCTTTCGACGCGGACGTCCTGCCAGTTCGCATCCAGTTCCTCGGCGACGATCGTCGCGATGCCGGTGTACGCGCCCTGGCCCATCTCGACGTGCTTGGCGATGACGGTCACGCTGTTGTCCGGCGCGACGCGCAGGAAGGCGTTGGGTGCGAACGCCGCCTCGGGCGCCGTGGCGGCGAGCGCGCGGCGGCCCGTGCCCGCCCATTCGAAGCCGATGGTGAGGCCAACTGCCGCGACTGCGCCGGCTGCTTTGAGGAAGGTCCGGCGCGACGGGCGCACGGCATCCGGGAGATCGAGATCGGTCGTCATGGTCAGGCCTTCAGGGTGGCGGCGGCTTCGTGAATGGCCGCGCGTATGCGGGCGTAGGTCGCGCAGCGGCACAGATTGCCGTTCATCGCGGCGTCGATGTCGGCGTCGGTGGGCGTGGCGTTGCGTTCGAGCAAGGCGGTCGCGGACATGATCTGACCGGACTGACAGTATCCGCACTGCGGCACCTGCAGCTTGACCCATGCCGCCTGGATCGCTTTCGCAGGCCGGCTTTCGATACCTTCGATAGTCGTGATGCGCTTACCCGCGACGGCGGCGAGCGGCAGCACGCACGAACGCGTGGCTTCGCCTTCCAGATGAACCGTGCAGGCGCCGCATTGCGCCATGCCGCAACCGAACTTCGTGCCGTGCAGGCCCGCGTTCTCGCGAATCGCCCAGAGAAGCGGGGTAGTGGGATCGGCATCGAGCGTAACGTTCTTGCCGTTCAGGACAAACGATGTGGACATGGAACCTCTCCGTGGGGAAGGCCCGAACTTGGCGCCGGGTGTACGCGGCAGTGTGACCGAGTGCGTGCCGTTGCGCTTACACAATCCTGCAAAATTATTGAACAATGCTGCAAATGGAGCAGCACAACCGTCGTTGCGCGGCAGCGCCTGGTTATGCTCGGTTCCGTCAACGGAGCTCAACGCGCATGAAACAGAATTCTTCCTGGCTGGATGCTTCGGCGTCGCGCGAAACGGCACGCCGCGAGCTTGCCGCGCTCGTCAGCCGCTTCGCGCCCGTGGACGGCGCGCATCAGACGGCGATTCCCTCGCTGGCGTTCTACCGGTACTCCACGCCCGTCGATCTCGGCTGCGGCGTGGCGAGCCCCGCGTTGGTATTCGCGGCGCAAGGCGCCAAGCGGGTCGTGGTCGGAGGGCAGGCTTACGACTACGATCATCTGCATTGCCTCGTGACGTCCGTCGATCTGCCGATGACGTCGCGGGTGACGCGAGCGTCGTCCGACGCGCCGTACCTGTGCGTGAAGCTCGCACTCGATCCGCAGTGCATCGCCGAGCTGGCGACGCAAGTGCGTCTGCCGGAACCGGGCGCCGCGTCGGCGGGCGAAGGCATCGCCGTCGGCTCGCTGTCGGCGCCGGTTTTCGATGCGGCGCTGCGGCTCGCGCGATTGCTCGATACTCCGAATGACATCCCGGTTCTCGCGCCGCTTATCGTGAAGGAGCTGCTCTATCGGCTGATGACAAGCGAGCAGGGCAAGCGGCTGCGGCATATCGCCGTCAACGGGAGTCCGACGAACCGGATCGCGCGGGCGATTGAGTGGATCCAGAATCACTACACCGAGGTTTTGCGGATGGAGATGCTCGCGCAGCACGTGAACATGAGCGTGTCGTCGCTCCATCACCACTTCAAGAACGTCACGACGCTGAGCCCGCTGCAATACCAGAAACAGTTGCGACTGCAAGAGGCCCGGAGAATGTTACTTGGGCAGAACGGCGATGTTGGGTCGGTGGCGATCAGGGTCGGGTATGACAGCCCTTCCCAATTCAGCCGCGAATATAGCCGGCTCTTTGGGGCGCCTCCACTTCGCGATGTGGCGCAGCTAAGGCGCCGGAACATGGTGGGGTTCGGAGAGTAGGCTGGCGACGGCTGAGTCCGTCCGTATTGGAAAAGCAGGCCGATCCAGACCGTCACGCATTCCCTTAAGCCCGCCATCCTGATGCACGCGGGACCCATATTTGCGTGCCGTGTTCTGATTTGGGTCATCGCGCTTTTTTGCAATCGAGGTCAATGGTTATCTGATTCCGATGAGCAATCGGTAAGCTGCAGTGCTTCTGCGCGCGTTCGATGCCGCGCTGAAGCTGCGTTAGAGCCGCAGTCGATCCGGCGACGAGAAAGAGAAGAAGATCGAACCGCTCGAAGTAGGCAGAAGCGGCATCGACGCCGCTGAATATCTGCCCATGCAATCACGCAATTGAACGAACCACGCCCCCATCGACACGCAACGCTGCACCCGTCGTTGCGGACGCCTGCTCAGAGCATGCATACACAACCATGTTCGCAACTTCGTCCGTAGTGGCGAAACGATTGATCAGCGATGTGGGCCGCGAGTTCTTCAGGAACTGTTGTTCAGCCTGCTCTTGCGTGATCCCTTGCTCTCGCGCGGTCGCCTTCATCCAGTTCGAAAGGATCTCAGAGTTGGTCGGGCCGGGCAGCACGGCATTGACGGTCACGCCTGTACCGGCAACCAGTTCGGCCAGCCCCCTCGACACCGCGAGCATCGCGGTCTTGGTCACGCCGTAGTCGATCATTTCTTTCGGGATATTCAGCCCTGACTCGCTACTGACGAACACGACGCGCCCCCAGCCCTGCTTCGCCATTTTGGGCACGTAATAGCGGGCGGTGCGAACGCCGCTCATCACGTTGAGCTGGAAGAGGTCGAGCCATTCGCTGTCGTCCTGTGCGAAAAAGTCGTTTAGCCGCGCTGTCCCTGCGTTGTTGACAAGAATGTCGGCCTCCGGCGCGTGTGCAAACAGGGCCGCGCAGCGTTCGGGTGTCGCGACGTCGGCGGCAATGCCGGTCAATTCCGCAGTCGGCAGAATGGCGCGCATCTCGCGCAGCGCAGCATCGACCCGCTCCTGGGTTCGGCCATTAAGTACGACCGCAGCGCCCGCGCGCGCGAGCCCTTCGGCAATTGCCCGTCCGATGCCGGCAGTGGAGCCCGTAACGATTGCCTTGCGGCCATTGAGTTCGATCTTCATAGCGCTTATCTCCGTTCTGCTTCTAGTTCTGCTTCGGCGGCCCGGGCAAGGCACTCGACCCAATCCTGGTGATAGCGATAGAGCGCGCCAGGATGTCTGCTACCGATCAGTTCCACAAAGAACTGGCCTTGCTGTGTCTCTTCGGTCAGCAGGTGACAACCTTCTTTCGTTGGCGTGATCACCCAGCCGTGATAGGCGCTCGAACCCGTTTCATCGCCATCGACCGTTGTGGCCCACGCGAGCCGGCGATTCGGCACGCATTCAGTGACGACCAGTGACATCGGATAGCCGACCGTCACGCGGCTGTAGCGTGTGCCGAGCGCGAGTTCTGACTCGCCGGACAATATCCGGACCTGATCCTCGGCCGGAAAGTATCGCGACCAGCGCTCGGCGTCGACGAGCAGTTTCCAGACCACTTCCGGTGGCGCTTTCACGTCGATGTCGTTGAGCGCGTAAATTGCCGAGGTACGCGGGTCATAGCGTTCCGGCCAGTTGACTTTGTCGATCATGTATCGAATCCCTCTTTTTCGGTTGGGTTAGCCACGGGAATGCTCACGCGCGGTGGCGATCTGGGCGAGGTTCCTGAGCAGCTTCTCGTGGGTGAGCCAGAACACGTCGGGTGCCTGCTTCGCGAGTTCCAGCCAGTGCGGTCCCTGCATCGTCTCCTCGGTCCACAGATGACACCCGCTTGCGGTAGGCGTGATGATCCAGGCGTGGTAGGCCCTGGACGCTGTGGAGACCTTGGGATAGCCGCCCCACGCGATGCGGGTCATCGGCTCGAACTCCTGCACGGATGCGAAGACGTCCTGGCCGGCGAGGTTCGTCTCGAATGTCGTACCAAGGCCAAAGTGATCGCCTCCGTCAAGCGGCTGCACGTGCTGAACACCGGGATAGAAAGCTGGCCAGGAGTCGAAATCGGTGAGCAGGGACCAGATTGTTTCGACGGATGCCGAGACCTCGAGCTCGTTGGTGAAATGGATCGGAGAGCGGCTCGGTTTCATCTCCTCGGGCCACTTGATTGTTTCGTACATGGTGGTTCTCTAACGGGTGAGCGATGGATTGTGATGCTGCCGAGTGAGGCCCGGCGCGGGACTCACTCGGGTTTGATGAGATGCTGGAAGATGAGCGGCGCCCAGTTGCGGCGTCTCGCCCGTACGAGCGAGCCGCCCTCGCGGAGCGAGCCCGGCTCATCTTTGTTCTCCTGCTTTGAGTCAGCTTGCGGAGAATAGTAATTTGCGCCGAATCGAATGATAATCACGCTAACTATCATAGGATCTATTCCAAACTGGAATTAGTTGTCGAATGGACGTAGCCGGAGTCGCGGGATGGATCGGTTTGACGAATTGAACGCATTTTTTGCCGTCGTGGAGGCAAGCGGCTTTTCCGCAGCCGCGCGAAGGATTGGCGAGTCGCAGTCCGCCATCAGTAAGGCCGTGAACGCGCTGGAAAAGCGCCTCGGCGTGGCGCTGCTCCATCGCAGTACGCGCAAGGTGACGCTGACCGATCTGGGGCGGCTGTACTACGACCGCATGCGTCCACTGGTGGACGAAATCCAGGTGGCGGATAGCGAGCTGACCAGCACCACGCTCGAGGTTTCGGGCCTCATCAGGATCGCGGCGCCGTCGACGTTCGGTCGCCTGCACGTGCTTCCACTGATTCCCGGATTGCTGGCGCGACATCCTGGCTTGCGCATCGATATGGTGCTGTCGGACGCCGTGCGGGATATGGTGGAAGACAGGATCGATCTTGCGATTCGCGTGAGTCCCGTTGAAGAGCCCGATTCGGTGGTGCGTCGTGTGGCTGCCACCTCACTCGTGTGCGCCGGATCGCGCCGTTACTTCGAGCAGCACGGTGTACCTCGTACTCCTGCCGATCTCGCGGATCACAACTGTCTGGTCTATGGCGAGATGACGGACTGGCCGTTCGTCGGGCCGCAGGGGCCGTTCAATTTGCCGGTGCGGGGCAATCTGTCGTCCAATAGCGTGGAGACGATTCTTGCGGGCGTGCTGGCCGGCGTCGGCATCGGCATGTTCCACCGCGCTTCGCTGGTCGGCGAGTTCCAGCAATCGGACATCGTCACCGTACTGGATGATTTCGTGCAGCAGCCAAGGGAGGTCAGCTTGATCTGGCCCAAGCGACGGTTTGTGCCGACCCGCGTGCGCAGTGCGACGGATTTTCTGGCCGGTGCGCTTGCGGAGCGGATTTAGCTCCAGGACGGTTTGCCTGCAAGCCGCCACGCTGTTCCAAGGCTGCGGTTACTCATCCCCGCGGGTCAGGGTTGGCGTTTGCCGCGGCCACCAGCGAGTTTGCCAGCCGGCTTGGCTGAATTCGCAGCGGCTTTGCTGCGCGGCTTTTGCACGCTGAATGGACTACCGCTGGACAACCTTGTGGCTTTATCCGCGGCCACTGCGCGCTGCGCCGCAGGCTTGCGTTTGTTTTCGCCAATTTGCGGGCGCGGCTTTTTGCTGGTCAGTTGGCTGGCGCCCGGCGCAGCCTGTGGCGCTTTGGGCTTCTTGGGCTTTTTGGGTTTCTTGATGGTCTCGCCCATCGCGCTGGTTTGCGGCACGCGGTGTTCGGCTTCAAAACCCGGCTCCTCTTCACGGCGCAGCGTTTGCCGGATCAGCGCTTCAATCGCGGCCAGTTGCGGCGCTTCGTCGGCACACACAAGGGACACCGCTACGCCGCTGGCGCCAGCGCGGCCGGTACGGCCAATGCGGTGCACATAGTCTTGCGCCACGATCGGCAGATCAACGTTGATCACCAGCGGCAGGTCGTCGATATCCAGCCCGCGCGCAGCCACATCGGTGGCGACCAGCATATTGACTTCGCCCGTCTTGAAGCGCTCGAGCGCACGCATGCGCGCGGGTTGCGGTTTGTCGCCGTGGATGGTGTCGACCGCATAGCCCGCTTCATCCAGCATGGCCGCCAGGTAATCCACGCCATTGCGGGTCTTGACGAACACCAGCGCGTGCTCCCAGTTGTTCTGAGCCACAAGGTGCATGAATAGATCAGGCTTGTTCCTTTTATCCACCGGCACCACCCACTGCCTGATTTTGCTGGCCGTGGCATTGGGCGGGCTGACGCTGATGTCGACGGGGCCATGCAGAATGCCCGCCGCCAGGGCGCGGATATCATCCGTAAACGTGGCCGAGAACAGCAACGTCTGGCGCTCTGCGGGCAACGCGGCGAACACAGCGTTGAGCTCGCGCGCAAAGCCCAGATCCAGCATGCGGTCGGCTTCATCCAGTACCAGCGTTTGTACCTGATCGAACTGCACTGCGTTCTGGCGATTGAGATCGAGCAAACGGCCCGGCGTGGCAACGAGCACGTCCACGCCTTTGCGCAACTTCATCATCTGCGGGTTGATACTCACACCGCCGTAGGCGGCCAGAAATCGTAAATCGAGGCCTTTACCGTAATCGATAAAGCTTTGCAGCACTTGTTCAGCCAGTTCACGGGTGGGCACCAGCACCAGAACACGCGCGCGGTTGCTCGACACCGCCGGGCCCTGTTGCACCAGCCGTTGCAACAGCGGCAGCGCAAAACCCGCCGTTTTTCCAGTACCGGTTTGTGCCGCAGCCATGACGTCCTTGCCGCTGAGCACAGCAGGAATCGCCTTGGCCTGCACCGGCGTAGGTGTCTGGTAATTGAGGTCCCGCATGTTACGCAGCAAGGGATCGATCAGGCCAAGCGACGCAAAAGACATTGGCGTATTCCTGTCTAAAACCGCAGATTCTAGCGGTTACCGCCTGATTGCGCCGCGCTGACAAGCTGTACTACGAGACACCGTTGAGCAGTACTGCCGCCAGTGGCAGCGCAAATTGCATCAACGGCAAACGCACCACTGGCCGCAACCAGCCACATCCCGCCAGGATGAAAGAAGGGCGGCTCGGTGCGAAAGTGAATAGGTCGGCCAATAGCCCTGTTAATGGCTCGGTTGCCAGCGCAGGACAGGGTGACTCGCGCCGGCCGGCATGACCCACGCGCCGGTCGGTCCGAAGTCCCAGCCGACGAAGCTGGCTGGATCGCTCATCTGCGCGGTGGTGAGGCCGTTGGATGCCGGCAGTTGCGGGCCAGTTCCGGCGCTGACGCTGCGGGTCGTCGTCTGTTTGTCCCAGTAGACGTTGGCGGAGATCCCCGCGTTGGGGTCGGGGTGGTTGTACGCCGCGATGCCGCCGAAGCTGGTGGGCGTATCCGGCGGCGCGCAGCAATAACCTTGCACCAGCCCGGCCGCAAACGACTGCTCGATTGCGCCGGCGTTCTCATAGACGAGGCCGCCTGTGCTCAGACTGCCATACGACGTGCCCGTTGCATACGACTGGGAGATGCTACCGCCGTTGAAGCCTGCCAGCGCTCCGGCCACGCCGTGATTGCCCGCACTCGCAACGCCGGTTGCATAGGATTGCAGAATTGTCCCTTCATTGAGGCCGACCAGTCCGCCGAGCAAACCGGCCGACCCGACGAACGCGCTGCTCCACGAGCGCTCGATCAGGCCGTCGTTGCGTCCCACCAGTCCACCGCTCGTCGCACCTTCGAACGATGCGGTGCCGCGCGTCCCGCTCGTATAGGCGTACGTGATCGTGCCCTGGTTCAGGCCGGCCAGAATGCCGAACGCGATTCCCGCTGGAAAATAGACATATGTGCTGAGCTTGGCATTCGTCATCCCCACATTGCGCACGACTCCCATTGGCCCGATCACACCGAACAGTCCCAGCCCCGGCACCGGCGAACCTTGTTCGCGCTGTGAAAACCTGTCTATAACGTGGCCCATGCCGTCGAATTGTCCGGAGAAGGGAGTGGTGGCATTGCCGAGCGAAGAGAAAGCGAACGAGGTATCGGTCGCACTGGCGTCGAGATCTTTGCCCAGTGCGTAGTTGCCCGCGAGGTCGAGCGAGACGTTCTGCAGGTCGGTCAACGAATTGACCAGCTTATAGCCGGTCACCTGCGTGACGAGACCGCTATACGGAGCCGCTGTCCATGCGGCGTTTGCGAGGTTTATCCCGGCGGTATAGCTGCCGTTCATGTCGTAGAGCGCGCGGACGATGCCCGTACTCTTCGACCAGTCGATCGTGCCGTTGTTGATGACGCTGCCGCCGTTGTCGATGCCCGATGCGTCGGCGCGCAAGGTCAGATTGCCTGCACCGTCGTTCGCGATGGTCGTACTCGTCGCTATGGAGACGTCGTGGTAGGCGGCAAGCGTGAGAGAAGCGGGACCGTGCCAGCGCACGCTCGATGCGACACCCAGGTCGCCCGTCGCGCCGTTGGCACCCGTCGCGGTGATATCGACAGAGGTGCCCGAGTTCAGGCTGCGCCGCAACGCATGCGCAGCGGCGCCGTCGATTGTGAAAGCAGGCGTCGAGAGATTCCACTGGCCTGCATGCACCACCGCGTGGCCGCCCAATTCCAGTTGCGCCGCTTGCGTGTCGACCGTTCCGCCGCTGCCGTCGGCGTTGCTTGCGGCGATCTTGCCGAACTGCCCGACACGGCCGCTGTCGGCAACGAGCCACACATGGCCGTCGCGGCTGGCGGTGCCCGTCGCGCGGATACGCGTGCCTCTTCCCGCCAACGCATACACGTTGCCGTCGGCGGCCTGCAGACTGACCTGCGCGGCGGTTATCCGCCCCTTGTTGGAAACCGTGCCCTGACTGCCTGTCTGCACGAACACCTGCTTGCTGCCGGCCGAATCCTGCAGCAGCACCTGCTCGCCTGTGGCCAACTCCGCCGTGCCGTTGAGCGCTGCGACCGTGCCGGCGTTGACGACGTCGTGTCGCGCAATCAGGAATATGTCGCCGCCGCTCGAACTGATCTTGCCGAGATTGATCACGGATGCGTTCGAGGTGCCCGACAGCGTGAGCGATCCTCTGCCCTGCATGAAGGCGTCGTTGCAGATGTCCAGCGTCGACGCAACGAAACGTCCGCCGGTCGTAATAACGCCCGATGGTCCGACGACGATTCCCTGCGGATTGATCAAATAGACGCTGCCCGTCGCACCGAGCCTGCCGAGGATGGCAGAGGGTGAACCACCCGTCACCCGGTTCAGCGTCGCGCCGGAGCCGTTATCGAACGTGACGCTGTTGGTTTTGCCGATCGAAAAGCTGTTCCAGTCGATCACCCCGCGCGTTGAACCTGGCTGCGTGATCAGGAGGCCGTTGCCCTGGCTTGCGATCGCGCCGGTGCCGGCCACATATGTGCCGCCTTGTGGAAGGCCGCCCGCCGCGAGCGCCACAGGTGTCAGGGACTGCCCACTCAGCGAAATGCCGATGGCCAGCAGGAAGGCTGCGTTTGAACGTTGACGCCGCAGTGTGCGTCGCGCAGGCCGGGGAAGTTTTGGACGTGACATACACCCCCTTCTCCGCGTACGAGCGGAAGGGCTGCAGATGACCCGCAGAGCCGAGCGCAAATGCGTTGGTCACAGCGTCTGAAGAATAGCTGCTGGCCCTGTGCATGCCTGCCGATATCTCTGCGTTTTGCGCCTTATTTGCGCCTTATTGTCGCAAGAGCCAAAGACGCTGATCGAGCGTCGGTGCGGCTCTGCGGGCGAGGCAAAGACGTCTTGAACTATTGCAACGGTGAGTATCCATGGTCGACCCTGCGGGAAAGCAGCCGACCACTAAAGATTCAAAACAGCTTTCATTTTTCAAGCTCTAATGCGCGGCAGTCCAGCGGCGTTTCCGAGTCTATTGCTCAATGATGGCGGTCTATTGTGCAGGGACAAATGACAATGCACGCGCCGCGCAGCCTACGAGATTCCGGGTTGATTTGTTGAACGGTTAGTCATAATATCGGTTGCATGAAGCCAACCGGTCAACTCCATTCGTCGCCGAAGAAGGCGGGACCCATCGGCTCGCGCGGCCGGCCACGCGAGTTCGACACGCACGCCGTGCTCGCCAGCGCAAGCCAGGTGTTCTGGAACCACGGCTATCACGCCACCTCCATCGACGACCTTTGCAAAGCCACCGGTCTGCAGCGGGGCAGTCTGTACGGCGTATTCGGCGACAAGCACGGCATCATGCTCGCCGCGCTCGATCACTACGCCGAGGGTTCGGTGGCGCGTCTCGCCGAGCGGCTGAACGCGCCGGTGCCGCCGGAAGAGGCGCTGCGCAACGCATTGCTGCATTACGCGCGGGTCGCGTGCGGGTTGTCCGGCGAGCGGAGCTGCTTCATCACCAACACCACGCTCGAAATGCAGCCCGGCGACGACGAGTTGCGCAGCCGCGTCGCCGCCATTCAGCGCCGCATGGCTACGTTGCTGGCGGCATCGGTGATCCGCGGTCAGGCAAGCGGCGCATTCAATTCCACGCTCGACGAAAAAGCCGTCGGCGATTTTCTGCTGTGCGTCATGCAGGGTCTGCGTGTGCTGGGCCGCGTCGCCCATAAGGAAGACGCGCTGACCGGCATCGTCGATGTCGCGATGCGGGCCCTCGTCTAAATTTTTTTGCCGATTTATTGAACGATCAGTCATGAAATCTGAGCCTATTTCGCCGTCTTCGTCTATCTCGTCCTCTTCGTCCGCTGCTTTGGCCGGCGTGTCACGCGCAGCAGGTTGCAGCGCCTCGCGTGTCGCCGTGTGTCCCGGCTCGGTTGCGGCGAGCGCCGCGCACGGCGCGCACACCGCGCCTGCGGCCGACCCGCCCGCGCCGCGCTTCGCGCGCCAGGGCCTTGCACTGGCCGTGCTGTTCGTCGGCGCTTTTCTCGCGCCGCTCGATTACTTCATCGTCAACCTCGCGCTGCCGTCGATTCGCACCGGCCTGAACGCGACCGACGCGCAACTGCAACTCGTCGTATCCGCCTACGCGTCGGTGTACGCGGTGCTGCTGATTACCGGCGGACGGCTCGGTGATCTGTTCGGCCGACGCCGCATGTTCATGACGGGCATGGCCGCCTTCGTGATCGCGTCGGCGCTGTGCGGTTTCGCGACGAGCGGCCACATGCTGGTGATCTCGCGCATCGTCCAGGGCATGGCCGCGGCGATCATGGCGCCGCAAGTGCTCGCCACGATCCGCGCCGTCGTGCCGCTGCATCAGCAAACCCGCGTGATGAGTTTTTACGGCTTCGTGTTCGGCCTCTCGTCGATCGTCGGGCAGCTCGGCGGCGGCGCGCTGATCACGTATCACCCGTTCGGCCTCGACTGGCGAATCATCTTCCTGATCAATATTCCGATCGGCGTCGCGGCGTTTTTCGGCACCTGGAAGTTCGTGCCCGAGAATCAGCCCGCCACGCGCACCGGCCTCGACATGAAGGGCGTCGCGCTGCTTTCCGCGGTGTTGCTGCTCGTGATCTATCCGATGACGCACGGCCGCGAAGCCGGCTGGCCAGCATGGACCTTCGCGATGTTCGCGCTCGCGGTGCCAGCGTTCGCGCTCTTCGTCGCCACCGAAAAACGCGTGGAGCGCGGCGGCGGGCATCCGCTCGTCGATCTGCAATTGTTCCGCAACCGCGCGTTCGCGCTCGGCCTCGTGCTCGCGTTTCTGTTCTATTGCAACAGCGCGTTTTTCCTGACCTACGGCATCTATCTGCAAACCGGCCTTCACTGGACGCCGCTCGCGTCCGGTGTCGCCATCATGCCGTTCGCGATCGGCTTCGTGATCGGGCCGCTGACTTCGCCCGCGGTCGTGAAGCGCATCGGCGGGCATGTGCTCACGCTGGGCTTTTCGATGATGACGCTAGGCTTCACGATAACCGGCTGGGCCGCAAGCGAAGCCGCCGCGCCGGACCTCGCGTTCTACGCGGGTCTCGTGTGCGCGGGCGTCGGTCATGGTTTGCTGCTGCCGTCGATCATGCGCATCGTGCTGCTCGAAGTCGCACCCGAAAAAGCGGGGCTTGCGTCGGGCGTGGTTTCATCGACCTTGCAGATCGGCTCGGCGTTCGGCACCGCAGCGATCAGCGGCGCATTCTTCGGCGCGCTCGGCGGGAGCGGCGCAGGCCCGACGCCGGCCGCGTACGCCCACGCGTTCCAGTTGAGCCTGGCCATTAACGCGGTGCTGATGTTTGTTTGCATCGGCTTGAGCGTGCTGCTCGTGCGCCATCAGCAGCTCGTGTTGCGGCGCTCGGCGCGCACGCTTTGAAAACGACGCGCCAGGTAATCGTTTTCATCGCTATAACATCGCGAAAATTATTA